>Ga0255055_10000243_pt1 | contig 42934 bp, 55 predicted proteins | sample JV7_2_27_MG_FD_188633 | JGI IMG/M metagenome (GOLD analysis project Ga0255055, IMG submission 188633) | Seawater microbial communities from Jervis Inlet, British Columbia, Canada - JV7_2_27 | ecosystem: Environmental > Aquatic > Marine > Inlet | place: Canada: British Columbia | collected... | reverse complement strand
GTGGCTTCCGCGATCGTCCGGCCGACTTGGCGTCGAACTACCAAGAGTTCATCACCGAGCGTGACCAGACGTCGATCACGCGGGGCCTGCTGTCAGTTCAGGAGGACCGGGGATTCGACGGCGTGTTCATGGACAAGTGGCTGCGTATGGATCGCGAGCAGCACATGAAGGCGATGGGCGACCTGCTCGTGAGCGACGTTCGCAAGGAGGGGTTCGGCGAATGGTGGATCAGGAACAAGGGCGACCGAGGCACGATCCAGACGCTCACCCGCGACATCGTGCCGTACTCCAAGCAGGTGATCCAGAAGCTCAAGATGGAAAAGGTCACCTTGGCGTTCGAGCGGATGGCATTCGAGAAGGACGACGCGCTCGACCGGACCATTGCGCTGTCGTACATGATGGACGCCAAGACTCAGCCTGCCGGCATCGGGGCCAAGGCCGGGCAGATCGCCTACAACTCGCTGCCGTTCATGGCCGAGATGATTCTCACCCGCAAGGTGTACACGGGCGCCAAGGCCGGGACGCAGTTGGCGATGGGCAGGATGCTGCAGGCCATGGCGAAGCAGAGCGGCCGGGTCGGTCAGATCACCAGAGGCGGCATCGCCAGTGCCTCGTTCGGCGTTGGTGCAGCCGCGCAGAGCGCTGCCGGCAACCCGTTCGGGGTCAGGGCCAACATGCTCGAGCGGATGCTGCCCGGCTACAGCATCGACGAAGCGGGCCTGCTCGAACTCGACATGGACGCACGGGACGACACGTTCGAGGCCCTGTGGGGCGCGTCCATCGACAACTTCGTCGAGTACGCATCGGAGCGGTCGGGCATCCTGCTGACGAAGTTCAACCGGGAAGCGATCAAGTTCGCGATGAAGTCCTCGATGGTGAACCACTTCGTCCGTAAGGCCGGCGACAAGACACTCAACGTCCGTCGTGCCGGCACGAGGCTCAGGAGCAAGCTGGACCCGAAGAAGCAGGTGTCGAAGCTCCTGCGTGACGCCGGCTACCACGGCATTGCCGCCGAGGTCTTCGAGGAGCGGGTGGGCGACATCGCCCGGCTCGCCACCGGCGAGATGACGTGGAACGAGTTGATCGACAAGAGCAAAGACTGGGAGAACTGGGCCGCGGAGGTGCTGGCGTTCGCGATGCCGATCGGTGGGGGTGTCGCGTTGGGGCAGACATCCACCGCCATCGACGCCGGCCTGCAGCGGATCAAGACGCGGGCATTGGAGAAAACCCTCGGCACGACCGAGCAGGAGTTCGCCCGCGAGAACATCCGACTGACGACCGAGCACGAGACGCGGCAGGGGGTGGAGGTCGAGCCCACGCAACTGGCTGCCGAGCTTCGGAAGATCCACGAGCGTGACGGCGGCGACATCCAGTCAGTCACCAGGACGTACCTGATGGAGCGGGGTGGGCCGTACACCAACGCGGAGCGGTCGGACCTCAACGAGGGCGACAGCGATCCCTCGTCCCAGCACCCGACCCTGCTGACCCGCGACGAGATGGCCGCGAGGCCGCGGCAGGAGCGGGAGGCGAAGATGGAGGAGCTTGAGCAGATTGTCTACACAGGGCTCACGCCCAAGGGCGAGCGGATGGAGCCGGGCGACATACGGATGGCTCAGGCCCGCCGGCAGTTGGCCGAGTTGTACAGGATCCAGCGGCAGAACCTTGAGATCCCGTTCTTCATCCCGTCGGAGCAGGAGCCCGGTGTCCCACAGGCCGACGATGCTATACTCGAGCATGCCCAAGCCGATCTCAGATCCGACGTCGGAGCAGGACGCCCGGGCGATCAGGGACGAGTTGGCCGGACTGCCCGGTTCGTCCATCTCTCGCGCGAAGACGTTCGCGAAGGAGGCATCCTCCGACGATTCGCCGGCACTGGAGCCATCGGAAAAGAACGCGCCCGGGTCATCCGAGAAGGCGTAGTCGACCTCGACAAAGCATCGGTGAACCTGTACCGCTCCGGCCGTCGGGGCGAGTTCGTGGTCATCAACCAGTCCCGATTCCTCAACGTCATCGAGGGCAACTTCAACCTGCTGTCGAAGCTGCACTCAAGCTGGCCCGCGGTCCGCGCCGAGATGCGCAACCGCACCGACGGCAAGTTCGACTACGACGTGCTCGTCGAGGTCGCCAAGGAGCGGGGCTTCGAGGGCTACATCGAGACTGAAGAGGACCAGCCGACCGAGGGCTTCGTCACCCTGTGGCGTGACATCGCACCGGAAGAGATCGTCGAGACAGAGGAGTTGACGCCCCAGCGCCGCCGCGAGTTGGCAGCCGGCGCCGCCCTGATCAAGAGCCCCGACCTGTACAAGCCCGGCGCCCCCAACGCCGTGCGGCAGTTCATGGTCGCCAACAAGGGCGTGACCTACGAGCCGATTGAGGACCGCTTCGAGGAGCATGGCTTCGCCGTCAGTCCGTTTCCTGAGCGGGAGCACCCGATCCAACTCGACGAGGCCGGCGGCGTCATCACACCCGAAGCGGTCCAGACGTTCATGGACAAGAACGAGGACATCCTCCGCGCGAACCCCAATGCCCGCGTGGGTGGGTGGTACGACTCGGACAACGGCGTCTGGTATCTGGATATCACCGAAATCTTTGAGACGCAGGAGGAGGCAACCGATGTCGCCAGAGCAGCAGCCCAGAAAGCAATCTTCAACCTCGACACCGGACAAGAGATCGTCGTCTCAACCGACGAAGAAGTCATCGCAGCCCGTGCAACGATTGGTCTTTCCCCGCCAGTACTCAGCGAGCCAGATAGCGCAGAAGATGAACCTGGTGACACAGGGCCAGAGCCCGACCGTGGCGCCACCAGCACCGGACAGCAAGCCTCCCTCATCGACTTCCTGATCCAGTCAGGCCGGCTGGAGAACATCGGCTCGATGGTCAACCTGACCACGCTGCCGGCGTACCGGGATGACACGGTCGAGGGTGCAATCCTGCGGGCCCGCGCGTTCCTGATGTCGCGCGGCCACCAGAGCCTGATCAGCGAGGTGCCCGAGGAGAAGCTGTCGGACGAGCAGAAGAGCATCGTCACAGCGATCGAGAAGATGTACGCAGAAGCGCTGACCATCGACCCTCCGAGGGGTGCGCTCACGGTCGCGTTCTACACCACCATTGACGGCAAGCCGGCGGGACTGAAGGGCGTGTACGACCCGCACGCCAAAGTCATCCTGCTCGACGCCAACCACACCGGCGAGGAGAACCTGCGGCAGACGTTCACGCACGAGTGGGTCCACTTCCTGCAGGACGTGCGGTACACCGCCTACGAGCGGTTCCGGCGCCGGATCCGAGCGATCGACGAGACGGGGCACAAGCTTGCGGCGCTCGACTACTACCGTCGCCTGCAACCCAAGACCAAACCGATCGACATGGACGACTTCCTGCTGTGGTACGAGTCGGACATCGGCCAGAGCGAAGCGACCGCGGTGTACGTTGACCAGCGGATGGAGTCGACCGGCTTCTACGAACTGATCATGCGTCGTGACACGATGACGTTCGAGTTGTACCGGGCGAACCTGACCGAACTCATTGAGAACCTCGGCGAGAGGCACCAGGACGTGCAGGTGCTGGTCGCGATCAAGGATCTGGCCGACAGTTACTTCATCCCGGCACACAAGGTGAGGGAGCACGAGCAGTACCTCGCCGAGCGGGACAAGATGTACGACGCAATGGCCGACCTGAGGCCACCCGAACCACACTCGGAGATCTTGGCGGCAGGTATGCGCTCGCTGAACAGCATCAGCCGCGCGAAGTTCGAGGCGTCCGGGCTCATCGCCAAGCCGTGGGTGGAGGTGGACGAGAACGGTCTGCCGCTCACGCCGGGCACCCCCCTGTTCCATGTCGGCGTGGAACTCAAGCCGGGCATGAAGATGTCGGCCGACAAGCGGGGGTTGGTCTTCTTCGCCCGCGGCAACGAGTACGGCGCCAACCGGCAGGGCAACCCGACCACCACCATCTTCGTTCCTGAGGACCGCATTGCCGTCATCAGCACACTGGAGGGCAACACTCCGCTGGGTGAAGAGATCATTGCCGCCACCAAGAACGCATCCAAGAAGGAGATCTTCGAGGAGGCCGAGAAGCGTGGGTTCCTTGTGGCCCAGCAGGGGCAAGACCTGTCGATGCGGCCGGCGACCGTGGAGTCGCACCTGCCATGGGCCGGCGCCATCACGCACCGCGAAGCCAAGAAGGATCCCGACCTGGCGATGTACTGGGCGTCGGAGATGCAGAAGCGCATCGAGGGTGGCATGCCGGCGACGAAGGACATCATCCGGGTGAGCGGCAAGCTCGTCCGGGCCGACAAGATCATGGCGCAGCGGCAGCAGCAGACCGCGGAGTTCGAGGGTCGCCCCGGCCTGATGTCGGGCATGGTCAACATGATGATCGGGCGTGAGATGCTCGACATCGACCCGACCGGCAAGCGTGCCGGCACGTTCAAGAAGGCCGACATTGGCCGGGCGCTGGACAAGCGGGCCCGCAAGCTCGGCCATGTCATCAAGTTCAACGACAAGGGTGTCCGCGAGTACAAGGGCAAGCAGCGTGAGCGGATCGTCGAGTCCCTGATGGAGGAGATCCAGATGGGATTCGCCAGCGGGACCTACAGCGGGTCCGGTTGGTACGACGAGAAGATCAGGGACATGATCCACTGGACGGCGAAGAGCTTCCCCGAACTGGCGGTGAGCCCGTCGCACGCAGCCATCTTCAAGTACATCGTCGCGATCACCTCCAACGGCAACGTGGTCAGGCGGAACTACATCGCCGCGAAGAAGATCTACGGCCAGTGGCGTGACTCCGTTCCGCAGTCGGAGTGGGTCAGCGTCACGCACAAGGGCAAGCAGGCCATGGCGCCGCAGTGGGGCAAGGGTCACTTCCCGACAGTGAACCACAACCCGACCGACGCCGACGACGACCTGATCCCGATGAGCGAGACGACCACGATCCCGGCAGAGTGGGACGATCTGTCTGAAGTGGAGATTGGTGGGTCGCTCTGGAGCATGCGTGGCTGGATCGTCCGCGGCGAACTGATGCGGCTCAACAGGTTCATGCGTCGCGCGGAGTTCCAAGACGCCAGCGGCACGCCGACGCTGTTCATCAACTGGCTGCTCGAGGAGATGACGGTCGGTGAGATCCGACAGGACCCGATCGTCGACAAGAAGCACGCCGTCTCCGAGGAGGGCGTCGGCCTCAGGAACCTGCGGGTGCTGTACCTCGGTCCCAAGATCGGCGTGTTCTTCCAGAACATGATGGGCATCCACGACCTGCTCACGATGGACATCTGGTTCGCGCGGACGTGGAACCGGCTGACCGGCACGATGATGCTGTCGCCGGCCCAGAAGAAGAAGGCGATGGCGAAGGCCCACGACGTCATCAAGGAGATGGACCCCGCGTTCTTCGGCCCCATGGCCGTGGGCTTCGAGTACGAGAAGGTGATCGCCAACCAGAAGGTGGCGCTGCAGTGGGCCCTGCAGGCCGACCGCGTGATTCAGGCCGACAACGCCCGGAAGGTGAACTCCGAACTGAAGAAGGTCGTCGACCGGATGAAGAACGCCTCCGAGGGGATCGTCGAGAACCCCGGCACGGGCGGCGAGCGGGCCCGGATCCGCGAGGTCTTCTTGGAGGTGCAGGCGAGGCTGCAGGAGTACGGCAAGAAGCACAACAAGCCGCACCTCCGCGACATCAAGATGTCGGATATTCAGGCGGTCCTGTGGTATAATGAACAGGCGTTCTACCAAGCCTTCGGCGTCTCGAAGGCGCAGACAGCGAGCGAGAACTTCGGTGACGCAGCGAAACGAGACTTTCAGGAATCCACTGCCGCCTCAGGACGCACAGATGCTGCGACAGCAGTCTTTGTCGGCGGGGGACGACTACCTGATGGACGAGGCCGAGGACGAGTCGCTGAAGGGGCAGGGGATTCCGCGGCATCCGCCCGGGACGAAGATGTTGAAGCGGGCATCGCCGGCGCCGTCCGACGCCCAGACGGCGGGGTCGACATCGACCTCACCGCCGCCCGCCAAAGGCTGATCGACGCCGGGTACACGGCAGACGACGCTGCCGAACTGGTCACCAAGGCGGTGATCGACGTCACCAGCACAAACACCAGGCGGCTGAGTGTGGTCATCGACGCGCTGGTCGACAGCAGCGAGAAGACTCTCGCCGCCGGTGTGGACATCCTGCTCGGTCGCAAGCCGGTCACCGGCAAGCAGCAGTCTCTGTTCGTGGACCCGCCGGTGAAGCGGGCCGCGAGGAAGCGGAAGACGCCCGCGGCCAAGATGGGACCGAGGGAGGCGGCTGCTCTTCGGCAGACACTTCGATCTGAGGAGAAGGGTCGCAAGGCCGGCAAGCGGCAGGGGCTCAGGGAAGGCAAGTCCATCGGCGAGGCCCGGGCAGTCGAGCGGGCCCGTGACATCGTCGGCCAGATCTTCGGTGAGGAGGCCGGCGCCGCCTCGCAGAACGAGGTCAAGGCCATGAACAAGGCACTGCTGGCCCGGACACCCACCGAGGTGACCATGGCCGCGGTGAACCTGATCAGGGCCACCGCACAGGTGCAACGCGCCAAGCTCCACAGGAGGCTCAAGGAGGAGCGTCAGGCGGCAGTACGCGGAGAGCGGCAGAAGGGGAAGGACAAGGCTGCTGCCCTGCAGGACCTCAAGGAGACGCTCCTGAGGATCATCCAGAGGAGCGGCCTGTCGCCCACGATGCAGAACAAGTTCAAGGCCGACCTCGTGACCGCCTCGACGCCGGCGGCGATCGGCCGTGCCTTCAAGAAGATCGAACTGCTGGCCGCGAAGGAGCGGTTCAAGGACGCGGTGAAGAAGTTCACCGCCATGGAGACGTCGGCCAAGCGGGCGGGCCGGAAGGTTCTGAGCAACGACGACCGGACCCAGATCGGCCAGTGGATCCAGCAGGCGGAGTCCGCGATCTTCGCGCCGATCACCGCCGAGACTGCACAGCGTGGCGGGCGTGGTGCCCTGACGGGAGTCAGCCGCCGGCCACGGTCGTTCCTCACCGCTGCCCAGTACGACAACGCGACGTCGTCGGCGGCGGTCACGACCGAACTCATCGCCGAACTGGTCAACGAGCGGCGGGCCGAGAAGAACAGAGCCGCCGTCGGCGAGAAGACCACGCGGGCCGAGAACGTCAAGCAGATCCAGACCAACCTCGGCTACGACGAGGAGAGCGACACCTACGCCAAGGAGTTGACGGTCAGCCGGCACATGCAGGAGCACAACGACCGGGAGGCAAGCTTCCGCGGGCTCCGCGCCGAGGCATACGAGGACACCGAGTCGACCACCCGCCGGGCCGAAGGCTGGCAGCGTGAGGAGAACCTCGGCGTCCTGACCCGGCTGATCTCCCGCCGGATGAAGGAGCAGGAGGAGGAGTACAACTCCGAGCTTCGCGACGAGAATCAGGTGGTCGAGCAGTTCCTCAAGGAGGCCGGATTCAAGAACCTGAGCCACGCCTACATGCAGTTGATGGGCACGTTCGGGCGGTCGCAGACCCGGATGGAGACGGTCACGCTCGGTGGCGTGGACACTTCCATCACGCTGGACGAGGTGCTCGAGTTCCTTGCACTGGACCCGCAGACGCTGGCGAAGATCGCCAAGGGCCGGCTGCTCAAGGTCAAGAGCATGACGCAGCGGCTGGCGAAGGCGGTCACCATCGAGGAGATCGAGGAGATCCGGGCGAAGTTCGAGCCGCAGTACGGTGCGCTGGTTCAGGCGATGAAGGCCCGGATCCAGAACAACCTGCAGCCGCGGCTGTTCGCCGTGATCATGAGACTGAAGGGCGCCGAGCCCGAGTTCGTGCCTGAGTACTGGCCGACCATCGTGGACCGCGCCGCCACCGAGGCTGCCGGGCTCGCGCAGGCGTACCGGGAGGGCGGCACGTTCGGCGTGATCCTGTCGATGTACCAAGAGAACCTCGGCCTGACGCTGGCGCGTGACGAGAACGCGACGGCCCCGTTCGTCATCAACGGCCTGCTGTCCCGGTACATCCAGCACACCGACTCGGCACTGAAGATCATCCACATGGCCGAGGCCACACGGGAGGCGTCAGCCACGCTGCTGTCTCCGAAGGTTGCCGACGCCATCAACCGCACCAGCGGCAAGAAGGTGTACAACAACCTCAAGACGATGCTGGCCGAGGCCAGTCTCGCAGGCCGCGACACGATCCCCGGCGGGACCGACAGACTCCAGGTCGCCAACGCCGGCGTGGCCGCGACTCTCATCCTGACCAACCCCGGCACATACATCCGGCAGCTTGGCGGCATCCCGCTGCTGTGGTCCGAGATGCCGCACAAGTACTTCATGAAGGGCATCGCCCGGCTGCGGCCCGGCACGTTCAAGGAGATGCAGCGGTGGAGCGGGTTCTTCTGGGCGAGGTACAGCGGCGACAGTATGAGCCGCTACTCCCCGGTGGCCGGCAGCACGATCGACGGGTTCGACAACATCGCGATGACACAGGCCCTGAAGGCCCTGATGAAGACGGGGTGGAGCCGCGACTGGAAGGGCTTCGGCATGTCGTGGAACCGTGCGCTTCGCACGATCAAGCTCCTCGACTGGTTCGACTCCATCGCCGCCCGGATCGCATGGGAGGGGTACAAGGCACAGGCCGAAGACCTGCACCCGGAGTTCACCTTCCAGCAGAAGATGCGGTGGGTGTCCAACCGGGCGAGCATGGCGGCCAGGTCCAGCCAGAACACAAGCTCTCCGCTCGACGCCGGCGGCGTGGTGATGAACACCCGCGACTCCTTCTGGCGGTACTTCTTCCTGTTCACCACGCAGCCGATGAAGTCGCTGAACCAGTTGAAGCTGGCGTGGCACGACTCGCCGCGGCAGGGGTTCGTGGCTTCGGCCGGCGTGTTCAGCAACTGGATCTGGTCTGCCTACGCCACCAACCTCATCCTCGAAGGCGGCTCGGAGATTCTGGGCACGCTGATCGCGAACGCCTTCGGCGACGATCCCGACGAGGATCTGCGGCAGGAGCGGATGATGCGGATGTTCATGAAGATGAACTTCCGCATGGTTCAGGACGTGCTCGGCACCGTGCCGGTCGCCGGCGATGCGTTCGCTCACATGATCGAGGCGATCTCCCAGCGGACACGGTCGGGCGGTGCGTTGGACGCCGTCGTCTTCGAGAACATCAACGACACTGTCGACGACTTCACCCGCAACGTGCGGAAGGCGATCAATGCACTGATCGAGGACGGCGCCGAGGAGGAGTTCTACTGGGCCGTGTACAAAGCGAACAAAGCTCTCGTCACCGGGGCCTTCGATCTGGTCGGCAACCCGCTCCATATGCCCTACTATCGGGCAAGGCGAATCCTTGAGCCGGTACAGGGCGCGTTGCCTGAGCCGGCCAACATCTTCTTCGGCTTCGAGGAGCCCTGATCATGGCTACCACACCGTGGGAACTCTTCACTGGTGACGGCACGGCGGGACCGTGGCAGTTCACGTTCGAGTTGGTCGGCAACTTCTCGGCCATCCTCGTCAAGGTCCGCGACACCGACGAGGACAGCTTCGTCACGCAGACCGTGGACGTGCAGTACTCGCTCGTCCGCTCGACCAAGACGGTCACCCACCTCGCCGGCTTCTTCCCGCCGACCGGGGCGGTCATCCGCATCGAGCGGTTCACCACCCGCGACCGGCAGATTGACTACGTCTCCGGGTCCACGCTCTCCGAGCGGAACCTCGACAACGACGCCAACCGCCTGACCATGGTGGACCAGGAGATCGAGGCCGGGCTGTTGGATGCACTGCGCCGCAATGATGCCCGTGACGCATGGAACGGCGAGAACATCCCGTCCGAGGACTGCGCCGATGCTATCGCTGCTGACGGCTGGGTCACGCTCCGACAGATGCAGGCCGCAATCGACGGCGGCGAGCCTGTCGACATCAGCGGTGCCACCGTCTACACGCTGGGGCCGGGCGACGGCACCACGAGCCAGTACGAACTGACCGGGTCCAGCGGCCTGACCACCTCGCAGGTCGACGCCTACCTCGCCAGTGTGTACCAGTCCTCGTCGGGCTCGGACTTCGTGATCATCGGCGCCGACGAGTCCACCTACCCGTCGTGGGGTCTGGGCGACGACGTCATCGACTTCACCGACCCGCCCACCCTCAACGCCACCATCGAATGCAAGATCATCACCGGGTCGGTGACCGCCGTCATCGCCAACGACTCGGTCGACACGGCCCAGATCAAGGACGATGCGGTCACGCTCGCCAAGATCAATGTCGGCGCCGGCGACGTCACCCGCTTCATAGTGGCGGATGCTGCGGGTGACGTGACGGCCCGGCAGATCGAGGCGTTGGATCTGCTGGGAACAGAGGACGGCGACCTCTCCGCTGGTGTCCTGCGTTCGGCCATCCTCAACGACATCACGATCGACCAGTTCAGCGGCGCCGCCGGCGGCACGATCGACATGGGCGGCAACAGGATCCTCGCGGTTGCAGATCCCACGGGAGGCACAGACGCTGCGAACCGGCAGTGGGTGCTGAGTGAGATCGGCACGGTCACGCCCGACACGTCACGCAGGGCCACCGGCCTGATCCCGACGTCGGGCCTGCCGACGTTCATCGACGCCGCGGAGGGCCTGAACTTCGAGCCCGACATCGTGTGGTTCTACCTGCAGCAGGGATGGACCCACGTCGGTGGCGACGTCCACCAATGGCAGCGGCAGGTGCTGTGCTACATGAAGAACGGGGCACCGAGCGGCGGGTTGGCGGGGTTCGACCACTCGCAGTTCCTGTCGGTCCTGAGCCAAGTAGGCGCTCTAACCAACTTCCTGAACATCGCCCAAGTGTGGACGAACAACGGCACGACCGGCTTCCGGTTCGGATGGACGAATGGCGCACAGGGCGCCATGTCTTGGTTCGCAATCAAGGTGTAACTCATGGCACGAACACGCATCACAACAATGTCCACCTCGGCGGCGCTGCGGACTGAGGTCACCACGTTCACGATCCCGGTCCCGGTCGAGGGGCAGGTGGTGACACTCATCGCACAGTCGAAGTTCCCGACTCAACTCATGAGCGTGAACCGCAAGGTCGGCGGCGAGACTGCCAACGGCTGCGACCTGCTGTTCGCGACCGATGGCGGCGAGATCCGCTTCGACGACAGTCAGTCTGACGGCGTCGGCATCCCCTGCACCGAGCCCTCGTATGTCGAGAGCATTCCGAACTCCGGTGACGACATCATCAACGAGGACCAGGAGTGCGACATGACGATCCAGAACTTGGAGAGTGACGTCGTGGACATGGTGGTGCAGGTTGAGTTCAGGAGGCTGGACGACGACGTCTCAATCACATGACCAGCCCCAAAGTCATCTTCGTTGCACCCGACCCGCGCGTAGTGGCGCCACCGATCGTGCCGGTCACCTGCACCCGGCTCGCCACGAACCAGTTCGGCGACCCGGACTACCTCGAAGAGCCGCTGCCGGGCGCTCCGGGCAACACCGGGCCGGGCAGTCACATCTGGTACAGCGACGGGTCCTCGGCCACCGGCATCCACCAACAGTTCCTCTACGAGGAGGAGCTTCAGGGTGCGGCGTTGATCGTGGGTGGCGGGTCGTTCGCGACGTCGTCGCTGGCAGTCCTGAACTCCGGCGCCATACCGGAAGCTTTGCCGGGCGACACGCTCGTGGTCATGGTCGGTGCCACTGACGCCACCATCTTGGCTCCGGGCCTCTGGAACGGCAGCGAGCAGTTCACCCCGACTGCGATCGCCAATGGCTCCTTGTCGGTCGGGGTCGCCAGTCACGTCGTTGTCGGCAACAAGGGCACACGCGAGGTCATCGTCATCCTGAGCGCCGTGCCCACGCAGGCGTTCATGAAGGTGTTCGTCGTCCGCGGTGCCGGCGCGGCGGAAGCCCACGTCACCGACAGTGGCACCGGCACGGTTGCCGCGGTCGTCCTGACGCCCGACGCCGACTACAACATCAACCTCGCCTGCCTCGGAACCGAGTCGCTGGCGAGCCCCACGCACACCGTGACCAGTGAGGGCGTCATACAGAACAGCTACGACGACCTCAACGACCTGCAGTTCTCGACGATGAAGATCCACAACCCCACCGCCGGGTCGCAGCCATTCAGCGTGACGCTCGGTGAGTCATCCCCATGGGCCGAGGCCGGCGTGTCACTCCCGGCTGCGGCGGGCAGCGTGATCGCCGGCTACCGGCAGTTCATCATCATGCGTGACGTGCAAGGCACCTTCCAAGACGGCGAACTCCTGACCGCCCTCGAGCTTTGAGGATCACCGATGGCTGACATTGACGTCGTACCCGGACCACTGATCGTCGCCCACGCCGACAATCCCACCGGGCCTGTCTTGGCTGTGATCAACAGTTCCGAGATGCTGTTCTTCTGGGGCGACCACGCCGGCACGGTCGGTGGCGATGGCTCACCTCCGGGCGGGTCGGGCACTGAGGGTGTCTTCTGCTGGAGGACCACCGATCAGGGCGCGACGTGGGCGCTGTCCGGCACGGTGGACGTGGGCGGGTTCCGGCATAGTGCGTTCGCGATCTACTACGACCGCTGGACCCCCGGCTACACCGGCACCGATCTGGTGTGTGTCTCCCTGAGCAGTGCCGACCTCGGTGGCGCCGGCGTCCGGTACACCGAGATCAACGCGCAGACCGGCGCGGTGGCGTTCGGGCCCGTACACCTCTGGGGCGTGGGCGACTCACAGACGCAGCTACTGGACAAGCACGGCGTCGTCAGGCTGGCGAATGGAGACGTGTTCGTCGTCGTCTACGACGGCTCGGCGGGCAGCTTCTCGGTCTTCCGACAGGCCAGCGGCGTTCCGTTCACCTTCAGCACCGCACCCGAATCCACCGTCACCTCCCTGCCGGGCGGGACGCCGGTGTGGAGTGGCATCACCGACCTGCAGTTGCTCCCGTCGAACAACGCCGGCAACTTCCTGATGGTCGGTCAGCAGAACGGGGCCCTGCGTGTGTACGAGTGGGACCAAGCCACGACGACGTGGCTGTTCGGACAGGAGATCGCGACCGGCCTGAGGACCGACGACAACCAGATCTCTGCCTGCATGCGACACAACGATGAGCGGATCTTCATAGCCTACCTGATGGCCGACGACACGCTTCGGCTTGCCGCCGCCGACACACGGGACTCCGGGCCGGGCGACATCGGCGTCATCACCGTGCCCTCTGCCGGCGCGATCAACACACCGGCCCTGATGTGTGTTCAGGATCTGGGGCACCTGTACTGCGCGTACTCGCGGGGCGTGTCGGTCAACGTGGTCGACGTGTTCTACAAGCAGAGCGTCAACGGCGGCATCCAGTGGGAGACTGAGGTCGAGTTCTGGGTGGACGCCGCCGGCAACATCGACCGGGTCCACCTGCCACCGTCGACACGGGGCAACGACACCGCGTTCTTCCAGCCGGTCTGGTTCGACGATGACCAGTTGACCTGGAGAACCAACGACGCCAACCAGTTCCCGGTCGGAGGCTACAGGGTGGGTACGCCGTCGCAGCAGCAGTCGGGGGTGTCGTGCTCGACAGGTCAGGAGTCGGTGAGTGCCGGCGACTCAGTGCAGTTCATCAAAGGCAGGTTCCCCAACGTCAAGTACGAGAAGGACAAGACGCCGGCGAGATTCGGCGACGTGCTGTGGATGCAGTACAGCAGCAACACCGGCACGATGGACACAGGCGACACCATCGTGGGTGTGACCAGTGGTGCGAGGGCCACCGTGTTCGGGTTCATCTCCAGTCCCACGAGGATCGGCGTGTACGCCATCACGTCCGGGCCCGGCGGTGGCAAGGGCACGCCCTTCCTGCCCGGTGAGCAGATCCGCAACACCACCACCGGCAAGACCTCGACCGCCGTGCTGTCGCAGACTCTGTTCTCGACCATCAGCGAGAAGGTGCGTCGGAACATCGACGTCCAGATCTCATGATCAGCTTCTCCTCAGTCACTGACGCCCGCAACTACGTTGCGCCGAACTTCAGGCGGATGATCGTCCACGGTGCAGCGCTCCGCGGGCACACCAACGTGCCGCCGCACCACCTGTTCATGGCCGACTTCCTCGAAGGGACCAAGCCACAGTGGGTGAAGCGAGCGAAGATCATCCTCGGCGGCAGGTTCCTCGCCAAGACGTGGCTGGGCGCCCGGCAGTATGTGAAGTGGCGTCTGATCCGCTGCCCGTGGATGCAGTTCATCGTCCACTCCTCGAACGACAAGATGGCAGGCCGGTTCGTCGGCGCGATGAAGCAGGAGATGCGTGAGGACCCGCTGACCACGGCGTGGATCCCGGCCACCCACACCTCCGACTACGAGTTCACGCTGAACGGCATCCAGCACGAGCAGGGTGCGTCCATCGTGGCGGCGGGCATCAAGACCTCGATGACCGGCGCTCGAGCGGACGTGTACATCTTCGATGACCCTGAGCCTGACACCGAGCCGGAGGCGTTCCACGACCGCATCCTCGAAGCGTTCGGTGAGGCCGGCGACATCCTGCACTCACCCAGCCGGCACCTCCACCGCATGGCCGTGGCCGACGGGGTCGCTCCGACCGTGGTCCCGGTCCCTGAGCGGACCCAACTCATCGTGCTGGGCCAGCCTCACTGTGCCACCAGCGCCTACATCCCCCGGCCTGAGGACTTCGAGGACGACGCCGAGGGCCACCCGCTGATCGACGCTGCCTGCATCAGGATCCCCACCACCGTCAGAGGACGCCGTCTGGACTCTCTGGACGCATGGAGGTGGAGGGACATGATGACCCAGAAGTATTTCAACTGGTCCGAGGGGAGGCCCTCAACGCCGCTGGAGGTCAGCAGGACGATGCCGACCAGCCGGTGGGAGCTTCAGCACCAGATCAACACCGACTTCATGGTCAGCGCCGGCCCGGTCCTGAAGATCACCGAGATCGAGATCGCCGTGAAGCGGCCGGCTCGCAACATCCTTGTGGTCGACCCGGCCGACTCCGAGGAGGGGTGCGAGTGGGGCCTCGTCGTGCTGGGCATGTGCGACAACAAGGTCCACATCGGCTACCTCGGCGGCGAGCAGGGGCAGGCATACGAGGGCGACGGCTGGGAGGGCATGGCCCAATCAGTGTGGCGCCGCATCTTTGACCTGGCGTATGAGATGGGGTGTCGCGAGGTGTTCCTCGAAAAGAACCTCAAGGCATGTACCTCGGCCTGCCGGCGGTACGTTGCCAAGACCAAGCTCCGCGGCGTGGTCGTGTCGGAGTTCCACGCCAAAGGCAACAAGAAGCGACGGATCCCCGAGCTACTGGAGCCCCTGATCAACAACCGCATGGTCAGCGCCCACCCCGGTGTGCTCGAAGACCGGATCACACGCAGACAGATGGTGAAGCTACGATGGGACAAGTTACCGAAGCCGAACGATCGTATCGATGTTCTCGCGCACGGCTTCGACATCCTCGTGGAGGAGCCGCACCTCTACGCATTGGGCGGGCCCGGCCGTCAGTTCCCCGACGCTGGAGAGAGGGACCGGAGCAGTGGCTTTGGGCGTGTCGACGACATCTCAACCAACGGATTTGAAAGGGTAGCACAATGCCAAAGGGCGTAGGATACAAAGGCACGCGAGTCAGCAGCAACGTGAAGCGTGGCTCGCGCAACAAGACCAAGACGAAGACCATCTTCAAGGACCTGGGCCAAGCCAAGCGCACGGGTCAGAAGTCACCCGGCGCTGGGCCGACAACAACAAACTTCAGGTCGCTGAAGTGACCGCAGGAGTACACCATGGGTAGTGACAAAGAGAACATGGCGAAGGTGTCGAAGCCACCGTTTCCCCTGAAGAAGAAGGTCAGGTCGAAGACCTTCACCAAGAAGGAAACGCCCAAGGCTGAGAAGCACGGGTAGACCGTGGCATCTCCGACCACTGGTCAGATCCGGCGCCTGATCCGCACCGAGATCCAGCGGATTGTCCGCATCCACGAGTCGGACACGATCGAGGTGCTGGCCGGCGACAACCCTCTGCAGCCTGAGGTGAAGATCGATCCCGGCGGCGGACTCACCTCGTCCAGCGGTGGCCTCGCCATCTCCACGGCTCCTGCCGGCGGGATCGTCGAGGGCCCCACGCTCACCACCGACAATGCCATCGCCCTCTGGGACGGCGCCACCGGCGACCTGCTGCAGAACTCGGGCATCCTCGTTCTGGACATCGGCGGTGCTTGGTCGATCCGCACGTCCGATGCAGCGACCCCGGACGCGATACTGATCCAGCCGGGCATCGCAGCTACTGGCGATGGACCCGACCTCACGCTCAACGGCTCGCACTCCACCTTGGGTGCTGGCGGCGACGTCCTGGTCAAGGGCGGCACGCAGGACCCCGGTGCATCGCCCGGCGGCGGCAACATCGATCTCACCGCCACCAACGCACGGGGCGGCAGTGGTAACGCGGGTGGGATCGTCAGGCTTCAGGGCGGCACCAACGACGACGGCAGCGGGCCCGCGTTCGTTCACGTTCGGACCTCCGACCTGAAGGTCGACGGTGACGTGTACGCCAACGACTTCTTCTCGACGGCGGCACCGATGCAGTTCACTGCCCCGTCCGGGCAGACCATCGACTCCATCGTCAACGCCACCACGGTGCTGTCGATCGCAGAGACGCTGATCACTGCCAACGTCGATCTCGACTTGAGTGCCAACAGCATCGTCAACGTCGACCAACTCAACGGCCTGACGGTCGACAACATCAACAACTTCTGGAACGGTGCGATCGCCGAGACGATCAACATCGACGTCGTGGCCGACACGGCGGCGGTGTACCTCGAGCTGGAGGCGTCGGGCGGTGGCGACCTGACGTGCATCTTCGCCGGCGACGAGTTCATACTGGACTGCACCCCCGCCCAGTCGGTGGTGCTGACCGAGGGCAGTGGCGGCGGGCAACTGAACTACGTCTACATCACCAAGGACAGCGGCGACGTCCTGACGCTGGAGGCTTCAACCGTCGGCTGGCCGGATGAGCCGCACTGCCCTGTCGCCACGGTGATGGCGCAGGACGCTGCCGACGTGGGCATCGACGGTGCGATGAAGGTGCATGCGTGGACCGACCACCTCAGTTCCACCGATGGCAACGGCCACCTGAGCCACCTCAACAAGAAGCTGCGTGAGAATGCGGTGTGGAAGAGTGGGGTGGCGCCGAGCGACATCACCGCCGGCCAGATCAGCACCACTGCCGGGGTGGTGTTCCAACTGCACGAGCACACGATGCCTGCCCGCGACATGTCGTCCAGTGACGGCGATGCGACGTGGGTCGTCAACGACAACGCCACGCCCTTCAAGCGCGTTACGGATATCGACAACGGAGGGATCGACTCGCTGTCTGACGGCACGGCGATCACCAACAACCGATACGTCAACCTGGTATTGATCGGCGTGGTCAGTGAGGACGAGGCTGACTGCAAACTGTTCTGGACGCTGCCGTCAGGAGACTACACGTCATCGGCCAACGCACAGGCCGACTCAGACAACACAGCGGTCTACTCACTCGGCACCGACTTCACGGGCACGGCGTTCCTGATCGCCCGGTACACCACGCAGTACTCGACCGGCGGCGGCGGCTCGCACACGCAGGTACTCAAGACCGACCTGCGTGGGTTGCAACCCTCGACCTCGCCGGGCGGTGGTGCGATCACGGATCACGGCAACCTGTCCGGCCTCGGTGACGTGGACGACCACCTGCTGTACCTCGACTTGGCGGGTACGCGGGCCATGACCGGCGATCTGGACATGGACTCCAACGACATCGACAACGCCCGTGTTGTCACGGCGGCATCGTTCTTGAGCCTGCTGTCGGCTGCTGGCAACAACGCCATCACGGTCACGGGCGGCAGCAACAGCGGCGGCACGGGCAGCAGTGTCGCCATCAGTGCAGGGTTCAGCAGTGGCAGCGACGGTGACGGAGGGACAGTCTCGCTCGCGGCTGGCGGCAAACATGGCACCGGCACCGAGGGCCGCGTCATCCTCTATGACCACGGCGGCATCGAGGCACTGATCGTGACCGAGGACGCAACGCCGGTGGTCGAGATCACCCGGTCACTGAACCCCATGGCCAACGTCGTCCTGCCGAGCGGTGATCGGATCGGCCCCGGCTCCACCACGAACCTGACGTTCATCACCGACACGTCGGCGACCCTGAAGGTGAACAACATTGATGGACTGGCGGTGACCGACACGCTCGTCACGACAATCAGCGACGTGCGGATTCAGGGCAATGCGTTGACGGTTGGCGACGGGTCAGCAATCTTTGAGATGCTCGGTACGACAGTGGCGTCGGGCGACGTGCCCAACATGGAGTTCGTCGGCGCTGACGCTACCAGTGCCGGTGACGGGCAGGGGTTCCGCTTCCATTGCGGCAACGCGGCGACGGTGGGCTCGCACGATGGCGGTGGGTTCACGATCGACCTCGGAGCGTTGACGGTAGCCGGGACCATGGGCGGCTTCCTGATCAACGACTCGGCTGGCTCGGCGGTGTTCTCTGTCACGGGCGCTGGTGTCGTCTCGTTCGCGGCGGGCACGAACGTCACGGCTGCTGGCATCTTGGACATGGACGGCGCGAACATCATCGATGCCGACAACATCCTGGTGCTGGACGGCGGGATCATTGGATCCAGTGCCAACGACGGCGTGGTGTTCAACGCTGGCGTCGACATCGTCTTCACGACCAACAGCGTGCAAGCCCTCGACATCACGCCGACCACGCTCGACGGCAACGGCGTCCTGCGTCTCCAGAACTTCAAGGGGATGCGTGAGACGTTCGTATTCGGCTGGAACAGTGCCAACACCTCCACGACCCGGTTCTGCTACGGGCCGGGTGCCGCCATCATCGGGCTCGCTGCCAGCCGTGAGATCCAGATGCTTCATCCCGGTTCGATCGTCAGCATCGGTCTGACGGTGGACGTAAACGTGTTGGGCACGGGCGACACGCTGGAGGGACGCAGCTACATCAACAGCGTGGCGGCGCTGGTCGTGTCGGATACCGTGATCGTCGCCAACGGCCAGAAGAGCAACAACACCGCAGCGGTCGGAACGCACACGTTCGTCAAGGGCGACTCGCTCGACGCGGCCCGTACACTGACCGGGACTTCGCCGGGGCAGGTGACTACCGATGACTTCACCATTGTCATCGAAGTGGAGTATTCCGAATAATGCCGATGTTCAACGTCAACATCTGGGCCGAGATACCGAGGGCAGGGATGCTGGATCTGATCGACCTGCTCGTTGCCGACAAGAAAATCTTTGCGGCCACCAGACCGGCTGCGATCGTGCTGGCCGAGGCCGAGCGGGTCGAGGCGGCGGCGTCGGTTGATCCACCGTATGATCCGGCCACCCTGTCCTTCTCGGTGGACCGACTACAGGAGGTCGTATGACCGACAGCATCACCAAGACTGAGGTCGTCCGCATCCAGATCGGAGACAAGCTCCTGCAGGAGTTGTTCAAGGACGGCATCACCCTGAGCTACCCGAACCAGCAGCAGCCGACACACCAGTTCCAGATCACGCTCGACCCCGCGATCAAGAAGATCCTGACCAACGGTGTCTGCAACACGCCGGTGAAGAAGAAGCCGACGGTGAAGAAGCGGGTCAAGCAGTCACGCTGACTCCCGCCGGCGTGCGCGTATCTTCGCCATCCCCAACACCGCTTCCTTCGGCCAGTCGATGTTCAACGCCTCGAACTCGGCCACGGTGTCCTTGAAGCACTGCTGACAGAACCGAAGACGCCACCCCAAATAGACCAGCGGCGTCGTCGTCCAGTCACCCATCGGGCCGCTCGACGATCGCAGGTGCTCGTTGTCGTCACGGTGCGGACACAGCACCGACCCACGCTCAGTGATCCCCTTCTCCTCCAAGTCGATGAACACCCGCTGCAGGGTGTCAAGGATGCTGTAGGTCATTGCCACACGAACTTCATGTCGGGGCGGGTGAATGCGAGTTCGATCTGGACCTCGTCGAAGCACTTGGGACACAGGTGCAACTCCCAGCCTTGCATCACAACCATCTCTGGTCGCCAGTACTTCGGTAGCCAGTGCTCGCAGGCCAGATGCCGGTCGTCGGAGTCAATGCCATTCTCGTCGGCGCTCACAGCCAGCCGCTCGAGCGCTTCGACCACTGTCTCTCCCTTCTCTTTGTCGAGCCCCATGTGCAAGAACCTCATGGCGTCTCCTTCAACAACCAGACTCCTTGGCCGGCAATCGTTCCTGTAACTCGGCTGCGAGCACGTCCATGTGCCGCGCGGGCTCGCCCTTCCGCACGGTCCATGCTGGCACGCCATCCTTCAGGGTGATGTCCAGATTACCGTGATCGAACAACTCTGCCAACGACCCGGTCAGGCGGGCGTGGGCGTACATCTGCATTGCCTCGCTCATCGCCTCCTCGGTGAATCCGTCGTCGCCGGCAGCCTCGCCTACCCGCACAATGAACGCGCCCTGCCGGGCATCTGGCATCAACTCATCGAACAGGGCCAAGACAGTCGGATCGACTTCTTCATTCATCGGTCTTCTCCTCACAGGTGGAATGGGTTCGCATCCCCCTCGTAAGCCTGCTTATGGTCGCCAGTCCTGCCGGTTCCGCCACGCTTGGGATTGCTGTGCCCCGCCCATCCGAACTTCTCTGCCAACTTGACGCGGAGGCATGGGCGACACCACCCCTCACGACTGACGGCCTCTGTCTTCTTGCAGATCAGGCATTGCATTCAACAACTCCCTGAGCTTCACGATGCTACCCGCGTTCTCGCCCACCAGCTTCCACAACCCGTCGATCAGTGCGTTCGCACGCCCCAACTCGGCCTCGGCGCGGGTCATCCGCGGGATGGCGTCGTCGAGTTGAGCACCGAGCACCTGCACCCGGGCGTATGCCTTCCTGATGAACTCCATCCCCTCCTCGGAGGCGGCGATCGACTCCTCGAGCTTCGTCAGGCGGTCGTTGATCTTCCCGATAGCCACGCGGGTGCGAGCTTCGAGCTTGCGAAGGGTGTCACCCGCCGATGTTTCAGTGATGGGGTCGGTCATAGCTTCCGTCCGTGGATCCTCTCGTGGCACGGTCTGCAGACCGCAACCAGTTGCCAGCAGAACTCGTGGCCCATGTTGTCGTAGGTAAGGTGGTGAACGTCAACGGCTGGCGCGTCGAGACAGGCTTGGCATAGCCCCCCATCACGCTTGATGACCTTCTGCCGAATCTCTGCCCAAGCGTCCGACTCCAAGTACTCGCGGTACTCCATCATGAACGAGGAGGCGCGCGACTGGAAAGCGTCGATGGCCTGAACCATGCAATCCCGTTCTCGCAACGCATCGTCCCACATTGGCAACATGGTGGGGTCCTCGAACAGTGATCGCTTCAGCGCCATCCCCACTGACCGACCGCAGTCGAGGCACTGGTTGGCGATTCGGGAGGAGCCGTTGTGAAGCGTCCGTTGCCGCACCTCAACACGATTGTGGATGCAGGCAGCGGAGGCTTTGTCGTGGATGATCAATGGTCAAGCCCTGCCTCTCTGCACTTGCGTCTGAAGTCCTTCTTCGTCGTGCCCAGTATCCGGTTGGTGATGTGGATCATGTTCTTGTCCCGGCTCAGTCGAATCCCCTCGGCCCTCGCGTGACACTTGCGGCACACAGGCCACAGGTACTTCAGGCACACGCCGCACAGTGCCTTGATCGTGTACCGAGAGTGGTGGATCTGGGTCGCTGGCGCCCCGCATGACACGCACTCCCGTCCGTTCTTCTGGAAGGCCAGCGTCCTGACCTGACGCCAGAGCGAACTGCGTAGGTAGCCAGCGTAAGACCGGAAGCCAAGCTGCTCGCAACACTGGTCGCGGACGAGGTAGTTCCGTCTTCGCCGGTGGTTCTTCTTCAGGCTGTCGGGTGTGAAGTACACGGGACGTAACGCTCGGCGCGGGCCCTCCCCCTGTCGTACCAGGCTGATCGTTACACCATTCCGCTTCCACTTCAGGGGGGAAGCCACTACGCGATCAGATCGAGTGCGGATCCATCCGGCCAGAGGTAGGGGGAGATGATCCTCTGGGCTTACCACTGAGGCAGGTCGATCGGCGGCATCCTGCTCGTTGCCGGCCAGCGTTGTCCGCGGACCCCTGTCCCTGCTGGCGGGGAGGCTGAGTTATAGAACCGGCGGGCCGTGGACCTTCCCTGATCCTGCGACCCGCCGGCAAGGACTGAAGCCACGCTGCCGATTCCGAGGGCGACAACGTGGCTGACCCGCGGGATGAACCGCAGGACCATCAAGACGAAGCCGCACCGGCCTGAGGCTCAGTACGGTGCGGACCTGACAAGAACCGCCCGGCAGAACGTCTACCGGGGGTGGAATAGATGTGGGTTGAGCGGGGCCGGGACCGGCATGCTGGAGGTCGAGTCGCATGTGATCCCCAGTCCCTGACCCTGTCGCCGGTGTACAGCCGGCTCGCTCAATGTAAGGGGGAACCCCGCACGCCTTGCGACGAACGGGGTTCCTTGTGGGGGGGCTCGATGAGTCCTCGTGTGCAGCGACGACGTCGGAACCCGAACATGTGTGCGTTGTGATTGTAGACACTTCGTCGGTTCCTTACATCATCGACTGCACAACCGCACCATACTGCCCGGGGCAGATTGGTCAAGGGTGGAGGGATGGAGAAATAAAAAAATCCCGCGCCACTCCTGACGCGGGAAGGAGACTCATGATGGAAGAGGGTCGACGTGGCTGGGTGCCTCTGCTCACTGCCAGTACCCAACGGCGTGTCGTGAACAGGAGGTGTACCCCTCTCCCGCCATGAATTACTTTCACTGTAGCATGTCGGCCGGCACCTTCCAGCCATTACCGGCAACTCGGTCGATCATCGCACTGGCCTCCTTGAACTCGACGTCGACAGACAGGCCGAGCTTGGCGAGCAGCTTGGCCTGCTTGTAGCTGCAGCGGTTGCCCTTGATCCGGCTGATCAGGGTGTCCATCAACTGGCTGGCCTGCGTGAAGGTCATGACTGAGATCCGCTTCTCCTCGACCCCGAACTTGCCGAGGGCGGCGATCATGCGGGGGGTCAGCGGCCGGCCCTTGTGCCACCCCTTGGCCCGCTCCGGCCTGATGTCGAAGACGTCGAACGGGTCCACGTTGCGGCTCTTCCACTGTGCCTTGATGCGGACCATCTTGCGGCGCCGCTCGCCCAGTTCGCCCATGCTCTGGGCAGCATCGAGCAGTTCCTCCTCCATGTCGCAGGGCATGCCCTTGGACCGGGCCCGCTTCGCGGCCTCCGCGACGACGTCGTCGGCGTAGTTGCCGCCGAGCAGGTCACCAAGGTGGATGAGCTTGTGCTTGCCTGAGTTGCCGACGAAGTCCAGCACCAGCATGTTGGGCTTGCAGGAGTCTGCGATCGCCAGCCGCCTGAGCTTGGCATCTTGGTAGGTGTTCAGGGCCTCGACGATGGACGGGTCAGGCCGGGTCCCGCGGCCCACCATCTGGGTGTACAGCGGCCTGCTCTTGGTCGGGCGGGCGACGGCCACGACCGGGGCCGAGCAGTCGAACCCCTCGGTGGCGATGCCCACGTTGCAGAAGTACTGCAGGTCACCGTCGACGAACTGCTTCACCAGGTGACGCCGCTCCTCCTCCGGTGTCTTGGCATGGATGACGAAGGAGGCGTCATGGCGGTGTCGGTTGAAGATCTCCGAGCACCGCTCGGCCTGCTTGACGGTGGTGCAGAAGAAGATGACCTGCCGGTCGCCGGCGATCTCGATGGTCGGGTCGACCATGGCGTGGAGTTGCTTCTCCTCCTCGACGATGGCGGCAAGCTCGCCCTGATTCAGGTCGCCGGCGGTGGTCCGCACCCCGGACAGATCGAGCCCGGTGCATTCGACGAACTGCTGCTGGATCGGGACCAGCCAGCCGTCCTTGATGGCGTCGGGAAGCTCGTAGTCGTAGGCCACCGACTGGAACACCTGCCCGAGCGCGGCCTCGTCGGCCCGGTCGGGGGTGGCGGTGTATCCGACGACCCGCAGCGCCGGGTTCTGGCAGTAGTAGTCGATGACCCGCTGGTAGGTGTCGGCCACGGCGTGGTGGGCCTCGTCAATGATCAGCAGGGTGAACTCCCTCGGGTCGAATCGTTGCATCCGCCGGCCTTCACCCCGCTTGGAGTTCTGGGTCTGGACCGAGGTCACGACGACCCGCTTCTTGTTGAGGTGCGGGTACATCGAGGTGTTCATGTCGGCGTAGTCGCCGGCCTTCTCGACGCCGGGCTCCTCCATGGTGATCTGCATCACCTTCTGGTACGCCTGCCGGATCAGTTCGTCCTTGTGTGCGACGATCATGGCCCGGTCACCGTTGGCGCAGACCTGATCGATGAGGTGACAGAAGGTGACGGTCTTGCCCGTGCCGGTGGGCTTGACGACGAGGGTCCGCTGGTGCTGAGTCAGGGCCTCGATGGTGGCCGTGTTGCAGTCACGTTGGTACGGCCTCAGTGCGAGGACGGTCATGAGTCACCCCGCTGCTCAACCACGTCCGGGTGGTACGGCAGGAGCAGCGAAAACTGTTCGAGCGGTCCCTCCTCCTTCAGGAAGTGGTACACCCGGACAGGCCACCCGCAGTGGCTGCACCTGCCCTCACCGTGTGCGACACCCCACTCAAACGACCCGCACGCGCCGTCCATGACTGTGTCGCATGAGATGCAGGTAATTCCGCCAAGGATGATGTTCCCCTCGCCTCGTTGGCCCGGCATCGCAAAGCTGCTCAGGTACTCGTTGAGCGAGGGGTGATCCTCCGGCTCCAGCCCTTCGAACACGTCGTCAGCCGTCAGTCGCGGCAGGTTCTTGGCCTTCATCTGTTCCAGTTCCATGGTGAGTCTCCTTTGGTGCTTGCTTCATGGTGGCCTCGTTGAGCCAGCCTCGCCCCTTGCAGCCGCGGCAGGTGCGGCCCTTGCTCTTGCCGCCGCCGCCACAGTAGATGCACTCAGCGAACGGCCGGCAGAACCTGATCATGCGGTACATCTCCTGCCGGTGGTGCTCGATCGACTGGAGTTCCTCGGCCAGCATGAGTCCCGCCTCGGTGCAGGCGAGGTCGTTGACCTTGGTCTTCAGGAGGCCGAGGGCGCTCATCACGACGTCGAAGCCAGCGGCCTCCTCGAACACGCTGCTGCCGGCGGCGTCGGTCATGGGCGTTCCTCGCTCGTCTGAGACAGGTTCAGCGAGCTTGTGCTGCCGGACTGCTGCCTTGACGTGCTTGCTGCTCGGCATGAGCGTCTCGCCGGTGTTGTCCTGGTTGGCGAGATCGACGGCCTTCTGGAACACGTTGGCCTGCCTGTTGTCAGGGATCTTCTCCAGTGCGAGCAGCGTCTTGACCGGGATGTCGCCCTCGACGGGTGGGCCCACCTCGCCGGCGATACGGTCCTCGACCTTGCTGGCGGCGAGGTAGTAGTAGCACTGCCTCCTCGCCCACGGCAGGCACTTCGCGGCCCACTGGCCGAAGTCGCTGTAGCCCATGGCCTTCCAGCCTTCACGTTGGTCGAAGGCGAGCATCTCCCTCCTGATCTTCGCCGCGGTCTTGTCGGCGGTCCTGAATGCCTTCGCGAACCGCTTCGTCTCGGCGGTGGCTTCCGTTGCCGTCATCATCTTCACAATCGCAGCCATGCGTCGTCTCCTCAGACAAGAAAGCCCCTCGGATCCGGGGGCGAGTGGAACCGAGGGGGGAGGGGAAAGAGTCAGAAGGGGATGCCGTCGTCAACGTCGGGCGGGTCGGGGTTGGGCTTGGGCTTCTTCTCGACCTTGACGTCCTTGCCCTTCCGCTCGAGTTGACGGATCGTCTGGTCGAGAGCCTGCACCGAGAGGCTGTAGATGTTGCCGACCTTCCGGCCATAGTGCTCGCCCCAGCCGGCGGCGATGCCACGCAGGGCAGAGTCGGTGTCATCCACCGCCGGGTCGGCGTCGAGGATACCACGGATCTTCCTGATCCGCTCCTCGATGTCAGCGGGAACGTCGGGCGAGAGGTCAACCGGGGTCAGATCCGGGTCGTCGCCCCGCCCGAGGTTCATGACGGCCATCAATGCGTACTTCTCAGCGTAGGTCTGGGAGCCGCCGGCGTCCTTGGCCTGCCGGTCGAGGCCACGGGAGACGACGACCACGTCCTCGTAGTGGGCGGGGCCCTCGTTGCCCTCGCCGTCGGGGTCCTCGGTCCTCTTGAACCGGAACGTCCACTTCATCAGCGCGGTGAATGCGATCTGGTCCGAGCCGTCCCGCTTCGTTGTGCGGATGATCTCGTCGGACAGCACCTCGACGGCGACCGGCTTCCACCTGACGCCCCACTCAATGAACAGGGGCCGCACCAGTGCCATGAGGTGCTCGTGGGTGACGGCGGTGTGGCCGACGTTCTCGATCTTCTCACGCTGGATGTACCCGCGTGCCTGCCGGATGCCGTCGAGCCGCTCGGCCAGCGACAACTCGGCCACCATCGTGTTCAACTGTTCGTCCTGGCGTTCTTCGTGGGTCATGACGTCTCCTTTAGACGTTGATGGACGGCATTTCGATGTTGTACTGCTTCAGCGCCCAAACCGGGGCGTTGACGTCGATGATCTCGTCGTCGCCGTAGCCGGGCCACTCGCCAGTGCGGAGGCACTCGGCGTAGCGGTCCATGCCGGAGCGGGTCCTCATCCAGCCGAGCCGCATCGTCGGAACGTCCACGCGGTAGATAACGGGACTGAACGGCGGCTTCTTCTCGATGGCCGGGATGATCATGTTGGGCAGCGGCTTGTCGGGGGTCAGTGCCCGCTGGCCCATGCAGTAGTGAGCCGCGCCGATGTCGTAGCCGTAGTTGAAGACCTGCGTGCCGAAGACGGCGGGCTTCGAGTTGGCCGTCGTCTTGTAGTCCACGATGGTCGGGGCCTCGTCGTCGAGGAGCAGGTCCGCGCGTGCCTTGCACAGCATCCCGGTGTGCTCGTCCACCCACAGTAGGGTGACCTCTCGGAACTGAGGTCCGCGTGCGAGCAGGGTCCGCATCTTCGGATGCGAGTGCAGGGCCTCGGCCATCTGCTGGATGTCGTTGTAGTCACGCTCCCGCATCGTCTTGCGGGGGAGGTGGCCGGCGACGAATGCGTCCCATGTCTTGCCGGAACGCCGACCACCAGGTGGGAGCGGCTGGCCCTTCTTGACCTCGCCCGCCCGCTCGTCGGGCCACAGTACGAACCGCTTCGGGAACTCGATCGGTTCGAGGGTGGCACAGTGGAAGCCCTCTCCGAAGAGAAGCTCGTCGCTGACCTTCTCCTCCTCCTGCCAGTGCCGTGCGTGCGCCGGCGACTGCGTCTCCATCGCCTTGATGGTCGTCGCGTTCATCGCCGGGATGGCCTCGTACAGGTCACGCGGGATGTCGATGTAGCGACCGGGCGTGAACCACTTCGCGGCGTCCACGGCCTCGCCGTCCGCGGCCTCGACCTCGGCAAAGAACGCGATCAGTTGGGCGCGAAGCTTCTCAGAATCGGATGTTGTCTTCTTCGTCTTGACCATGTGAGTCTCCTTGGTGCTTGCGAAAGAACGCCGAGTCGGTGTCGGCGTCGGTTGACCTCAGTATGAATCCTTCGTCAAGAGCGGCGGCAGGGTGAGCGTGAATCCAGAGATGACATGGCACACATACCGCGGCGAGCAGACGGCGATCCGCCGGCTTCTTGTGCAGTTGGGAACGGAGGCGAATGTGATGGACATCCAAGCCGCTCGACGGGTCATGACACCGCTCGCATCTTCCTCCTGCACGAGAAAGGACAGCATCTCGATCTCGTTGGTAACGACTTCGGCGCTCTCTGCGTTGGTCGTCAGTCTCCATCGCACGATCTTATCCATCGGTCACCTCGATCTCATCGCACTTCCCGCTCGGGAAGACCTTTGCGATGATGGTACGGTCGGGCAGGGTGATCGTGCCGGCACTGTCGGGGTCATCGAACTCACCGCCGGGTTCGTGGACCGCGACGATGCACGGGCGGTCACGTTCACGGCAGCAGTCGAACGCCTCGAACCAGTCGATGCACTGCACCGGGTTCTTGCGGTTGCCGTCCTGGTACTGTGCAGGCTTGGCCTTCATCATCGCTCCTCCGGGTCAGGAGGGCAGAGCTTGCAGTCGCTGCAGACGAGCACCTTGTCCACGCGGCAGTCCGGGGAGTCGGGGTGGCCGGTGACCTCCTCGATCAGTTCGGCGTCCTGCTCCCACACCCACTGCTCGCAACTGTCACAGCGTAGCGCCTCGAGGTCACTGAGCTTCTTCTCGCAGGTGCGGATGAAGTGCTTCATCAGGCTGTTGGCGTCGGGCCCGACGCCCAGACGCAGGGCGATGATGTCCTGCCGTGCCTGCGCGAGGATCCTCGCCAGCATGACGATGTGAGTCCGTCGGGCGTCGGGGTCGGTCGGCGGCGGGGTGTACTCGTCGCTGTCGGGGTGGGCCTTGCACGGGCACAGGTGGACGCAGAAGGGCGAACCACTGTTGCAGGTGCAGGTGATGTCGCCGTACTTCTCGCAGTACTTGCAACGCTTGATGATGAATGGCATGGTGAGTCTCCTTGAGTGTCAATGAAGTATAGGAAGCTACTTCGGCTTTGTCAAGTCGGGCTCTTTATGCTTCAGCGAGGCGGGCAGCAGGCCGAGGGTCTTGGCCTCGTTGAACACCTGATGGATCCGCTGCCTCGACACGCCGCCGAGCGTCTCGCCCAACCGGGCGAAGGTGTGCGTCAGCCGCTTGCTGCGTCCCTTGCCGACGGGGGTCGCCAGTACGAGCACGGCGAGGATCGTCAGTGTGCGACCGGCTCCGGTCATCCGCTTGCCGCTCATGTCGTGCTCTTTGAGTGCCGCCCGCACTGTCCTGGTGCTGACATCGAAGCGACGGGCCACCGCTTGGGTGGAGCCGGTGGCTGCGAATGCTTCAGCGATCTGGGCATACTTCTCACTGGTGTCGGGTCTGAGGACCATGTTGCTTGCCTCCTGCCGCCTTCAGGATGGCGGTCATCTTCGGGACTTCGATGTCGTTGAGAATGTGCTCCACCTCCGAGGTCGTCAGGTAGACCTTGGGGTGGTGCTCGTTGTGTCCGACCAGCAGCACGCGCCACCGGGATGTCTCGCCGTCCCAATTCGCGGCCATGATGTGGTCGGTGCTGATGAGCAGGGTTTCATTGATCTTCACCAACATCAGGTCGGCTCCTTGTCCTGGTATGTAACGTAGGCGACAGCCGTCTCGATCTCGCGGGTCTTCAGCTTCAGCGTGTACCGCCAGCCGAGCCCGATGTCCTTGTGGTCGGGGGCCCGGCTCTTGCTGATGATGCCGGCGTCCCACTGCTTGTCGTCGAAGCACAGCGCGAACCTGTGACCACAGTTGCTGCTGGACAGGTCCTGATTCTCGAAGCAGCCGATCCACGATTCGTCGTCACTGAGCCACCGCTTGAACGTGTTCCGCATCTGCTGGTGCTCTTCGTCGGCCTCGTATCGTCCCTTGTCCGACAGCTTGAACTCGTCGGACCCGAAGCGGGTGTGCGCACGCTCGGCCGGCTCGATGTAGCCGCCCTTCTCGAGCGCCGTGAACGTCGGCTCCCGCAAGGACTCGCCGGCACACCGGATCTGCATCCGGTTGGCTGCACTGAGCGAGCAGTGGATCAGCGCGTTCTGCTTGAACATGAGCTTCAGGACGTTGCGTTGTGTGTAGGTGAGCTTCATCAGTGGACCTCCTCGATGGCCTTGACCTCGTCCTGGTGATTCTGTTCCCACTCGAGCAGCCAGTCGTAGACAGCCTCTTGCGACATCTCCCACGGCTTGCGGGCCTCGAGCTTGGCGATGACCTCGTCGCGGAAGTCCCGGTAGGCCGTCAGTGCCTTGGCATCGCTGGTGATGCCTGTCAGGATGGCGAGGGCCAACTGGCCGGCACTGCCGGTGCTGTCGCCCCAACTGAAGAAGGTGCGTTCGTTGGGCGGCGCGAGGAGGGCGAGGTCGAGGCGGGGGTCCAGCGGCGAGTGCTGGATTACCTTGCCGTTGCGGAGCCGCTGGACGAACACGTCGCCCTGCTTGCCGTTGAGGAACTCCCCAACGAACCGGCTCTCGGTCTGGTCGGGCGTGCCGGCGAACACGGCGACGACACCGTCGCCGTTCGCATCGTCGATGACCCACGGGTCGTCAGCGAGCGACTGGAGGAAGTCCCGCACGGGCACCAGGACAGACTTGGGCCCCGATGCCTTGATCAGTTTGGTCAGCGTTTCGATGTGTTCAGTGAGCTTGTTCATGAGTCTCCTTCGGTGATGCTGATATGGCCGACACGGTTACCGTCGATGCTGAACAGCGGGCCCTCGAACGGCAGGGAGTCGTCGTCGATCAGCACTGCCGCCTTGTGGAGGATGCGTCTGACCTCGCCGGTCAACTTGCCCTGCTCGTCGTGGAAGCAGGCATCGCCGGTGTCGATAGTGATGGTGATCTTCATCGGTCCACCGCCTTGTCGATGAGGTCGGCGTGATGCGCGGCCTCGGCCTCGCGGATCTGGACCGCGGCCCAATCGCAGAGTTCGGTCCAGAACTCAGGCTGGTTGTCCTGCAGATCCTCGAGCCGCTCCCGCGTGATCCAGTCGGTCGGCTTCGGGACGTTCAGGTTGAAGCGTGCCAGCACGCCGGCAACCTCGACCGCCTGCCATGCTTCCACGTTGTGCTTTGCCCAACTCATTCGCGAGCCTCCTTCGTTGCTTGGTTCTCGTTGCTCATGTGGTATCTACCAGTGCAGGCGTCGAACCTGACAAACAACTTCAGGAAGAATCGTCACCATTCTGATCGACGCCCATACGGCACGGGCCAACGTCCTCGCCGTGGAGGTGCAGCAGGCCCATCAGGCAGGTGTCAACGACCTCGGCCAACATATCGAAGTGCTGCGTCATCGCCGCCATCGCCAGCCTCAGGTCTTGCTCGTTGGCCGACGGCACGGTCTTGAGTGTGTGCCTGAGTTGGGCGCTGGACGCCTTGATGCTCTCAATGTGGCCGCGCATCTTCATCAGTGGGGAGGGTTGTTTGGTCATGATCGTGAGTCTCCTGATTGAGGTGCTTGGACGCTCCGACCCTGAAGGAGCAGGACAGGGCCGGGTCGTCCCATCACCAGGACGGGAACCGCGGGGGCCTCACTCCCCGCGGAAATCTGTTCTCCGGGCGCGGTACGTTGCGGTGCGGTCGCCGGGGTTGCCGTGCCTCGCCGGGGCCGGGCAGATGACACCGAAGCCATCGATGCCCACAAGCGGGATCGGCTTGTTCGCCTTCTTTCGCCGGCTGATCAGCAGCGTGAGCACGGGCTTCTCGTCGGGGTCGGTCGTCATGGCCCGTGCCGCCTTGAGCAGCAACTCGGCGTCGAGGGTGACCTCGATGTCATCGTCGCCGGCCTCGGGCATGATGTCCCGCACGGGCGGGAACTGCTGCGTGGACTGGTGGACGCTGTCAACGACGACGGCGCGGTCCCGAATCTTGCGGGTCAGGACGGTGGCCGCATCGCCGTTGCGTTGCGTGATCTCGGCGGTGTAGCCGCTCTTGACCTTCGGCAGGACATCGTTGGGAAGCTGGAACGGCTCCTCGATCTTACCCTCGAGGTACGCGACCGTAGCCTGCCGGCCATCAGTGCTGACGGCCAGCACCTCGTTGGTGCCCTTGCCGGGCATCAGCAGGACGGTGTCGGTGGCGTACCGGCACGGCTCGTCGGCCACACCGGATCGCAGGGACTTGGGAAGGTGGACGCTGGACATGGTCATCATGAGTCTCCTGTGAGTGTGAATGTCAAGGCAGTGTAGGAAGCTCCACCCCCGCGGTCAAGCGGCAGTGGAAAGAATGCCCGCGCCGTGGTTCGGGACGCTGGCGGGCGGCAGCGCTTGGAGCCAAACGATGAGAGGCTCCCATGGCACTCACGGCTTACCAGTGCGAGCGTCACTTCTTGACCGCCGGCCCGTACAGGTCGGCCTTGGCGAGGGCGTTGGTGATCGCCTGCATGATCGCCCCGTGCTGCATGACAGCGCCGCCATCGCCGACCCACGCCTTGACGGCCTGCAGGGCCTCGTACATCTCATGCGCCGCTGCCATGCGGTAGGCGGTCAGCAGGGCCTGATGGCACACGCCGGCGTCGAAGCCGCGCTGGTACTCCTCGCCGTCGCCGTCGTCGGCTTCGGGGCACACATGCGGCTCATCCTCGTGGAGCTTCATGCCACAGCCGGGGCAGCAGGCCGTGGGGCCAGAGTCGCGGATCGGCGTGCCGGCCTCATCGTGCTCCACCTCGACGCCCTCGCATCGATGGTGCTTGGCCTCGGACTGAGACATGGGTTTCGTGTTGTCGCTCATCATGAGTCTCCTTGTGGGTTGTCCTGGTGCTTTGGTCAGGCCACGCTCAAGCCGTCAGCCTGAATGCCGGCCACGATGTCGCCGATGAATCGGTGCTCGACCACGATGGCCGACCCGAACGTCTGGGCGTCTGCCGGCAGGTGCGTGTCGGCCCACTCGACGCCCGCATCAGTGCGGGGCTCGAGAAGGAACAGACTGCTGCCGTCGTAGGTCACTGCGAAGTCCATGGTGAGTCTCCTTGTGGGTGAATGGTCTGAGGCTCAGGCTCCACGGTGGAGCCCGGCCCTCAGGTCATTTACCGATGGCTCGCTCGGCCATCGCCTGCAGGCCACGCCGCACGGCCACGGCCTGCACGCTGTACTGGAAGGCCACGTCGCCGTCCCGTACATCCACGCCGAAGATGTCTGCGATGGTGGCGGCGAGGTCGTCGCTCATCTGCTCCCCGCCGGCCAGCCACTCCAGATCCTCGAGGGTGGAGCACTTGTCTGCGATGGCCTGCACGGCCCGCACGATGTCGTAGGCGTCGAGGTCGAAGCGGTGTGCCCGGAACACGGCCAGTGCCACCTCGGCCCTGTCGGTCTGGATCAGCGGCTCTGCGACGGCGTCTGTGAGCACAGCCACCACGGTGTACCGCGGGCCCGCGAACTCACGGTTGTCGGGGTTCGGGTGCTCGCACCACAGCACGATCTTGGGGTGATCGTTGCGAGCGGTGCAGTCCTGCCAGCGGGTGAAGGACGGGCAGGTGTCGTTGCCCCATGAGGTGTCGGTCATGTCGCCGGCGGCGACGGCATCGCGGACCTCTCGACCGGGGTTCAGGGCCTCACCAAACTGAGCTTGCCAGAGTTCGACTGTCATCATGAGTCTCCTGTTGTTGCCCTTCGCATTGTCGCTCGGGGAGTTGACCTGGGGATCTGTGAAGTTGCCCGGCCAGCGGTAGCCGCCCGGGGCTTGAGGTCGGAGGTCAGCAGCACCGGCAACCCACGCAAGTGCCGTGCTGCTGCTGGATGTCGAAGTCGGACAGCGGGTCGCCGCACTGGCTGCAGGCGTCGTCGGCCAGTGTCGGTTCGATGACATCGGCGTTGCCGAGCATCCTTGTGAGCATGTCGGCGTTGGACTGCAGGTTGTCGATGATGCCGGCCAGCCGGGAGAGGGTCCGCTGCTTCGCCGGCGGCAGGTCCAACTGCTGCCAGTCGCTGGTGGGCGGCTTGCCGACGTTCCAGTTGTTGTCATCCCGCCGCATCGCGCCGGCGAGTGTCCAACTGGAGTCGATGAGCACCTTGCCGCCCTTGCCGGCACGCATGAGCCGCGCCTTCTCTTCAGCGAGAGGCAGGCTTGTGTGGAGCAACTCCACGGTGCGAATGTGGATGCCCTTCGCGAAGGTCATCCGGTAGTGGTAGTGGCGTCGATACGAGGTCATGGTGAGTCTCCTGAGGTGAGAGGTGAACAGATGCCCGGGCCCCGCGGGACCCGGTCATGCGGTCACGCCTCGAGTGGGGTGATCGTCAGCCGGCCAGTGCCGACGACAACCTCGACCCGGCCACACTGGCCGAGCACATGGGTGATCAGTTCGTTGCACACGTCCAGCACGGGGTTGCCCTTCTTCTGGCTGATCGTCCGCTCCACGCCGACGATGCCCCGCGCCTTCGCCCCGCCATTGGTCGCGAGCAAGATGAGCTTGCCGCCACGCTTCTGGCAGACGAACGTGCCGCCCGGTGCGAAGCCGGCAGCCGCGAGCCACTTGCCCTCGAACCACAGCCGGGGGTTGCCCCGGTGAAGTCCTACCTTGGCCGTCTTTGTCTTGGTCATGACTGAGTCTCCTGAGTGGGTTGAGTGGTCAGATGCTCGGGCCCCGGCGGCGGGGCCCGGTCATGCGATCACGCCTTCCGGGTGAGTTCCCTGACGAACGCCTCCACGCTGGACTGGAACTGAGGCAGGTACATGCCACCGTGCTCGAGGCAGTGAGGCGTCACAGTGGGTTGCTCCCTACGTCCTCCAACTGGGCGATCAGCTCGTCACGCTCAACCTCCATGTCGTCGCCAGCGTAGAACTCCTTGAGCAAGGTGTACCGCTGGTCGTCGCTGCAAGCCTCCATCAAGGCCGTTGTCGCCTCGATCAGCTTGTCGGGGTCGTAGTCTGATTCGAGCAGCCGGTTGATAATTCCCATCATGTCTGAGTCTCCTGTTGAGGGGTTGAGTGGTCAGATGCTCGGGCCCCGGCGGCGGGGCCCGGTCATGCGATCACGCGCCGAACATCTCATCAAGGCTGATGTCGGGCACCTTGCCGGTCAGCCGGTCCAACTGATGCTGCGTCCACCGATCCTCCCGTGCTTGACGGGCATCGATCTCACGCTTCGCAGCGTCAGCAGCTTCCCATTGCCGTGCTCGCTTGTACTCCACGCTCATCGTGAAGTTACGGGCCTCGGCCGGGGTCATGTCGCTGTTCATGTCCGAGTCTCCTGTTGAGGGGTTGAGTGTCATCATCAAGACAGTACGCCACCAACCAGAGCCTGTCAACCACAAAGTGGAAGAAAGGCAAAGATTCTCCACCATGACACCAAGGCGATAGCATGGCACTGCCCCACACAGGAGCCCAGACCATGACCCGCGAAGCCCCACCATCCTCCGATGGCCTACTGAGTACACAGACAGAGAGAGAGCAAGACGCAACGCAACCGCCCTCAGAGGACGAAAACGCCAGTGCACCCGGTGCACTGGAGGACGGGGGCACAGCGGCTGTCTCTCCCCCGTTACCCGTCCGGGCCCGCCGGCGACGGCCCAACGGCACGTTTCTTGATGGTCCGGGGCTGGAGGCAAGCCGGGCGGCGCTTCGCCGGGCCAACTCGCTCGCCAAGCAGAGGGCCGAGGTGACCCGGGCCCTGCTGGCCTGCGTGGACCCCGGGCTGATCGCCGCCCACTGCCACCGCATGAGCACGATCATCCTCGAGGGGAAGGCCAGTGACGCCACCGCTGCGTTCAAGGCGCTGTACTCGCTGCTGGCCGTGCCGGCAGCACAGACGGTCAAGGCCGCGCCGCCCCGGTCCACTGCCAGCGACAGCGAGGTCATCCCCACCGTGATCGTGATGCCGCCGGCCCCGGAGCGGTGAGCCGGCCGGCCGCGGCGGCGGCGATCTCGCGCGGCGACGATCTGGCGACCCTGCCGCCACCCCCCACCCTTTGCGTGGGAGCGAGGCGGCGGGGGGAGGGGGGCGAAGAAAACTCATTCCCCCTCTCTCTCATCCCAGATCTGTATATTTTGGGATGTCGCTGGGATATCCTGGTGATTGCAGGAGTCCCACGATGTGTGTATATTTGTGGGGATAGGAGGCTCTGGTCATGAGTGATGTAGGGCAGTCGGACATTCTGCGGAACCTGTTGGTGATTCAGGAGGCGATTGGTGGGTACAAGGAGCGGATCCGATTTCAGTGTGAGGAGATTGCGAGGTTGGAGGGGCAGTGTCGGATTCGGTTGGATCTGATGGACAAGTTGATAGAGCGGTGCGAGGCGATTGTGGACTCGACGGCGACGGACACGCTGGACAGTCGGGTGGAGGATTTGTTGGGGGCGGTGGAGAGTGCGAAGCGGGAGGTGCGTGGTGAGACTTGAGCACCGGCGGCTACACCATCCCCGGCACTACTGGAGGATCGGCAAGTTACGGATCTGCTACTGGCCGCTGGACCGAAGCGACTGGCGGCTGTGGCGGGGCACCATCTGGAAGCTGGCGATCAGGTGGGGAGGTGCGTGGTGAGTGAACCAACAAGCATCCTCTCTCGACTACTTGGGCGTATTCGTCTTTTAGGCCACCGTTGTCCACGGTGTAACAGCGATGCACCAAACGTAGACACCTGTGCGGTTTGCCGTCACCGGGCCTGTGGCGGCAATCGGTGGCTGGTTTACCGTCGGGAGCATTATCCACCGAGCCGTGCGACAAAGGCGTTGTGGTGGTATCGCTGGGTAGACGGAGGGTGGGCATCCCCATGTGGGCGAGCAGAGGACAGCATTCGTGAACGGCAGCAATATGTTGGCAGCGGGAGCCGAGCCAAGGCCAAGGAGGAGGTGCGGGGTGAGTGACATGGCACCGTCGGGAATCAAGGCGAAGTTCTGTAACGACCACAACATCGACTACGACGAGGTGTGCTGGCTGTGGCAGAAGGCTGAGACTGCCGCGTTCGAGGAAGCGGCGAAGCTCCATGAGCAGGTGACGCTTGAGGGGCGGCATGAGGATGCGATGGCAGCGGTCATCGAGTACCGCGACCTGATCCGAGCAGCAGCAAAGCGACATGCTCCACTCCAGTATCCTGATGACCGCTCGGCCCTTATCGAGAAGGCGTGTTCTGCACCCGATGGTTGTATCTCGGCAGGCCAAGGAGGTGCAGGGTGAGTGACACAAGCGAATGGGACCCCGGAGATCCACCAGAGGTGACGTGGGACTTCAAAGGCCCGACACTTTGGGAGCGGATACGGCAGTTCTTCTCACGGCAGAAGTGTGACGGCTGTTCCGGCAACTTCCGTCTTGATCGGGTGATGCCAGTGAGTGGTGATGCTTGGCTGTGTGAACCGTGTTTCCGGCGATGGTATCCAGAGTTTGCAGCCAAGGAGGTGCAGGGTGAGTGAGCCCACAGACGAGCAGCAGATCGAATATTGGTCGGAGCGAGCAAGGCACGCCGAGGCCGAGATCGAGCGGCTGCGGGCAGCGGCAAAGTATTGCGAGGACAACCATTGCGACGTGGATGAGATCGAGCAGCTGCGGGCAGCATTACTGAAGGAAGGCATCAGAAGCACAGAGCGTGATGCTGCCTTTGCCGAGATCGAGCGGCTGCGGGCAGCGAACAAGGCCCGCGACGAGCTTGCCGCGAGCGTGAGGGAGGAAACGGACAAGGCACTTGCCAAGGCCAAGGGATCGGAGGTGCAGGGTGAGTAAGGGGATCCGCGAGGATTTGAAAGTCGTGTGGATTGGCCTGCTGTGGGTTGGACTGCTGCTGTTGCTGGAGTTCGTGCTCGGATGAAGAAGGTGAAGCCGCTGGGCGACGTTCGCCGGAAGACGATTTTGCGGCACATCCCTGTTACGCCGACGAACCCTGATCCGGGTTCGGGCCACACGGTGAAGTCCATTCACTACGGCAAGCGGGCGGTGGCGAAGGTATCGAAGTGGCCTGAGCATCAGATACCTCCTCCGCGCCATGGTGGTGAGTGGGCTCGGATCCTTGCTGAGTTGGAGAGGGATGCGGATCGACCTGAGTGAGTGGAAGGCCGAGTTGATTCGTCGCGCCGAGTATCGGACTGGCGTTGCCCAGCGGTTGGTGCCGGCGAAGATCGTGTGGGAGCGGGACCTGTTACCGATACCATGGTGGATGTACAAGGGTGATCATGACGAGAAATAGACTCACGCCGGCCCTCGGCAAACTCGAAAGAGAGAACCGCTATCCTGTGAATCTGAATCAGATTGACTGTTTGAGCGATGGGTTGCGGCTCCACGTTTCCGCCAGATTCGTGAATCGCAAACCACGGGGGTCGGCGTGATGTTTCGACTGCGGAAGCACGACCACGCGAAGTTCAAGCCGACCGAGACGATCTTGGGCGTTACTTGGTACTGGTGCAACCAGTGCGAACGGTTCTTGCAGAAGTCGGAGTTCAACAAGCGGCCCGAAGTCCCGTGCGGGATTCAAGCCTGGTGCAAGGCGTGTGTGTCGTTACATGAGCGTGCGCGGCGAAAAAAGCGGCGATCAGCAGTAGACACGAGTGGGGGTAGGCTTGTTGCCTGTCCTCGCTTTCAGGAGACGAAGGCGTGAGGTTCGGTAGTCTGTTCGCCGGCATCGGCGGGTTCGACCTCGGCTTCGAGCGTGCGGGGATGGAGTGTGCATGGCAGGTCGAGAACGATCACTTCTGCCGCGCCGTGCTGAAGAAGCACTGGCCCGACGTGCCGCTGTTCGGCGACATCCACAACTTCCCCGGCGATCCGCCGAGCGTTGTGTGGAACGATCCGGTCGATCTGATCTGCGGCGGCTTCCCATGCCAGCCGGCGAGTGTGGCGGGACCACAGAAAGGGAAAGACGATGAGCGTTGGCTCTGGCCCGAGATGCGTCGAGTTTGCGAGGTACTCAAGCCACGATGGGTGGTGGCGGAAAACGTGCGAGGGCTACTGTCAGCAGATGCTGGACGGCTCATGGGAACAGTTGTCAGAGATCTGGCCGACCTCGGGTATTCTGTCGAGTGGGATTGCATTCCAGCGGCGTTCGTCGGTGCGGATCACCTTCGAGAAAGGATCTTTATCGTGGGTCACGCCGAGCGCCCGGGACTACAAGGACTGTCCGGGCATGTCCTTCACCGCTACGAACCCGGACGGAACCCTGAGGGACCGAACGGATCTCTTGCCGAGGCAGGTATATTTGGAGCGGCGGGACGCGGGACTCCTTCCGCATGGCTACCTGAACCCAACGTGGAGCGAGTGGCTCCTCGGATTTCCAACAGGATGGACAGAACTGTCGCGCTTGGAAACTCGGTCTGTCCGCAAGTTGCGGCGTACATCGGCAAACTCATCATGAGCAAGGAGGCGCAGCGATGCACCAGTCAGGCGTGAACATTCAGAACTACATCCAGTCCGAGCCGGTGGAGCCGGTGAAGTTGATCCTGCAATGCTGGGGTTGCCTGAAGGGCGAGTTGCGCTACACGGGCTTCAAGCAGGAGACGCCGCAGGGAATGCTGTTCCAGCACAAGTGTGAGTGCGGTCAGGAGATCGCGATCACCGGCAAGACGTTCCCGTCGATCGACTTCAAGCCGATGGTCCTATCCGACTTGGCGATGCCCAACCCTCCTGAGGAGAAGTCCATTGACGAAAAAGAGCAACAGGTTCTGGCGAAGATCGATGGCGAGGCTCTTGGGAGCGGGACAGGAAGAGAAGGCGGCTGATCTTGCGCCTCTGGGCGAGCCGATCCCTGATGGGGTTGAGGAGGCGATGGAGGCCGCGGAGGCTTACGGCGTCTCCACGGGTACGCGGGAGGTCACCGTGTACTGCAAGCGTCGTGACGGCGGCGCCATGCAGAAGCTCGAGGAGGGCAAGCACTACACGCGGTTCGGGGAGGACATTCTGTTCAACCTTGGCTGGAAGGCTCCGAAGCATTCGCATATTGGGATCCGCAGGACAGGAGACTCGCCACAGGCCCTGTACGACCACATGACCTGGTACCCGGCCGCGGCGACATTCGAGAAGAAGAAGCCGTGAGCACTGCAAGCGTCGGCAGGACATACGAGTGGAAGTGCCGCAAGCTCTACGAGGCTGCTGGTTACGACGTCATCAGGGCCGCGGCGAGCAAGGGCGGTGCGGACCTCATTGCGACGTGCGACTACCGCATCCTGTTGATTCAGGTGAAGAAGACGACGCGCATCAGCATGGTGTCCGCGGGAGCGTACCGCGAGCTTCGCAGGATCAGGGCGCCATGGATCTACGAGGTGAAGCGGCTCGCGTGGTTCTGGTTGCACAAAGACGGCTGGCACATCCACGACGTCTGGAAGGTTGGACACGAGGACAGGACGAAACTTGAGCTTGACCTCCTCAATGTGTAAGGTCAGGCGTCCTCGCAAGGAGCGTCCCTGTGATGACCAACCCCGTGATCGCGACGAAGGATGGGAAAGTTGACTGGATGCAGTACGCGAGGTGGTGGCCGGTGGTAGCGGGCATCGCCGTCGAGAAGTTCGTAGACTTCCAGATAGCCAATTCACCAACACGGTAAGGAGTAATCCGATGGACGGAACAATTCCTACGGCGGTTGGACAGTGGGCGATGGACACTGTCAGCGTTCTACTCGCATGGCCCGGCGCCTATGGCTGGGGCATCATCACAGGAGTTGTCGGCCCCGGCGCAGTGCGCTGGGTGGGCAAGCGACTCCCCGGCAAGAAGAGGTAGCACCATGCTCCGATCATTGACGACACTCACACTTGCAGCCGTGCTGCTGGTGAGTTGTAACTCGCCCACGCTGGCGACTCGGCTCGCAGCGAAGACCGCTACGGCGGTGGGCCTCGATCAAACCGACGCCACTGTCAGTGACGCACAGGCGGTCGGGTCCATCGCCGTTATGGTTCAGGGTGTTGCCGGCGACGACGCACTCGATACGGATGCGCTGCATGCGGTCATCGTCGCGGCGCTGGTCGAGCAGTTCGACGGCCAGCAGCAACTCATCTACGTCTCGATCGTCGACGACCTGATTGCGATCATTCTGGAGGAGATCGCCAACGCGGACCCACCGCTCGAGCTTGGTGAGGCCGGCATCTACATCGACGCGGCTGCGACCGGCGTTGAGCAGGGAGCCAACCTATATATCCTCATCGAAGAATCGAACACGGAGTAACACCTCCTCTCCTTCTGGTGGTACTGCTGCTCTGCGGCTGCACCACCATTCGGTGGAACGATCGGGCGAACCCGGACGGCCCGCCGGTCTTCGAGTACAAGAGTGGCAAGGATGTCAGTGCTGAAGGACTTCTGGTCGAGGTTACCTACCACGACGGCGGTGGACTGGCCTCAGTCCACGTCGAGTTTGGGCGGGCCTCGGGCAATGCGTCGGATGTGATCGAGCAGTACAACGAGATCGTCGAGTCGGCGGTACGAGGCGCCGTCGCAGGACTCAAGATTGGAGCAGGAATCCCATGAGACTTACCTACTGGCTGAGTGACGTGTACTGGCAAGGGACCGACCCTCTCCATGATCACTTCGAGAAAGAGGGCTTCGACCTGTCCGGCTTCGTGCGCCCGAGCGGTTACCTGAACTACCACAAAGGCAGCATCCGCTGGCAGGGCATCGACTACTGGTACGGCGATCTGGACAGGCGGATCGCGTCCGACCTTCCGTTGGTCGTTGACCTTGAGCGGAATGTGTGGATCACCAATGACGGCAGCGGGCCGATCTCCGCACAGGAATGGTTCCAGAACCGACGCAACGTCGCGGTCTACATGCGAGCCAAGTGGCCGAAACGTCTCGTCACGAACTACGCCCAGCCAAGCAACGTGGACAACGAGATCCTGCACCGGCTGGGTTGCGCGTGGACGTGCGGCAGCGTGGCGATGTACTGGAAGCAGCCGTGGAGCGAGGCGCAGTGGCAGAACATCGTCCGGGCGAGGTACGAGAATGCGTTGAAGTGGGACGTACCCATCAGCGTCTACTTCGCTCCCGCGATGTGGGGCACCGGTGCCAACCGCACCGAGAGGCTCGCCAACACCCGCATCCCGACCGGGGCCGAGTACGCGGCGATGCTCGACATGGTCGAGGAACTGGACCCCGACTTCCTGCTGTTCTGGCAGAGCCACCCCAACGATTCGTTCACCGACAACCACATCGAGACGTGGTCAACTATCGTTTCACAACGCTTCAACGCCGAGCCTGAGTTTGAAGAAGAAGATGATTGAGCCGGATGTCAATCTCGTCATCTGCCTCGCGTCGGGATTCGGAGTGAGGGCCTACGCCCGCTCCGACGTGCGGGCGATCTACCGACGGCTTCGGACTTCGTACATCTCATCAGAAACGGAGTTGCACTATGACGTGTGGAACGGTGGTTGGTCCGACACTGCAGAACGGCTTCATCAAATCGCCACCCGCAACGCCCGTTGCATCTTCATCGCCCATTCGTGGGGATGTGGACATGGCTACAAGGTGTTTGAAAAGACGTGGGGTAAGTGCGGAAGATGTGTCGACCTTGCAGTCCTTATTGACCCGGTGCCTCGACCATTCCGCTTCTTTATCCCGGGCAACGTCTGGGCGCTGACGACGTGGGGGAAGGTGAAGGTCCACAACGCGAGAGAGGCGATGGCGTTCCGCCAGGTGAACGCGAGGCCGATGGGTCGCCGTGTCGTTGACGGGAAGTCAGTCACGATCACGCGCACGGCGTTCGGCAGCGAGAAGAACCTTGAGAAGTATGCATCGCGCGCAATCGGCGAGGGCAGGGTTGTCGACGGGAAGCTGCACCACAACTCGATCGACGGTGACCCGCGTGTTACCGAGATGATCTTCACGGCAATCCACAGCAAATACGAAGCGTGGAGACACGGCAGGTGAAGGCGAAGGTCGTCAGTTTCCACACGCCCGATAAACGGTACTCGGGCTACGCCGCGAAGCTGAAGGGCTCGTGCCGGGAGCACGGCGTGCCGTTCGTCGTCACCGAGTTGGCTGGCATGGACACATGGGTGGAGACGGTGTCGATGAAGCCGGCGGTCATGCTCAGTGTGATGAAGATCCTCGCGAGGCCGATCGTCTGGGTCGACGTCGACGCCAAGATCAAGGGCCCGCTGACGCTGCTGGACAACTGCGAGCACGACGTCGCGATCTTCGCGAAGAACCGCAAGCGTCGACAGTGGAAGGCCGTGGGCCGGCCAGAGCTACTGACCCTGCCGGCGAAGTGGCCGAAGGACGACACCCGCTGGTTCCTGACCGGGACGGTCTTCGTCAACGCGACCTCCGGCGGCATGGACTTCCTGCGTGACTGGAAGGCTCGTGCCGAGGCGAACCGCCGCGGCTACCAGCAACTGATCTGTCAGGAGGCGTGGTGCGCGACGAAGCCCAAGACGCTGTGGCTGCCGGATAGCTACTGCTCGATCTACGGCAAGGGCAGTGAGCCCGCGGTCATCCAGCATGAGTTGGCGAGTTGCCGCAGGCCGAAGAACGATCCGGCGGTGCGATCATGACACAGATCGTCTCGTTCTACACCCC
>Ga0255055_10000242_pt1 | contig 42973 bp, 38 predicted proteins | sample JV7_2_27_MG_FD_188633 | JGI IMG/M metagenome (GOLD analysis project Ga0255055, IMG submission 188633) | Seawater microbial communities from Jervis Inlet, British Columbia, Canada - JV7_2_27 | ecosystem: Environmental > Aquatic > Marine > Inlet | place: Canada: British Columbia | collected... | reverse complement strand
CTTCATAGACGATGCTGTGCGAGAGCACAAACTCTGTGGTCGGTCCTGCGCGCCCAACAGATGTTTCCTGGGTTACCCATGGGCCACCATCTTCACCCGGAGGCGGTCCTACATCCAGGCCGGATGCATCATGACAAGCCATACAAGTCAGCTTGTCCAGCATGAGGGCGTTGTAGCCCTTCATGTGAGTGTCTGAAGTCGTCACGCCCTCGTGGCAGTCCACACATTGTTTCGGTTCGAGTTTGTGTGGGTCATGGCAGTCGGCGCAGAAGCTGGGCGGGGGTACTTCCCCTATAAAACCACCATAGTTGAGGTGGGCGCTTCCGCCAAGAGTTACCTTATGATCCACGGCAGAACCGAAGGCGTTTCCGGTAGTTGTCACGTGGCATTTCTCGCACAATTCTGTTGAATTGCTTACGGCAACGTAATCCATCGAGACCGGATTGAGCCAGGCGATCCCAGGAGTCACGTATCCATTTTCATCAACTACGTGACAGGTTTCGCATGGCACGCCGACCCACTCCTCTTCGGATACGAAAGGATTCCCTTCGGCCACCCTCATCTCTTCTTCATGTGCGAATTTGCACGTAAAGCAGGATGGCGGAGGTCCCTGGAAAGCTTCCGGGTCCCAGTTCTGTGGGGAGTGACAGCGAGTGCACCAGGTGTTTGGTCCATGTTCAACGCTGTACTGATTGTGCGCATTGCCTGCAACAGCAGCTTCGAATGCCGAGTGATCTGGCACTGGAGTCGCCGTTGGAGGGGGCGGCGGTGGTACGTCGGTTGGCGGCGGCGCTGGTGGCTCTGGCGTTGCGGCAGGTGCACAAGCACCAGCAGCCAGGGCCAACAAAAGCAACGCGCCAATTACGACGAGAGAAAACTTTGGTTTCTTGAGCATTGCATTCTCCTCTTTTCCTCTTCGTAATTTGGTAAAACTAACCTTAAGGTAAGCCTTTAGCTCTATTTTTCTTCTTCATCCTCCTTAACGTTTGCGCTTCACAGCGCGATTTTGTTTGGCCAGAGTAAAAACTCGATTTACCGAGATCTCTTCTCCACCCGAAAAACCAAGAACGACACCCGAAATATGAAAAGGGGCTTTGTACTAGTCCCAATTTCGACCTGCTCGGCACAGATTACACACGCATGAAGCGTGCATATTATGCGTGAGCAGCATGTCCTCCATTAGTTCAGCCTATCACAAACGAGGTTGTGTGTAATTGCCGAGCGTCAAGTATTGAGTACCGCAGCGGGGCACTGGGGTTGGTGCTCAGGATATCGCTACAGAGGAAAAAATGTTCTCTGTTGAATACCATGTAGGGTGGGTTTTGTTGCGCAATTCTTCGGTTGAAGATTGTGATGGACAGTGAGGCCAAATCTGGCTGATCCCCAAAAATCTTTCGGGTAGGCCGATCCAGGGTACTGATTCAAAAGGGCTGTAACAAATAAAGGTTTTGTGAAGGGGTGCTCCCATGTGTGCGTTCGAATTACGATTCACCTTGAACAGGCTTATGCGTAGGGGCACGGCATTGCCGTGCCCCTACAGGTCATGAATACGGACAGCGAACGGACCGATACACGGGTCGGCTCCTACGATTAATTCTGATAGAGGTTGTCCTAAGCTACTTATAGGAAAGCACCGTTCTTGGGGCAGGAGGATCACCTCCTCCGGCTTCACTATGGAGATGCTCGCGATTTGCTCAACTTGTGCATCATCTCTTCGTGCTGGGATCCGCCTCGGCCAGGTTCATAACACAATTGCGCCAGGCTGCCTAGTAGAATAAAGGAGAGTTGGGAAATTCGCTTTTAGGGGGTGCTAACGCGGCGCTTGGAGCGCAGAAGATGCAAGTAGTAATGCAAACTCGACAGGAACAAACCGCCGCCAATGCCAATATAGAGGATCGCCAGGTAGGGTTTTGGTATGGGTAAATTATTTCGGAGGGAGATTCCCAATCCAATCATGACAACAACAAGGGGATAGCTCGTCCATTCCTGGAAGGCGAAGATGCAGATCTTGTCTCCAGCCATGTCGGTGATGCGCCGAATGTTCTTCTTGGCGAGTTTGCTGAAGCCGAAGTAGTAGATGGCCGAAGCGAGCAAGACACCAGCCAGCGTCATCCATAAAACTTGAGGGAATTCTACCGGCAGCAGCCAGCCGTAGGCCAGGTTGCCTAATATTAAACCAACACCACTCCACATAATACCGGCCGAAGCGATCAGCCACGGCTTACTCGCGGCGGGTTTAAGGCGCTCGAGGCGAGACAAGGTTTAGACGCCCAGCCCGAGCACGAATGCAGCGCTCATCAGGAAAAGTATCCAGGGAATGAGCGCAAAAAATTTCTCGACCGAGAGGATCGGTTTGCCAGTCTTGAGGAGGGCGAAAAGAATACCGCCGGATCCGATTAAGGCGCCACCTGCACTTACGAAAAGATAAAGTATTGGCTTTGCCCCTCTCAGCACAAAAGCAATGGGCAAGCCGACGATGAGGATTCCGGCGAGGCCGTGAACGAGCGATAGCGCAATTGCCGCCGCACGCTCAGGAAGGAGGTAGCGTGTGAGCAGGATGGCGAGGAAGCCGACCACGACGAAGGCGAGATAGATTAGTTGCCAGTCCGGGATGTTCTCGATAACCATGCCGAGCGAAAGACCTAGGGGGATGATCGTGGCGATAATGACGACCAGAGGACTGTCGAGAACATCGAAGCCGTTGATGATCATGAGCAAGCCCGAGATTATAAGTACGCCAAACGCCGCTGTATATGCCCAAGTGGCCAGGACGGGGAGTCCCTCTACACCGGCAACGACCTTATAGGCCGCGATTAGACAAGTAAGCAGGAGAGCGATTCTATCTAGTGGGGTGATCCTTCTCATTACAGGACGCCGAGGACAACCAAAAGCATCGAACTCAGCATGTAGAGCGAAGCGAATTTGAAAAGGCCAAAATTCATTTTAAAAGAGGGACGCAGCATGCTGCGGATGGCTATGGCGAGCAAGCCGCAGCTGAGGATGATGAGTAATCTCATATAGCCCCATGTTATCCCGATTCCGTACGCCGCGATCGCCATGGCGATCGCCGTGGCGATGCTCGATAGAGCAATGATAATACTTGTGATGCGTTCCCCGTATGCTGAAGGGAAAGTGGGCACACCGGCTTTTGCGTAATCCTCTCGGTAGCGCAGGCTGAAGGTCATGATGTGCGTGGGGATCCACAGCAGCACAGCAACTGCGAGCATCATCCCTACCCAATCGATCATCCCTAATCCGAGAACGCGGCCAGCGAGAGCTGGCATCCCCCCGGCGATTCCCCCCCAGACGATTGACCAAGGAGTGCGGCGCTTGAGCCAAATTGTGTATATGAAGACATCGAAGAAAAGACCGGTGAACACGACCAAACCATAAAGCGGAGAGAGAATGGCTGCCCAGCCGATGCCGATGGCACTTAACACGACGCCCAGAGTAATCGCCTCGACCACTCTGACCTGGCCCATGGGGAGCGGTCGTTTCTGAGTGCGTGGCATCCGAGCGTCAATGTCTCGATCGTAGACCATATTGAGGACAGTGCTGCCGCTGATCGCCAGGAAGAGGCTACCAGCCAACGCAAGCAGCGTTTGCCATGTCTGAACCGGGCAGCGAGCGCTCATGTATCCCGCCAATCCGGTGGAGAGCAGCAAACCGGTTTGAAGGCTTTTGGTCATCTGCCAGTAAAGGCGGATTTTCATAGTCAGTGTTTTCATCGTTGATTGATTAACAGTTTTCGAGTATGCCATTATCTTATCTTATGAATTTTAGTTTCTCATTTATGGATTGCTGACGGATGTTTATCTCGCCCGCCAGCAATCCGAATTCCTTAGATGATGAACACTAGTCCTGTGCGCAGCGGAATCCCGCATTCGGGCTGAAGTAAACCGGCTCCGCACTATTGATTACCCAGGTCCGGATTCTGACGGCGTATACATCTTTGGCGCCGCCCAGCAACAAGCGATAATGCTGATAAGGGATTACATCGCCTATCCAATGATAGACGTTCCCAGCCATGTCGTATAGGCCATAAGGGCTGGGGGAGTCTTCTGTTTTAAATCCGAGATGCGTCTGTCCATTGTAAAAGCCTACTGGAGTGGTGTCGCCCATACGACCAATTACATCCTCGAACGGGTCATTGCTGTGGTAGTAGTTAGCATTGGTTTGTTGGGCTTCGTCACCCCATGGAAAGGGCCTTCCATCGGTGCCGCGGGCTGCTTTTTCCCACTCAATGGCCGAGGGCAGCCGCCCATCATAATATTCACAATACGCATTGGCTCCAAACCAGGTAACCATCACCATGGGGTGATTTTCGTACCCTTGTTTAGCACTAAACATCGTGCCTTCGAAATCCAGCCTCAGTCCCTTTTCATCGAGTGGCATGAGCGGATAATCTCCAGCAGCGTATTCTTCTTCGTGCCTGTACTCGCGGAATATGTCGCCCGGGTAATATCCCGTGATCTCGTCGCCCACGATTTTGATGGTCCCGGTTTTCAACGCCTCGTTGAGGAAACGGGCGTATTGAGCGTTGGTCACATGGGTAACCATCATTTGATAGTCATAGTCCACCATGATTTCTTCATTAGTGAAGTTCGCAAGAAACTCGCCCGCAGGAATGAGCGCCCAACTATCCGGATCGATGCCGGTCTCGATCTGCGGCGGAGGGGTGGCTTCGGCAGTGGAGGATGCGCAGCCCGCCGTTAATATTGTGACTAACAAAAGAAAGATAAATGTACGTCTCATCAGGGTATCTCCTCGCCCAGAATTAGATGCAGGTTAGCTATATTCCTTTTCTCGTTTGTTTAGAGCTCCTCGTCGGACAGTTCTTTCGCCCAGCGGCCGTTTTTCTTAAATAAATCAATCAGCCTCCACCCCAAGAATGCGGCGATGACGATCAGCAGGAGGCCTAGCCCGAACTCGGTAAGTAGATCAAGGGTGTCAACCAGGGGTTGTTGGTCGGACTCGCTGACGAACAATCGCTTCAGTGCAAAGACTGTTGCGGCACCAAAAGCCACGTCCGAGGAGATTATCGTCAGCCATCCGAACCACTTGCGTGCTTTGCCTTTCAGCCCCATAAGATCCACGAAGTAGAAGAGCATGATGGTAGCGATGATCGCAGCAAGAACATGCCAGTGGCCGGTCAGGGTTATGCGCTCTTCGCGCAGCGGAAGACGGCGGATGATATCATCCAATTTGGCGGCCATGAAGAGACCGACAAATGTGACAGTGAAATTCATATACACCATTTGCCAGGTCGCGCCGAATTTCACGGGATCATGGAATAATGCCTTAAACTTTTGGCCAAATGAGGCATTTTGGATCCCTTGTTCTGCCAGCCGGTCTCTGATCAACCGCCCCCAGCCGTAGATCACCAGGAGCAATCCCGAGACTAAGACGAATGTCGAGCCGACATAAATGATGAGGTGGGCATAATACTGGGCCGGTATCATCACAGCACAACCAACACTGAGGATGATTGAGCCAAAGATCATGCTCGGCATGGCGATCTTGTGCAGGATGCCTTTGAAGTCGTACCATTTGCCCACAATTAGTGTGGCGGCAACGCCGACAAGGGCGACCATGATGTGAAGATGCCCGATGACGGCCCGGGCCAGGACCGCTTTGTTCGGGTCGCGGACCGTGTCTTCGGCCAGGAATGTCACGAAGCCGTTGCCAAAAGACGCACCAGCGATCGCGCCCAGTAAGGCTGAACCCAAAGTTGTGACAGCCATTGCGAAGAAAGCCGCTCGTTCCAGGTCCATGCCGCTTTTGGTGTGGGCGTATTCTGACTTCGGGTCTTGAATGTAATATTCCTTCTTCCATGGCCACAACGCTACGGCCAGAAGAACCCCGCCGAAGTACATGAGTGTTTGGCCGGCAATAAACAATCCATGGAAAATCCAGTTGTGCCCGAAATAGCCAAACAGCATGCCAAAGATCATCGCAAACATGTAACCAACGGTCACCGTGGCGTTAATCATGGTTCGCTCATGCTTTTTCATTGGCATGATGTGGGTTATGAAATAAACCTGAATAGCCACCACGGCCATGGCGATGCTGTGATATAGCATGATCACGCGACCTTCCCGCTCGGCAGGCACTAAGTCCATGCCCAACAACCGGACGGTTATGTCGCTGACGCCCATTTCAGCCAAAGGGCCGGAGAGTGTGCCCCAAATAGCGGTGACGAGGGACACCAGGGCTATGGCAACCAGAGCCAATCCTTTGGTCGAAAGGAAGAAATATTGAAATCGTTTCGTCAGTGCCTTCATTATCACTACTCCAAGGAATTTTTTTAACAACTGGCCAGATTGTGATGCCGCTCACAATAAGTTTGCCACATTTTGAGCGGATAGTCTTTAACAATGGGCAAATTGATTGACGCATGGAAATTGGGAAATTTAAGGGTTTAATCCAGGGTTTAGGGTCCGTCGGAAAAAAACAGCGTGATCTGGTGCATGATGCCAGGGCGCTATCCCAGGATGCTGCTTTCGGGAAACTGGACGCTTTGCAGTATTGAATCGGTTATCAGGAAAGCACTCTCCGTATGTTGGAAGCTTCGGATCTTGGATGTTATCGCTGTCGATCATTTGCAAACAAGGCAAGCTAGGCAATGATGCTGCGGCGTCAGGTGTTTGTTCTGACAATGGAATTGGAGACGGTGCCGGTGTTTTACGGCTCAACCGGAGGGGCGCAATTTTCGAAGGGGTAAGGTTCTAGTTGAGCGGCAACAGATAGTTCAATTGGCTGCAAGATGGAGATACTCTTTCGGGTGCAGTTTATCAAGCCGCGCTCGGTGAGGACGCTAAAGGAGCGGCTAAGCGTCTCCGGTACGGTGGCTATACTTGCGGCCACATCTTTAATCGGATGCTCAGCGCGATCGATTGCGTTTGTACCGTTATCGCTAATTTCAAGGAGGATCTTAGCTGTCCGCGCAAGTACGGATCGGAACGATAGATCCTCGCAGCGGTCGATGAGATGCCGGGTGCGTCTCGCCAGCACCTGCATCATCGCCAAGCCAATTGCTGGGTCAGGGTAGCGCATAACCAAAGAGTGGAAGGCATCATGCCCTATGTTCCATGTTAAACACGCTTGTTCCGCGAGCGCGGTGAATGGATTGGATCCACCGTCTATCGCCGTCAATTCATTGAACATGATCACTGGTTCAATAATGGATATGATTTGCACCTGCCCCGATGGGCTGAGCTTGCATAAGTGTACCTTCCCTGAGAAAAGCACAAACATACCCGCGCTGGGCTCAGTTTCATGGAAGATAACCGAACCAGATCGAAAACGTTTCAATTGACCTGCGTTGATAACGAAGCGAAGGTCGGCAACAGATAGCTTCCGAAAATGCTCGACATTTCTAAGCAGCTTGGCGTACTTCTCCATTTACGTCCTTTGTGAAAAATTACTCAAGACAATCATAACACGGTGTTTGAGCAGAAACTAATGAATGAGTCTGCTTTTGGTCCAAAAAAAAGGGCTTTACAGATGAGTTGAACCAGCCAGGTAGCTGGGATCTCGTGCATACCGAGAATGCCTGAGCGGCAACAGCATTTTTCGGCAGCCAAATGGTCTGGCTATTGAAGTTAGGGGGAATGTTAATTAAGAAGGATGCCGTTCATAGAAAGGCATCCTTCGCATCAAGCGAACAAGCGATGTGTTCGCAATATCATTAGAGCTCAACGGCAGCAGAAACCGTTACATCTGTGAATTGCTGTGCCCTCCTTTGTTAATCAGTCGGCAAGGACCTGCTTGACGAATCCCCAGGTGAACGCCAGTGTCATCAGGAGCAGCAGTGGAGCCAAGATCGTCAGGACGAATTCCTGGCTGAAGAACAGTAACTGCTTGCCAGACGTAAGGAAAGCGAGGGCGATCCCACCGATGCCGATGAGAGCGCCGCCGATTCCAACCCACCAGAACCCCTTTGGTGCTTTCGCGCCCAGTAGGAATGGCCCCAAGAAGATGATCAAGCCGGCAACGCCATGAAAAATAGGTACGGCGAATCTCTTAAGGTCGTGCCCTGTAATGCTGGTATAGGCGATCGCCAATAGGCCGATAAGGGCGAACCAGGCGAAGGGCTTCTTCCATTTGGGGAAATACTGGTTCATAAGGCCCATTGAAATCCCCAACGGAATCAGGGTAGCTACGGTTAGTACATAGGGGGATTTCAAGGCAGCCCAACCCTGCCAGATGAGAAGAAGGCCGGATACGAGCAGAACGAGGAAGCCCATCATATAGTACATGTCATGGAGCTTCTTCTCTTTCGAATAGCGGGTGTAGAAACGCCAGGTCAGGTACAGGGCAGCCAATCCCGTCACCAATAAAATGATTCGGTCTAGTAATGTCATAAATCACCCTCCTGGTGGAATAGTGGATATATGTGCTCGATTTCACAATAAGTATAGAGATTTTACCCACTTGGGCATAATTAAAAATCCTTTCATCGATCCAAGACGCTCATGGTAACAGTAGTTCCAGCGCTTCAAAGGGAAGCTTTGTGCAGCATGATAAGTTGGTAATGCCCCTAGAAGATGACGGCATGGTCCAGAGGAGGAAGGATTCAATGGATTGGAGCTAAAAGTCGGAATATCATCAGGAAACCCGCGAAAACAGGTGTAGTATTTAGATAGATCGGCCGTGGCTCAACCCCTGTGAGCAAGGAGGGTGCCAGATGGTCGCCAAGCAAGTTGCAGATTTGCTTACTTTCACGCGCGGACTTCTCCTTGTTATTTTTCCTTGGCTGGCAATGACTGGAGGCCAAGAAAGTCTGTCTTTGGCGGCTATGCTGCTTATCGCAGACTGGACCGGGGATATCTTCGACGGTGCCCTTGCTCGTCGAAGCCGGATATGCTACGAAACTTGGATAGGCGATCATGACCTCGAAATCGACATGGTGGTTGCGCTTGGCTTATTGATATACACGATAGTCACCGGCTATGTGCAACCGACAGTCGGTGTGGTCTATCTCCTGATCTGGGCGACTTACTTCTGGCGGGTTGGTATCCCCCGCACAATGGGGATGCTCTTCCAAGCTCCAATATACGGCTGGTTCATCTACGTTTCCCTCCGCTACACAACGTCAATGGGTTTGTGGCTCGTAGCTTGGATCCTCGTCGCTGTTGTTATCACATGGCCGCGATTTCCGCGAGAGGTGGTGCCGGGCTTTTTGGGCGGGATGAAAGCTCATTTTTCCTCGGGCGGACCTCAGGATCAATAACCCATTAACGTGCTATTGAATCAACCCTGGTTTGTGCTCGACTTGGCCTCACTTGATTAGGCATACACACCGCGCCGGTTCTATAACCAGCTCTCAACAGCGGGAACTTACGGATGTGTCGATTCGTCTCTTCAGTGTGATTGATCACGATAACAACAATACGGAAGAGAAGGTGCCACATGAGCCTGAGAACTAATATTTTGCAGATCATTCTCGCGATCGTTCTTCTCACAGGGTGTGCGCCAGGTGCATTAAACGAATCGCCAGAGCCGAAGGGCGACGGGGAGTTTATCCACGGTGAGGCCGTGGTGGAGAAAGTCGAGATCATGTTTCTTGAGTCTTTCCCTCTTCAAGTTCATGTTACCGCTGTGGGATACCTTCCCGATCCCTGCACAGATATTGAAGAGGTCTTCATTGAGCGTCAGGGCACCCACTTCGAGGTGCTCATCACGACACTGCGTGAGGCGGATGTTATGTGTATTCAGGTAATCGAGGAGTTTGAGCAGATTATCCCCCTAGATGTTTATGAGCTGCCCGCCGGGGATTACACGGTAGCGGTCAATGGGATAGAAGCTGAATTTACATTCCTACAGGATAACAGTTTACCTTAGAGCAAAGCACGATCCTCGTCCATTTTAAGAATCAACACGCGCCGCTTAAGGGCGCGTGCTGTTTATTACCAGGTCCGGCACAATTAGGAGGCGAGGAGATCCTCGAGCTGCGCTTTTGAGTGTTTCTCAACTTCTGCGTGCACGCTGAAGCCGTGGGAATCCATGGTCACGACAGCGGGGAAATCCTTGACCTCGATCACCCAAATCGCCTCAGGAACTCCGAAATCGAGTTTGTGGACAGCGAGCACCTGTTGAACGGACAGTGCGATCAAAGAAGCAGCCCCACCGATCGCGTGCAAATATACACCCGGCACCTCATTACAGGCTTTCAGCGTTTTTGGTCCCATCCCGCCTTTCCCAATAACGGCTTTGATGTTGAAGTGCTCCATCACATCACCCTGGTAGGGTTCCTCGCGGATGCTTGTTGTCGGACCTGCGGCGACGAAGGAGTAGTTTCCAGTATCCAGACCGGCGACGACAGGTCCGCAATGGTAGATTGCCCCGCCATCGAGTATGGGTTTTAGCGCCTCATGGACCACTTCGTCGTCGCCTTCAGGTTTGCGGCTCTTCTTGACGAAGGTGTCGATCATCCATTTATGCACGGCATCGCGACCGGTAATCATCACGCCAGTGAGGGAGACCGAATCGCCAACTTTCAAATTGCGGATGACATCATCCGTAATGGGTAGTGTGATCTTCTGCACAGGGTCCCTCCCTTACTCGTAAATCGTTTCATCGCCGCGGACGGTCATGCGCCGCCGCCGGTGCGCCCAGCACATATAGGAAACAGAGACGAAGTAGCTGGCCGGAAGTCGGTGCAGGCTCTTGGCTTTCACGCCTAGAACCGTCGTCTCGCCGCCGAAACCCATTGGTCCGATGCGGAGCTGATTCGCATCTTGCATGAGTTGACTTTCGAGGTTTGCTAGGTCTGAATCTGAATTATCATCGTCGAGCTTGCGGAAGAGCGCCTCTTTCGAGGCGTAGTACGACGAGCCGCGATCTCCGCCGATGGCCACGCCGAGCACGCCGGGCGCGCAGCCTTTTCCCTGAGCATTGAATACGGCATCCAGAACCACCTTGCGCACCCCTTCAAGATCCCGTCCGGCGCCAAGCTGGCCATTTGGCAGCGAGTACTGTGCGCCAACGTTTTCGCACCCCCCGCCTTTTAGGATCAGATCAACAACTAGATCTTCCCCTTCGATTTCTTCGAAGTGAATCGTGGGGAAAGCGGGATCTCCCAGGTTGTTACCGCTGTTCTTCCCAGTAACGGAGTCAACGGCGTTCGGCCGCAGGTAAGTCTTTTTCGTAGCCTCGGCCACTGCGGCGCGGATCTGCTGCTTAAGTTCTGTTGTGCTCCATCCGCGAGGATGCTGAACATAGAAGATCGGCGTGCCGGTATCTTGGCAGATTGGCGTAGAGTTTTGCCGTGCAAGCGCGACATTTTCGAGGATCGTATCGAGTGCGCTTTGTGCCGCTGAGCCGGAAGCTTCTTGTTCCCGGGCACGCCTCAAGGACGCTTCCACGTCTGGGGGAAGGTTGGTTGAAGTTAGTCGGACGAGTTCGAGGAAAGCTTCGGAAAGATCAGGCATCTTTTTGCTCCGTTTCCTGTTTTCCTTGGTTCCTTAAGAAAATTGTTGACGGGAAGAAAGTTGTCATCAAAAATCTTGAGTGATCTGCAGCAATATGGCTAGTGATGAATGGATGGACCTTACAAGTCGGGTGTCGCTAATTTGGAAAATAGCTTTGGCCTTGAATTTAATAATGCGGCTCGAGATCTTTTGACAACGGGTGTTCCATCGTGGGGATCCTATAAATGCACGGCGCCTTAAGCGAAACATTTCGATTAAGGCCAATTCCTTGAGAATATGACCAAGGAGGAACAGCCATCGGAACCAAGAAACAGGCGCGCCTCCATAGCGGATACTTGAGTTCCTCAATAGGTATCCGCTTCTGTTCGAATAATTAGAACGGAAGTTTTCACGCTGGATAGTAATTGCGGACCGATCCGGCCCATGGCCAGATGGTCGAGGATGCGCCCGGGTTCGTGTGAGCCGATCACTATCAAATCGTAATGCTCCTTTTCACACGCCCTAAGAATTTCTTCAACAACTATTCCATGGCGCAGGCTGAGTTTGACGCTCACACCTGCGGAGTCCGCCTTGCGCACTGCTTCTTTAAGGTGTTGCGCGAGAGGCGTTTCTCTGGAGAGAATTTCCTCCAATCCCTCATCGAGCGCTGGAAGTCCGATGTACATGGATGGGGCATCTGTAACGACATGTAAGATAGTGGCTTCTGCTCCGGAACGACGGGCGAGACGGATCCCCCAATCCTCCACAGGAATTGACCCCGGATGACCACCCGTGCTAATCAGAAGATGACGCAATTTCTCCGGCGGATCGCACATTACAAGGACACTATCCGCCAAATCTAAGGCTAATCGCTGACACCTTTTTGTAAGATGTTCTTCAGGAGAACGGCAGGATGTTCCTAAGATCACAAGTTGGTAGGGTTCACGATCTACTTCTTGGTGGAGGGTCTTCTCGAAATCCCCGTTCTCCAGGATCACCCGTTGCGGGGCCTCGGTTAGTAACTCCCGCGTCTGATTGAGAATGCTCTCGCCAGACTCGACTTCTTCTCCAGGTTCGGGGACGTGAAGAAGCACGAGATCAAAGCCAAGAGCTCTACTTACCTGCTCTGCAAACTGGATCGCCCTTGGCTCCGGGCTCACAGTACCTACACACACAATGGATGTTCCACTGGTTGAATTGGGATCCACGCTTGCCATTTAATACTCCTTTTCAAATACCAATGCGAAGAAGTACGAGTACAGCTGCGATGAGGGGGAGAATAGAGAACATCAATCGGATCACGGGTCCGGAAAAGTATCGCGTGCCAAGTGCGCCGATCTGAGCGCCAATCCCAGCACCTGTAAGCATTGTTAAGGCGATCATAATATCAACGTTACCCTTGAGTGAATGGGTAAGAGTGCCGTATCCCGCGGAGATGATGATCTCGAAGAGATCTGTCCCCACAGCCACATGCGTGGGAACACCGATGATGTAAACCAACATAGGCAATCTGGCAAATCCGCCCCCAACACCGAGGAACCCGGCCAGAAGTCCGGTAAAAAAGCCAATGAAGATAATCGACCATATTGAAATAGATTCGACGCCAGAAACGGGTAACTTGATCAAAGGAGGGATGTCGAATAACCTTGGCCTTCTTTTACTACGCACAACGCCGAGCACGTCCTTGGCAGGTAACCGATCGGTACGCTTTTTCCGGATGGTCCTAATACTCTCCCAACCCGTAAAGAGTCCAATAATGGTCAAGATGACAACGTAGGTGTAACCGACAATATAATCCACATATCCTGTCTTATCGACGATTTCGATTAATTGCGCGCCAATTTCTATGCCAGGAATGGTGCCAATGATCATCAAAAGACCAAGGCGTAGATCAACATTCCCAAGTGCACGGTGGCGCCTTGTTGCAACGATCGATTTGCCAGTCATATGCGCCAAATCCGTTCCGACGACGAAGTTCATCGGAACCCCGGTCCAGAACAGCAAAGGACCTGCCAGAAAACCACCGCCGACGCCAAAGAAACCCCCTAATACTCCAACGATAAAGCCAATGGCTGCCAAGACGAAAGGATTGGCGAAAACCTGCGAAATTGGGAAAAACATCGATTAGTGCCTTAAGCCAAAGCGGCGCAGCAACCAGGATGTGAGCATTTCTAACAATACTCCCTGGGTAACGATGGCGAGGGTAGCAGCGATGGCATAGAGGGGTAAGGAATCCTGATAGAGCGAGGCAAGTTTGACGCCTGCGTAGCGTAGGATCAACCAATAATAGGTGGCAACAACAGGCACATAGATTGCGATCTCCAAGAGGATGCTGCGCAGTAGCGGCCGCAATGAAGGATCTTGTTTAGGCGAAGATGTTGATAATTCGGGCATCTATGCGTCTCGTAAAGAACTGCAGACTAACGCGTGAATTGTCAGTATCATATAATATCGTAAACCAATTGCTTTTTCCATATTGTATTCCTGAATTAAACATTTTACTTGAAAGAAGTTGCGAATGGGGGTCAAATAGGTTTTTTCGCGCACTCTTTCCTTTGAGCCGCCCCATTCCGTGTTTCCATGTGAAATCGTGTTACACTGCCGACGATGGATACCAAAGACTTGCAAACACTCGAGTTGTCAGTTGTTCTTGATCAACTCGCGAATCGCGCCGCGTTTTCCGCGTCAAAAGAGCTCGCCAGGTCGCTTATGCCGAGCGACGACATCGAGCAAGTATCACGCCGTCTTGTAGAGACGACGGAAGCGCGCTTGCTGTTGAGCATCAAGACAGACCTCACCATCGGTGGAGCACACGACATTCGCTCAGTGGCTGAAGCCGCTTCCCGGGGCTCTGTCCTTGAATCTTCGGATCTGCTCGATGTAAAAAGCACCTTGATCGCGGCGAGGACGATGGGCAGGCACTTCGAAAAGGAAGATGAATCATATCCTGAACTCAGCCGCATTGCGCTCGAATTACACACAGCCCCGGGGTTGATCGACCGCATTTCGAAAGCGCTCGATGAACATGGAGATGTGGTTGATGGCGCATCGGAAACGCTTGGTGAGATCCGCCGTGACTTGCGCCATGCGCACGACCGTTTGACAGCTAAGCTGCAGCGCTTGATCAGCAATCCCAAAATCATCCCCATACTCCAAGAGCCGATCATCACCCAACGTGATGGGCGCTTTGTCATCCCGCTGCGAGCGGAATTCAAGGGTCGCTTGAAAAGTGTAATCCACGATCAATCCGCTTCAGGGGCTACTCTCTTTGTGGAACCATTGCCGGTGGTGGAATTTAACAATAAAGTCCGCGAACTCGAACTCGCGGAGAGGAACGAGATCCGACGTATCTTGGCAGAGCTCTCCCGCCTCGTGGGCGAGCAATCTGAAACCATCCGTAACACAGTTGATGCGCTCTCGCGAATGGATCTAGCCTTTGCCAAGGCGCGCTATGCGGAGGCACTGCAGGCGAACGAGCCGATTTTACGGCATTTCGAGCCTCGTACGGGTGGAAAGCACCCCGGTTCGACATTGAAACTCATTCAGGCGCGCCACCCGTTTCTGGATCCGGAAAGCGTCGTCCCCGTTGATCTGATCTTGGATCCCGAAACGTACGTTCTCGTAATCACCGGCCCCAACACCGGTGGGAAAACAGTCACGCTCAAGACCGCTGGGCTGCTGGTGCTGATGGCGGAGTGCGGGCTGCATATTCCGGCCGCCTCCGGCTCTGAACTCTCACTCTTCGACGCGATCTACGCAGATATCGGAGACGAGCAGTCGATTGAGCAGTCTCTGTCAACCTTCTCGGCGCATATTTCCAACATCATCCGCATCCTGGCGAAGGCTGGGGATAAATCGTTCGTCGTGCTCGACGAACTTGGCGCCGGCACAGATCCACAGGAGGGTGCCGCTCTTGCGCAAGCCCTTCTCCAAGAATTCCTCGACCGCCAGGTAACGACGATCGTAGCGACACATTTCTCGGCGTTGAAGATTTTTGCGCACAACACCACCGCCGTGCGCAACGCGAGCGTGGAGTTTGACGTCGAAAGTCTTCTGCCTACGTACCACTTAACGATCGGCCTTCCTGGGCGGTCGAACGCGTTGGCGATCGCAAGCCGATTGGGACTTGATGAGAAAATCATTCTCGATGCGCGCTCAATGGTTTCCCCTGAAGAGCTAACCGCAGATTCGCTCCTGGATGAAATCCACAAAGAACGTGATCTAGCGCGCGTGGCTCGAATAGAGGCGGAGGAAGAGCGGGAGAAGGGGAAGTTGCTGCACGTCGAATTGAGACGGCGAATAGATAATATTGAAAGAGAACGTCAGGAACTCATGCAGCAGGCGCGCCTGGACGCCCTGCAGGAGCTCGATGCCGTCCGCGAGGAAATAGCACTTCTGCGGCGTCGGTTGGGTGCCGCTGGCCAATCGTTGGAAGAACTTGATTCGGTAGAAGATGGCCTTGAATCACTGGCGGAGGATCTCGAGGAATCGGACCCTCAACCTGAACCGGAACTTGAAACCCCGCATCGTCCCCTACGGCTTGGAGATCGGGTCTATTTGAGGACGCTTGACGCCGAAGGCGTCGTAACAGATCTTGGTGAGTCAAAGGCGGAGGTGCAGATCGGCCGGCTAAGGGTGCGCGCCGGGCTAAACGAACTCTCCCTCCACAAAGATTCAGAACCGGAAAAGAAGGATAAAGAGAAGCGCATGGAAGCAACCCGGATTAGCGCTCAGCCAGCCTCCGCGCCTCCGATGGAACTTCACCTACGAGGACAAACTGTCGATGAAGCCCTCGAGGTGTTGGAGCAGCGCCTCGATGCGGCGTATCTGGCCGGATTGCCCTTCATACGCGTGGTCCATGGCAAGGGAACCGGAAAACTGCGGCAGGCGATTCGAGTGGCTCTTCGGGGCAATCGCTATGTGGCTTCTTTCGAACCTGGCAGCGCGGGGGAAGGGGGCGATGGCGTGACGGTGATTCGGGTGAAGAGCTAATAAGCAAACACCCAAGTTGTTCAAACCCTTCCCCCCGATCTCTTTGTGCTTATTGGAAATTAAATCCTGTCTTATCAGGTCCTTCATGGCATATCTGAGTTTTTATATTAAATCTATCGAGACCAGAGTATAGGAATCCTGTACACTGGAGCTGAATTCATGGAGATCATATTCTGAACCATGTGCCGAGCTTGAGGCAATCTCCGCTCTGTCCCTTGAAGCGAAAGGCGGCAACCTGATGAACCCACTCATGGAATCCCTCGGTCCAGTCTTCATCGTCAGCTTTGCCTTACAGCAGTTGCTTGATTTGCTTGAGCCAATTCTAGACAAGGTGATGAAACCGCATAAGGAGTGGATCCTGAGCGCTGTAGCGTTTTTCGTTGGGTTGCTCCTGACGCTGGTTCTCGGCCTGCGCGTTCTGAGTCCGTTCGGGTTCACGCGCATGGCTTGGCTGGATGTCCTCCTGACAGCGCTGTTCGTTACCGGCGGGACGAAATGGCTCAACGACCTGCTCAAGATCATCGCCTATAAAAGACAGGAGGTGCAGGTACGAGCGATGATGGCGGCAAAGCAAGTCGCAAAGGATGGATGAATCTGCCGGGAAACACACCCTATCAACCGGAGGATACCTTTTTAATGAAAGAAATTAAACGCTGCTTTGGCAGCGACGACCCGCTTATGGAGAAATACCATGATGAAGAGTGGGGTGTCCCTGTGCATGATGACCGCCTGCTCTTTGAGCATCTCCTCCTCGACGGCTTCCAGGCTGGCCTCTCCTGGCGTACTGTCCTTCACAAGCGGGAGAACTTCCGCAGCGCCTTCCACGGTTTCGATCCCGAACGCATGGCCAATTATGATGATCGGGATCGGGCGCGATTACTGGCGGATGCCGGAATCATCCGTAACAAGCTCAAGATAAACGCGGCGATTACCAATGCGCAGGCATACCTGGATATCATGAACCAGCTCGGTTCCTTCTCGGATTTCCTGTGGTCTTTCACGGAAGGGGAGACGCTTAAGGGACCGTTGGCGAAGACATGGCAGGATATCCCGACATCCAACCCGGAGTCAGAGGCGATGTCCAAGGCGCTCAAAGCGCACGGCTTCAAGTTTGTTGGGAGCACAATCTGCTACGCCTTCATGCAGGCGGTCGGAATCATCGACGATCACCTCGCCGATTGCTTCCGCTTTTCAGGTCGTTAAATACCCTGTAAAAATTGGCTTAGGTTTAAAAAGACTGGCAATTGTCGGTGGTGATAGGAAAATTAAGCTCGCGCTGACGTTCGGTTAGACGATTTCCATCCCGTCCGCCTGGCGTTGGTGAGACCACATTTGGTAGTAAAGACCATGGGCCATCACCAGGTAATTGTGGTCACCTCGTTCAACAACCCGACCTTCTTTCAGCACGAGGATCTCGTCGACATTCTCCAACTCAATCAGTCTGTGTGTGAGCAGAAGAGATGTGCGTTCGCGCATTAAGCCCAGTAGCGAGCGCATGACTCCATGCTCTGTCAATGGATCGAGATTCGTAGTGGGCTCATCGGCGATCCATATTGGCGCATCGCGTAGCAGGGCGCGGGTGATGGCTAGGCGCTGCTGTTCACCTCCGCTGAGCATCAAGCCGCGCTCGCCGATGGGTGTGTCGAGAGTTTGAGGCAGGGCATGGACAAAGGAAAGTAGTTGAGCCTGTTCGAGCGCAGCGAAGATTTCTTCATCTTCCGCGTCAGGTCTTGCATATAAAAGGTTATCGCGGATAGTGCCATGAAAGAGGTAGGTGTCCTGTGAGATCACGCTGAACAGAGAGCGAAGTCCTTCGAGCCCATAGGAGCGCAGATCATTTCCGCCGAGAAGGATTTCACCCTCTGAGTAATCCCAGAATCTCAGCAGCAAATGAGCGATGCTGGACTTGCCTGATCCGCTGGGGCCAATGACAGCGAGAATGCGCCCAGGAGTGATCTCGAAATCGAGTTCTCGCAGGGCCGGGGGGAGATCGTCGGCGTAGTGAAAGGTGAGATTAGAGGCGCAAATTTGGGTCGATTCCGGCAAAGGATTGTATGATTCTGGATCTACAACTGCGGGGGGCGCGTCGACGATTTCAAAGAGTCGACCCGCTGCAGTGAGACTACTCTCGAGGTGCTGAAATGCGTCGGGTAAGGGGGAAACCGCTTCAAAACTGGCGATAGTGGCGATGACAACGACGGCAAGCAGATACCCTTCCAGCATACCGAATTGAACGAGAGGTACCGCCCGCAGCAATGTTGCCATCACTGCCAGATTCGTCGCCAGCCCGGCAAGGCCGATCGACAAACCAGAAATCCAGGCGTTCTTTTCCCTCGCGCTTGAGATGTCGATCGTCAAGTTGGCTACAAGCTCAAGATGGGAAGGACCTTGAGCGAATGCCAGGATGTCGGCGTTCCCTTGAAGGCCGTCGACGAGCGCGGCATTAAGGGCGCTGCGCAGATCGACTTCCTTTTCGCCTAGTGGTTTTGCCAGACGATTTGTCAGCAGGGGTATGGCCAAACCAACGAAGAGCAGGAAAAACAACAACTGCGCCGACAACCAGATGTCGAAGAGCGACATAAAAATAGTCACCGCGAATATCATCGCTGCGGCGATGCCCGGTGGAGTAATGACGCGCAGGAAGAAGTGCTGCAGTGTTTCGACATCGGCGACGATGCGGCTGAACAAGTCGCCGCTGCGCCGGGTCAACAATCGTGCTGGCGCCAGGGGTTCCAGGTGTTTATAAAACCACACCCGCAGCCTGGCGAGCAGGCGAAAAGCAGTATTGTGAGTCTGAAGCCGCTCCACATAGCGGAAGACGCTGCGGGCGATGCCAAAGAAGCGTACGCCCACGATTGCCACCTGAAGTTCGGCGATGGAAGGATGTAGTGCTGCGCGGGCGATGAGGTAGGCTGAGGTGGATAGCAAACCTATTCCGGCGGCCACGGTGAGAGCGCCAAGCAGCATAGCGAGCGCGATCCTCCCTGTGAAAGGTGCGGAAAGTTCCATAAGGCGGCGGGTTGTTTCCCTCACCGCGCGTCTCCTACGGCAATCATTTCAGCGTATAAGCCATTCATCTGAAGGAGTTCTTCGTGGGTTCCGCGCTCAACTATTAGGCCCCGAGAGAGAACGAGGATCTCATCGGCGTTTATTACGGTTCGCAACCGATGGGCGATGATGAGCGCGGTGCGGCTGGAGAGTAGATCGCGAAGGCTCTCCAGGATATCGGCTTCTGTCTCTACGTCTAAATGAGCGGTCGCCTCGTCGAGGATGATGATCGGCGACTCTTTGAGAAACGCACGCGCGATCGCGATTCGCTGCGCCTCACCGCCGCTAAGGCGAGAGCTGCCTTCCCCCAAAATGGTGTCATACCCCAGTGGAAGCGAGCTAATAAAACTGTGTGCGCCGGCGCGCTCGGCTGCGATTTCAATCTCGGCGACATGAGCATTTGGTTGGGCAAAGCGGATGTTCTTGGCTGCGCTGGTGTTGAAGATGTAGGGTCGCTGCGGTAACCAGGTGAGCAGTCTGCGCCAAGAGTCGGCATCAATATCCTCCAATGGAATCCCATCGATTAGGATCTTGCCGCTCCCCGGTTCAGCGAAGCGCAGGAGGAGATGTGCAAGGGTTGATTTCCCGCCGCCAGTGGGACCTACAACCCCAACGATTTTTCCATGGGGGATGGAGAAGGTCACACCGTTAAGCGCGATACGCTTGCCATCATCATATGCAAGGCGGACATCTCGAAATTCGATCGCTTCATGAAACTCGAGAGGTTTGGAATCGCCTGATTGACCTATTTTGACAGTAAGTGCGGGCTGATCAAGGATGTCGAAAATGCGTTGCGCGGCAGCTACGCCGGACATACCGGAGTGGAATCGGGTCCCGAGCAAGCGCAATGGGAGATAGAACTCCGGTGCGAGCAGCAGGACGAAAAAAGCCTGCTCAAATTGGATGCGGCCGTAAAGCAGGCGAAGCCCGATCTCAACCGCGACCACGGCGGTGCTGATCGTAGCAACCATTTCCAGGACGAATGCAGAGAGAAAGGCCACCCGCAGGACGCGCATCGTCGAATTGCGGAAGCGCTCGGAGACATTGACGATCTCCGTGATCATTGCCCGGCTGCGGCCGAGTATTTTGAGTGTTGTCAGCCCCTGGATGGCATCCAGAAAACTGGCGCTCATTGCACTGAGGACAGACCATTGGCGCCGGGTTTGCGCCTCCGCGGCGTCGCCGATGAGCACCATGAAGATCGGGATGAGAGGCGCGGTGAGCAGCATCACGAAAGCAGACAAAAGATCGACGGGTAGGATGAAGAGGAAAATCGCCAGGGGGATGATCGCCGCCAGCGCTAATTGAGGCAGGTACTGTCGGATGTATGCATCGAGCGCCTCGACGCCCTCCTGGATCGTGTTTGTAAGTTCTCCGCTGCGCTCACCCAAGGTGTAGGCCGGACCGAGAGCAAATAGGTGCGAGAGTAGGCGGTTGCGGATATCGGACTTTACGTGATTCGCAGCGCGTTGCGCGGCGACTTCCCTGAAGGTCGATAGCGCAAGCCGCAGCAGGCTTAGTAAAAGAAGGAGAATCAACTCCGATTGGATCTGCGATAAACCAGCATCATCGAGGAAGGCTGCGCTGACAACCCGACTAATGGCCCAGGCCTGGAAAACAATGACGATGCCATCCGCTGCCCCGAGGGAGATGGTTGCCGCCAGCGACTTGCGTGCTGTCCTGGCACTGGATAAAAGCCTGCGATCCAGCTTCACAAGGACGTTCCTCCGCAATATATGCGCCAGGGAAATGAAGCCGCGCCCTCAATCTCAACAAGAAATCCCCAAACAGAGCTGACGATGAAGACGCAAAGGTCCCGAGGCCTACGATCGGATCTTCGTGTCAGAACCTCGGGACAGAATCGAAGTAATTTGCGGTAGAGCATTTCCGGATCCAATAACGGTTCAGTACTCCAGCTTACTCTCGCGTGTAACCCTCGCTCGGAATACATAGTAAGACCAACCCTGATACAGCAGGACAAGCGGGAGGAAGATCGCGGTGATTATCGTCATCACCTTCAACGTATAGGGGCTGGAGGATGCATTATGGATTGTCAGGCTCCACTCGGGGCTGAGGTTGGAAACCATCAGCCGAGGAAATAGCCCAACGAAGAATGTGATGGCGGAGAAAGTGATGCATATTCCGCTCATCACGAAAGCCCAACCGCCCTGCTTCTTGCGTATGAACCACCCTGCAGCCAACATGGCTGCCCCTGCGCTGATGGGCACCAATCCGGGATTGACGCCCAAACGCTCGTACATATCCGTTACGAAGTAGCCGACACCAAAAGCTAAGAAACCTACAATCAGGGCCGCTGGCCAAATCCTTCGCGCCGCAGTGAATGCCCGGTCCAGGATCGGTTCTTCTAATTTTAAGCTGAGGAAGGCGGCGCCATGCAGCGTAAAGATCACCAGGAACGCAAGTCCACAGATCAAGGCGTAAGGGTTGAGCAGGTTCCAGAAATCGCCTATATAGGTCATATCGGCATTAATCGGTGTGCCGAGCAACAAGTTTCCCATCGCAACACCCCATAGGAGTGGAGGGACCAGGCTGCCGACGAAAATCAGCCAGTCCCATGTGGAGCGCCATTTCGGGCGGATGTCCTTATTGCGGAATTCGATGGCTATGCCGCGCAAGATCAGGGCTACAAGCATGAGCAGTAGAGCCAGATAAAAACCGCTGAACATCGTGGCGTACCAACTTGGGAAGGCAGCGAACATCGCACCCCCGGCAGTGATGAGCCAGACTTCATTCGCGTCCCAATGCGGGCCGATGGTTGCGATGATCATCCCCCGTTCCTCCTCGTCTTTGCCGAGGAAAGGCAGCAGGATTCCCACACCGTAGTCGAAGCCTTCGAGAAAGAAATAGCCGGCGAATAATGCGGCGATGAGGATGAACCAGACAGTGTTCAGATCCATGATAGACCTCCTAATAAAAGGCTACGCAACGGTGTCGACGAGGATTTCGTTGATTACCGCATCATCTTTGGCGTATTTCGCGAGCAAGTAGACATCGACCACGATGAGAACGCCGTAAAGCAGCGTATAAACGATGAGTGATGTCAGCAGCATACCAACCGATACATTTGGTGATACTCCATCCTCGGTACGCATGATGCCGAACACGATCCACGGCTGACGGGCCACCTCAGTAAAAATCCAGCCGGTTGAAGTACCGATGATGGGCAGCGCTATAGCATAGGGCATCCAGCGCAGGAAGCGACCTGCCTTCGGCAACCGATCCGTAAGCACAAGAAACAGTGCATAGAAGGCAAGGAGGAGCATCAACGAGCCAACTCCCACCATGGCGCGAAATGACCAGTAGCTGATCGTAACTGGAGGAATGTAATTCCCTGGCCCATACAACACCTCGTACTCCCCCTGGATGTCCTTTATCCCTTTGACCTCTCCATCGAAACGATTGTATGCCAGCAGGCTGAGGGCGCGAGGGATGCGGATGTCAAATACGTTGCGTTGCTGGTCCTCATCAATGATGGTCACCAGCGAAAGATCAGCGGGATCATCTGTCTGCCAGAGCGCCTCGCCCGCAGCCATCTTCATCGGCTGAGCCTCAACCATGTACTGGGCTTGACTGTGACCGCCGAGACCCACCAAACAAATGCCGATCACACCGGCGATGGCGCCCCACTTGAACGAACGCTGGAAAATCTCAGAGTGGCTCTTCTTGTAGAACAAGTGATATGCGCTGATCCCAAGGAGGAAGAATGCCGCAGTCGTTAATCCTGAAGCGATCACATGGGGGAATTGGACCCAGAGGTGGGGATTGCTCAGCAGGGCAAAGAAGTCAGTCATCACAGCCCTGCCGTTTTCGATGGCGAAACCGACGGGTTCCTGCATGAAGGAATTGGCAACCAAGATCCAAAGCGCCGATAGGTTCGACCCGATCGCAACCATCCAGATTGTGGCGGCATGCATGCGGGGCGAGAGGCGATCCCACCCGAAGATCCAGAGTCCAATGAAGGTGGATTCCAGGAAGAAAGCCAGCAAAGCCTCGATTGCAAGCGGTGCACCGAAAATATCGCCAACGAAACGAGAGTACTCAGACCAATTCATCCCGAACTGGAACTCCATAACGATGCCGGTGACCACGCCCATGGCGAAATTTATTAGAAATAATTTCCCCCAGAACTTAGTCATGCGTTTGTAGAGTTCGTTCCCGGTTCGGACATACATCGTCTCCATCAATGCGATGAGGATGGACAAGCCCAGTGTCAGGGGAACGAAAAAGAAGTGATACACGCAAGTGATGGTGAACTGCAGGCGAGCAAGCGTCACTGGGTCCATAGGATTTCTCCTTAATTTTTGGTCATCAGGTTAAGTTCGCCATTGATAGCCTTTATGTAACGAGGACTCCAACTGAAGATCAGAAAGCGCGCTGAAAATGGATAAGAGACCCGCTATAAGGATGATGGTCGATGTGTTGATAGAAGGAAGCAGTGGTTCGACCAGGGTCGAGTGATAATAGTCGTTGCGCATCGTGTTGTATTTATCATCATTCAGAGTAATTATATATATAGTCTTGACAGATACAAAAAGGTCACCAGGAGCTCGAGTAAAACCATCATATCATTGCCAGGGTTCACGATAGGGGGAAATACCCAAATGACGTCGCCTAAAAAAGGGATCATTGCCGCGTTTATAGAAATAATTGGAAGCTGGTATAGACCTCTCGCTGGATTGCTCGTACTCATTGCGATATTTACCGGTTTCATGCTGCTTGGCAGGGAGGCGTCCCCTTCTCCGGTTGGTGAAGAGACGACCACAGGGGGATGGTACGACGTTTACTTCAGTCAGCCGGGTGGTCTTGGATCATCCAGCCTGCATGGCGGACCGGATTTGGCTCTGGCAAAGGCGATCGATGAAGCGCGGTATTCAGTCGACGTGGCCGTGATGCAGCTAGACTTATGGAGCCTGCGCGACGCGCTGCTTGAAGCGGACCACCGCGGCGTCAACATTCGAGTTGTCGTGGACAGTGATTACATTTTGGAACCCGAAATTCAAGATTTGATTAGCGCCGGGATTCTCGTAATCGCAGATGGCCGGGAGTCCTTGATGCATCATAAGTTCGCAGTCATCGACCAATTGGATGTGTGGTCGGGCTCGATGAATTACACGGTCAGCGGGGCGTACCGCAACGACAACAACTTAATCCACATCCGTTCCAGCAAGCTGGCGCAGAGTTACACTCGCGAGTTTGAAGAGATGTTCTTGGATGACCGCTTCGGCGCGTTGTCAGAGACAAATACACCATACCCGCGTGTGAACATTAATGAGATAGAAGTGGAAGTGTACTTCTCCCCGGACGATCATGTTCTGCAGAGGCTTTTATCGCTCGTCGCCACTGCGGAGGAGAGCATCGAGTTTCTCGCTTTTGTTTTTACGTCGGACCCGCTGGCCGAAGCTTTGATCGCACGTGAAGGCGATGGAGTGCGAGTGCGGGGAGTGATTGAGCGCGGCCAAGTCAATAGTTCGGGCAGTGAGGTCGGGCGTCTGCTTCTGGCCGGGTTGGATCTCCGGCTAGATGCCAATCAATACAAGATGCACCACAAGGTTATTTTGATTGATGGTGAAACCGTGGTCACGGGATCGTATAATTTCTCCCGAAATGCTGAGGAAAAAAACGACGAGAATGTATTAATCCTTCATAGCGATGTAATTACACAGCAGTACCTGTTAGAATTTGAGCGGATTTATCTAGCTGCAAGCAAGTGAATCGGCGGCAAACTGCGAAGGAGGAGTATTGGTGGATTATGACGGCAAGTTCTACTTGGGACGTCCCTACGACCTGAACAAGGGCAAGACCGAGACAGCACCATTACTGTATGACCCAGATGATCTGACGACTCACGGCGTGGTCGTAGGTATGACGGGTTCAGGAAAGACGGGATTATGTATCGACTTCCTGGAGGAGGCAGCACTTAATGGCATCCCCGCGATCTTGATCGATCCAAAAGGGGATATGGCCAATCTGCTGCTCCATTTCCCGGATCTGGCTCCCGAAGACTTCCAGCCCTGGATCGATCCGGATGAGGCCCGTCGAGAAGAACAGACCGTCGAAGAGAAATCTAAAACGATAGCAAAGACCTGGGAGGGGGGGTTGAAGGAATGGGGGATCGGACCGGAACGAATTAAAGCCGTCCGGGATGCGGTTGAATACGCAGTTTACACACCCGGATCAGATGCAGGGATCCCTGTTAGCATCCTGGCTTCGTTAAAAGCGCCGCAGACCTCGTGGAACGAAAATAAGGAAGCTTCTCGCGAGCGGATTTCAAGCACGGTCACCGCGCTCCTCGGACTTGTGGGCATCGAGTCAGATCCTGTTCGATCGCGCGAGCACATCCTGCTTTCCAATCTCTTTGAGACCGCCTGGAAAGCCGGTCGGGATATGGACATCACAGAGCTGATTCATCAGATCCAGTCTCCACCCTTTAGTAAGCTGGGGGCTTTTGAGATCGATCAATTCTTCCCGGAGAACGATCGGTTTGAGCTGGCGATGACGTTAAACAACCTCTTGGCTTCTCCTTCCTTCGAGGCCTGGATCCATGGGGCTCACCTGGATATTGGTCAATTATTTTGGACGGAGGATGGTAAACCCCGTCACAGTGTTTTCTACCTCGCCCATCTACCAGAGAGCGAGCGCATGTTCTTTACCACACTGCTGCTCACTGAGGTGGAATCTTGGATGCGCGCGCAGCCGGGATCATCAACTTTGCGGGCGATTCTGTACTTTGATGAAGTCTTCGGTTACATGCCGCCTGTCGCCAACCCACCTTCAAAACCACCACTGCTGCGTTTATTGAAAACGGCACGTGCCTTCGGGTTAGGGGTTTTGCTAACAACACAGAACCCCGTCGATCTCGATTACAAGGCCCTAAGCAATGCAGGAACGTGGTTCGTTGGGAAGCTGCAGACTGAGCAGGATAAGTCTCGGTTGTTGGATGGGTTGGAGTCCGTCGACGCGGGGAAAAGTGGATTTAAACGTTCCGATGTGGATACATTGATTTCAAGTCTCGATAAGCGCGTGTTCTTGCTCCATAATGTCCATGAACGAGGGCAGCAGGTCTTTAAGACGCGCTGGGCGATGGCTTATCTTAAGGGGCCCATCACGCGCACGCAGTTGCGGGAAGTCAATGAGTTGGTCGGCGCGTACCAACCTCATATCTCAACAACCGGCGGGGACGCATCGACGGTAGATGCGCTGGGCAACCGAGTGGATGTGAATAAAGAAGCTGCCGGGACCACCACAAGGCGCCCAAAAGTTCCAACAGGTATTTCTGAGTTCTTCCTCCCGAATATCATCACTTCCAGCCAGGCGTTGAAGGAGGCGATGCAAGATCCCACAAAATCGGAAGTTCTTGGTTTGGTGTATAAGCCCGCGTTACTTGTCCAAGCAGACGTGCGTTATCTTGACCGGAAAATCAATCTCGATCATGTTGAATCCAACGCGGCGATAGCTGAGGCTGTGGGCCAAAAAGGGTTCATACGCTGGGATGACTGGACGACTTCCCCTCTTAACCCGGCATCGTTTGAGTCGGGGCCAAGTCCTGACGCTCAGTTTGCGCCACTAGAAGCACCGCTTAACGATATGAAGAGTCTGAAAGCGATGGAGAAGGATTTTCAGGATTACATTTTCCATGGTGCGGGCTTGAAGCTTCCGTCCAATCCAACTTTAAAAATCTTTGCAAACCCGGGCACATCAGAAGCCGAGTTTAAGAGCCAATGCAGTGAAGCCGCGGACGAGGCCGCGGATAGCGAAGTGAGGAAACTGGAGAAGAAGTATAAGGCCAAGATCGAGCGTATTAAAGATCGGCTGGTGAAAGAACAGCGTGAGTTGGCCGAGGATCAGGCCGACCTTGGTTCCCGTAAGATGGAGGAGGTTGCTACTCTTGCAGAAAATGTCTTCGGGTTATTCTCGGGGTCACGCAGCACACGTCGAATCTCCACCTCGTTGACGAAACGTAGAATGACTTCAAAGGCAAAAGCCGATGTAGAGGAATCTCAAGAGGTCATCGAGGATTTTATGCAAGAGTTGGATGACTTACAGGCAGAACTATCCCAAGAGATCGATGAGATCCATGAGCGTTGGGAGCAGATTGCGTTGGAAATTGAAGAGACCGTGATTGCTCCCTTTAAGAAGAATATTCGCGTGGATTTATTCGGGGTAGCATGGGCTCCGCATTGGCGGGTTAAAGTGGGGAACAAAGATCTCGAATTACCTGGCTATGGCGAGGGGAAGTAGCGGTAAGTAATTAGAACGCATTTTGGAATGCTTCTACCCAACACTGGTTTACACTGCGTTGGGGGCGATGGAAGAGGCGGGGAAGATAACTCACATTGGGGGGGGCGGAAGGCAAGGCAGTTGACAAACCCTTTTTTGCGGGACACGGACCCGGACAGGTCCCTGAGTACATCGCCTCGCTTGGAGCAAATGTGATGATCAGCGGTGGAACGGGGCGGCGAGCGATCGTCTTCTTCGACTGTTACGGAATTCAAACCGCCACAGGAGCTAGCGGCACAGTGCAGGAAGCATTATCGAGCTTTCACGGTGGAAAACTATCCGCAGGTAGAACCTGCGGTGGTCATGGTGAGGGTCATGGACATGGACACGGCCATGGTCATGGAAACTGTAAGGACCACGCTAAGCCCGAATAATCTAACACAAAATCGAACCCGATAAAAAGACATTCGCACCTTCGCCTTCGCTCATTCGGCTGCACAATCGATGCTGAGACGGAGGCGAAGGTTTTATGTTCAAGATGATGGGCGAGCATTGAGAGGTGATCAACTGGTCAGAGGCCAGTTAGGGAGAACGTCGATATCAAGCGCGTCACGCTGACCGTTCAAGAAGCGACGATGCCCGACGGCGGCGATCATCGCCGCATTATCGGTGCATAGTTCCAGGGGTGGAACCCTAACCGGAATTTTAGATTTAGTCTGAAATGAGGATCGTAAAGATTGGTTGGCGGATACCCCGCCGGCGACGAGGATTTCGTTGGCTTTAAACTCTTTTGCTGCAGCGAGAGTTTTCCCGACAAGCACATCCACGACAGCGTCCTGAAAAGAAGCGGCGAGATCAGCCAGCGGTAGATCCTCAGCGGGGGCATCTACACCCGCTTCGAGATTGGGCTGCAGCGATCGCACTTCACGTAAAACAGCTGTTTTCAATCCGCTGAAGGAAAAATCCCAGGTGTTTTCCATCCAGGCGCGCGGGAATTTGAACGCATCCGTGTCTCCATCTTTGGCAATTTCTTCAATTGCTGGACCGCCAGGATAGCTAAGACCTAGCAAGCGTGCGACTTTGTCGAAGGCTTCACCGGCTGCGTCGTCGAGGGTACCTCCCAGTCGTTCGTACTGAAGGTGATCATTCATCAGTAGTAATTCCGTATGCCCACCTGAGACGATCAACCCCAGCAGTGGGAATGATGGCTCATCCTCCTCGACAAGCCATATGGAATATAGATGGGCTTCCAGGTGATTAATGCCCAGAAGCGGCAGGCTTGCACCCATCGCCAGCCCTTTCGCCATATTCAATCCGACGACAAGCGAACCGGCTAAACCGGGTCCGCGCGTGACGGCGATGGCGTCGATTGACTCAAGGCCCACGTGCGCCTCAGTGAGCGCGCTGGAAACAACTTGATGGATAGTTTCGATGTGAGCGCGTGAAGCCAATTCTGGGAAGACACCGCCGTATTCGGCGTGTATCTCTGCCTGAGAGGCGACGATATTTGAGGCGATGCGGCGCCCGTTTTCAAGGACCGCCGCTGCGGTTTCGTCACAGGAGGTCTCGATCCCTAGAATGCGTGTCTCTTCGCTCATGAGTTTCTCGCCTTCACTGTTTACATCATACGGGCTAATCTTTATGCTCCCGGCATCTTGAGGACGAGGTCCTTGGGGAACTCGACCAAAGTCTCAAGCACACCATCCGGGCGCATCCAGGCAGTATCCTCGATGCGAACTCCCAGTCCGCGGTCAGGGTAATAGAGCCCGGGTTCGACGGTAATAACCGACCCAGGCAGCAACACATCATCAAATTTAGTGTAGAAACTGGGTGCCTCATGAACATCCAGCCCGATACCGTGGGCGAGGCTGTGAACATAGCCAGTCGTTGTCAGGGGGTCGGAAAGGATGGACGGGTGCCCTTTAGCTTCAAAGAGTTCGCAAGTCTGGATCTGGTAATCGCGGCAGGGTTTGTTGGCTCTGATCGCCGAATATACCGTCTCGTACACTTCCAGGACATCATCGTAGATTTGCAGGACATCATCCGGGGCGTGGCCGAGGCACCATGTCCGCGTGAAGTCGTAGAAGTAACCTCCACCGGCCTCACAGGGGTAGATGTCGAAGAGGATGGTTTGTCCTACCGGGATGGGATCTGCATCGGTTCCGGCGCTGTGGGGAATCCCGGCATCGCGCCCAACGGCGAAGATCGAGCCTTTGGGGTTTTCAGCGCCGCGCATCGCCAGCCAGAGGTTAATTTTGCGTTTGACCTCTCCAATAGTGAGCTGTTCCCCCTCGCGGTTTACCAGAAAGCCATCTTTGACCCGATGGGATGTCAAAAAACCGGCCACATCTCCGACGACAGCGGTGGTGATGCGACCCATGGCGCGGATCCGTTCGATCTCGTCATCGTCCTTGGTCACCCGCGCTTTAGCGATCACCGAGCGCAGATTGCCCTCACCCAATATTTCGACATCGGGTAATCTGCTGCGCAGGAACTCGATGGTCCTAAGCCAATGCCCGAATTCGATCTTTCCGGAGATGCCAACGCGACCGTGAACTTTATACTCAGTGAGGGCCTTCTCAATAAGGAGCGCATCAGCCTGATTGCTGTCCCTGTTCGCTTGTTCGAGGAGTGCAGGATAATCGTAATCTGCGTAGATGTCCTTAGTCTCCAGCCCCGTGGCCGTGGCTTCCTCGCGCTCCATCGGGTTGTGGAAGTGGATCGCCTTCCCCCCCCTCATTACAAGTAAAAAACCGGCGGATAGGTGTGCGAGACCAGTGAAGTAAATCATAGGAGCATTGTGGGCTGCCGGGCCGAGGACGAGCAACGCGTCGAGATCAGCTTCTTTCATCAGGCGGTCGATGTCGGTTTTCATGATTGTGCTCCTGAAATAGGGCTAGTGTATGTTGGGCATGCAGAGGTGCTGCAATCCCAGTGGCACCATCTAAGCATTGCGGCTTTCAGTGTTTGATGACACGCTCGATTCCAATTAATAAATCATCTTCCTGGTCTGTAAGTACAGTTCTCGGGTCAAACACAACCCGGTCATCATCAATCCTGGCGATGATCGGTGGGGCCATCCCGCGCAATCGACCCGCGAAGGCATTCGGGTGCCTCACCTCCAGGGCGAAAAGCGTGGTAGGCAGGGTTTCTTCGGGAAGGCTGCCCCCTCCGACGGTCGACCGACCCGGGATGATTTCCCCCTGTCCCACGTGCTTTCTCCAGGCTGCAGCGCGTGCCTCAATCGCATCCTCGGTGGCTGAAATCATCTGCCACACAGGGATTTCCGCTATCGCATTCCCTTTCAAGTAATGCAGTAAGGTCGCGGATAGCGCTGCCAGACAGAGCTTATCGGGTCGCACGGCGCGGGCGAGCGGTTGACGGCGAAGTTTGTTGATGAAAACTTTCTCCCCTACCAGGATCCCCGCCTGTGGTCCACCGAGTAATTTGTCCCCTGAAAAGGCTACGAGTGAAGCCCCTGTTTGGAGTGATTCTTGCACGGTCGGTTCATGTCCCAGACCGAATTGCGCTGTGTCGAGCAGTGCGCCGGAGCCGATGTCGTCCAGCACAGGAATGCCGCGGCGATTACCGAGTTCGACCAGTTCGGTGAGGGAGGGTTCCGTCGTGAACCCCACAATCTTGAAATTGGAATGATGAGCACGCATGATCAAAGCGGTTCGGTCTTCGATTGCATCTTCGAAGTCTCTCAGATGAGTGCGATTTGTCGTTCCCACTTCGACCAGTTTGGCGCCGGATTGCTTGAGAACGTCCGGGATGCGGAATCCGCCCCCGATTTCGATAAGCTGGGAGCGGGCGATCAACACCTGTTTTCGGCGAGCGAGGCTTGTGAGCGCAAGGAGGACTGCGGCGGCGTTGTTGTTCACGACCAACGCAGCATCTGCTCCTGTAAGCCGAGTGACAAGCGCTTCAGCGTGCATATCACGCTTGCCTCGTTTGCCACGCTGAAGTTCATACTCGAGCGTGCTGTAGCCAAGGCTGACAGAGAGCATCGCCTCCCGGGCGGCATGGCTCAATGGAGAGCGCCCGAGGTTGGTGTGGATGATGACGCCAGTGGCGTTGATAACCGACTGCAGCGTAGGTGTGAGCCAGCCAGAAAGCAAATCGCCTGCCTGGTTGATGATGGTTTGTTCATCCGGTAAGGAGGCCCCCTCAAGTACGGCTTGGCGGGTGAGCGCGAGTTGCTCGCGGAGGGCTTGAACACATAGAGTGTGACCGAAATCAGAAATCAAGGAAGCAGCCTGCGGAAGGTTCAGAAGATGATCGACAGAAGGAATATCTCTCAAGCTCACCGGTTTGGTCTCCATTTGCTGCGGTCCAGCTGGCGCAGGAACCACTCGATCGCAACAAGCCCTAGCCCAAGAAGGATCGCGAGCGAGAGATTTAGACTGCGGTTGATCTGCAGCCAGATACACAACTCGCTGTAGAGCGTGACAAGCAGTGCCCTACGCAGAAGGATTATCGCTGGCAGATCAGGCTGCTCGGCGAACCGGCGGTGGAGCAGCCAAATGAAGGGAAGCGTGGTGCCAGTGATCGCTAGAGCGAGCAGGAAGAAGAAGAGCCATCGTGGACCAACGGTGGGGAGCGTGCCGACAAGCAGAAGAAATAAACCCAACCAGCCGATGATGGCCAGAATTATGGCGGCGATCAACAGACTGCGATAACTGGAAGATGGCAGATCAAACATTCAATAGTACCCTCTTGGGGTTTGTGGGAATTATAGCCCAGCGTCCATCAACGTGGAAAATCGCCGCGCGCGAGCTGTGGGATGGCCTGGGTTATAATCCCCCGCGAGATCCCATGTCACTTCTTCAAGCGATTAATCTTAGTAAGTCGTACGGAGGCCAGGACATCCTCCAAGGCCTATCACTTTCTGTCTCCCACCAGGCTCGTATCGCACTTGTGGGACCGAATGGTGTTGGCAAAAGCACCCTACTCCGCATCTTGGCCGGGGTTGAATCTCCGGATCAGGGCTCCATTGCGCGCGCACGGAGCCTGCAAATCGGTTACCTCCCCCAAGCATCAGTGGATCGGTCACCCGACATTGGATCTGATAATCAGACGCCCTGGGAAATTGGGCTTGAAGCCTTCCAAGACTTACGCTCCCGCGAGACGCAGCTTGCCGAGTTAGAGCGGTCCATGAACGACCCGCAGCAAGTAGATCAGGCGATGATGCGCTATGGGGAACTGCAGGAAGCATTTGAGCGGGACGGCGGATACTTGTATCAAGCGCGCATACAGCAAGTTCTAAGCGGCCTGGGGTTTTCCATTAAGGATGATTTTCACCGCCATCTAACCCAACTTTCCGGCGGCGAGAGAACACGTCTTCAGTTCGCTCGATTACTGCTAGAGGATCCTGCCCTGCTTATTTTAGATGAGCCGACAAACCACCTGGATATCGAAGCGATTGAGTGGCTTGAGCGCTGGCTGCGTGATTGGCCGGGCACAGTGATCGTCGTTTCACACGATCGATTCTTCCTCGATCGAGTGGCAAATACTGTTTGGGATCTCACCCCGGCGGGTCTGGAGACTTATCGTGGCAACTACTCCGCTTACGTCCAGCAGAGAATTGAAAGATTAGAGCACCTTTCGTCTCGCTTCAAAGCCCAGCAGGAGCATATTCGCAAAGAGCGTGATTACATTCAACGCAATATCGCTGGTCAGAACACCCGCCAGGCGCAGGGACGACAAAAGCGGTTGGATCGCATGCTGCGCGATGACGAAATTAGACTCCATAAAACCCAGAGACAAGCCCACATAGCCTTTAAACAACCCGGTCGGTCAGGCGATCTTGTTTTGAGGACCCGGGATCTGGTTGTGGGTTTTCGAGAGGATGATCAGGCGTTATTCGATGTTCCCGACATCACCCTCAGGCGCGGGGAATGCGTGGCGCTCATTGGCCCCAATGGCTCGGGGAAGACGACACTGCTTAAAACGCTTCTGGAAAAAGTGGAGCCTTTTACTGGTGAGGTCCAAATGGGCGCAAGCCTCCAGTTGGGTTATTTTGAACAAGCGCATGGCGGTTTGCGGCCTGAGCGGACAGCTCTAGAAGAGGTGATGTCTGCGTCACCAGATCTTACGATATCAAAGGCGCGCAATCTACTCGGCGGTTTCCTATTCTCCGGGGATGATGCTAATAAAACCATGGCGGTGCTTTCCGGAGGAGAGCGTGGACGCGTGGCTCTGCTCAAGCTCATCCTGCAAGGAGCGAATTTCCTTTTACTGGACGAGCCCACTAATCATCTCGATATTCCCTCGCAGGAAGCGCTTCAGGCTGCAATTCGCGCCTTCCCAGGGACGATCCTGCTTGTCTCCCACGACCGCTATCTGGTCCAGGCGCTGGCGAGTCAAGTATGGGTTATCTCAACGGACGAGCGTTCATTGAGAGTATTCCCCTATGGATACCAGAGCTATTTAGATGTCCGCAAACAGGAACGAATCAAACGCGCTGATAACAAGCCAACTTCCACGTCAACAAAAATGAGATCTAAGAAGCGATCTCAGAAGGCGCCCGATATTAACGCCATCGAAACGCGCATCGCTGTGATCGAAGACGAAATGGCACAGGTCGCAATATCCATTGAACACGCAGGGGCCGACATGAAGGAGCTTGTGAAGCTGGGCGAAAAATACGCCTCGCTAGAAACTGCGCTAGAGGCGGAGATGCAGATCTGGGAGCAAGCTGCTCATGGGCAAGCGCCATCATGATATAATCCGCCGGTTCAATGAAGCATTGATCCCATCTCAGCTATGTAACCTAGATAAAAATGTCAGTAAAGAGACGCACTAACTCGAGCAGAAAATCGTTCCCGGCCTGGACAATCCGAGTCCTGGCAGGCGCTTTTCTAATTGGGGCGTTGTTATCCGCCTATCTTGTCTACGTGCTTGTGCGCGATATGTCCGCCTCATGGTCCGGTATAGGCTTGCCTTCTTTCGGAATCTCGACCACGCAGTCGGCAGGTGATGCGCCGACGCCCACAATTACAGTTCTCGAGGAGCTTCCTGACCCGTGGAGTGGAAATGAACGGGTGACTATTCTCCTGATGGGTCTTGATTACCGCGACTGGGAGAGCGGGGAAGGTGCGCCGCGTACCGACTCGATGATGTTGATGACACTCGATCCGGTTTCCAAAACGGCGGGCATGCTTTCCATCCCGCGCGACCTGTGGGTGGAGATACCAGGTTACGGCCATGGCAGGATCAACACCGCATATGTCCTGGGCGAGCAAGATCGCCTGCCGGGGGGTGGACCCGAGTTGGCCATCAAGACCGTCGAGAAGTTCATGGGTGTGCCCATTCATTACTATGTACAGATCGATTTTGGGGCGTTTGAACGCATGGTGGATGAAATCGGCGGTGTGGAGATCGATGTCCCTGAGGAGATTAAAGTCGATCCGATTGGACCTCATAACACCGTAGACCTCGAGCCCGGTAAGCAGACGCTCTCCGGTGAGGTCACTCTGGCATATGCCAGGGCTCGGCATACCGAAGGTGGTGATTTTGACCGCTCAAAGCGCCAACAGCAGGTTGCTTTGGCCATCCGTTCGCAGATTTTACGTTTAAATATGATCCCATTACTTGTGACCAAGGCTCCGGCACTTTACCAGGAATTGGCTTCCGGTGTCCGCACGAATCTAGCGTTGGACCAAATGATTTCACTCGGTTTATTGGTCTTTCAGATCAATCCGGAAAATATCGGGCGTGCGGTTATCAGCCCGCCGGAGATGGTGACCTTGGAGCGAGTCATCTATGGCGGGGAAGCCGCGGAAGTTCTGAAACCCGTTCCGGATAAAATCCGCATGCTGCGCGATGAAATTTTCACTGCGACGGGGGCAATTGGCCCATCGGTTGATACCGGAGACCCGGAAGCTGCCGCAGAGGACGAATTTGCACGTATGGCTGTCTTGAACGGTGCAGGGCAGGAGGGGCTGGCGGGGCGTTTCGCAGAAGCGTTAGGCGATCTGGGTTTCAATGTCACGGAGATTGCGAATGCCGATCGTATGGATTACCCGACGACACGCATCGTAGATTACACCGGAAATCCCTATACGACCCAATACCTGGTTACCTTGCTGGATTTGACCCAAAGCCAGGTGCTCTTTCAGACTCTTCCAGATAGCGAGGTCGATGTCGCGCTTGTCATTGGCTACGATTGGCAGGCGCTCTTAGCGAAATTATCCTCCGAGTAGGAATTCTTCCCCTCGGCTGTGAATAGTAGCAGTGATCTGCTAAATTGAAGGTTGGACCAATGCGGACTGGCAGGGAGCCAGTCCGGTTTTCGTTTAGAGAAGGATTAAGTGGGCAGCCACGCCGAAGGTGAGGCCAAGAAGCACACCGGCCAGGATATCAGAGGGGTAATGCACACCCATGGCTATGCGAGCCAAGGAGACGAGGAGCGCCCAAAGGCTCAACGCAAGCCCGATTGCGATTGGACCCCAAAGTAGAGCCAGTATGGCGATCATCGCCGCCCTCGCCGCGTGACCCGAGGGAAAGGAGTGAGGGTCGGTTTTTCGGTAGACTGCTCCCCAATCTCCCTCAGGGCGGCTGCGTCGTATGGTGAATTTGATCGTCATAACCAAGACCGCGAGGACGAGGATGGCGCCGATAAAACGAACTGCTAAATCTTGGTAGGCGGGGTTTCCGAAAGCCCAGAGCAGACCTAAACCGAGCAGCCAAAACCAGGAATCTCCGGAGTGGGCAAAGGCCATCGCCAGAGTGCGCAAGACCCCCGGTTTCTCCGCAACCCGCAGTCGGGCAGACCAGCGGGCATCGAATTCTTCCCAGGCAGTAAAGTTCATCTTATTCACTTGTCCTTCGTGAGAGATCGGAGGTGACAATCTCTAACTGATGTGGCTTATCCACATCCATGCCAATCTCCGCGTAGGGTGAGATAACCGCTCGCCCTTTAAGACCCAGCCGGCTGCTCACGCGCTTTACTGCATCATCTATAGTTATGCGGCGGATGAGCACAAGGAACAGCAAATCAAACCCCAGTAGAGCAGCCTGCCGGAGCGGGCTCTTGCGAGCGGCGACCATCCGCTCCCAAAATGTGGTGTCTTCAACCAGCCTGACGTGGATTACATTCATGTCCCCGCCGCACACTTCAACATCTTGCAAGCGGATGTAGGAGCGTGCTGCTGTTGGGAAGCGAGCATCCATGGTTTCTTTTTCGATGACAGTATATTCGAGATCTGAATCAGGATCGGTGTCTTGAACGCACCAGTCCACCATTTCCGGTGTGATCGTCGGGATATCACAGGTAAGAAGCAGCACTTGTTGGATAGAGGGATCGATGCTTTGCAGATGTTTCACTCCGGCGGTTAAGTTGGCGAGCAGCCCGCCGCTCTCTGGCAAGAAGTCGATCGATTTTGAAGATAGGAGATTGACATCAGCCGGTAGTCCGACAATGATGATATGGTCCACGCTATTCGCACCGTCAACTGCATCAACAACCCATTGCGCCATCGGCTTTCCAGCGATATCGATCAGAGCTTTGCTTTGACCATTTGATAAGACGAAAAGAGGGTCTTCGCTCGTAGGAATTCCGCCAGCCAGAATAATTGCATCCATCGTTTCTCCGTATCTCGATGCAGATGGGCATCGGTCTAAGACATTAATCAACGCTTATCTGTTTTCTAACGGCTTCCAATTGTAACGTTTGAGGTTAATCCTGCCCGACTTTCCGAAGGTAATTCCTTCGCCTTCTAACAAGGTGCGCTGGAAATCGTGGCCAGGTCTTGCGCTGATTTGCCCGCGGGCATTGATTACTCTGTGCCAGGGCACATCTTCGGGACAGGCCTTTAGTGCATATCCGACCCAGCGCGCTTTGATGCGAGCGTAGGCCAGGGGGTCCATGTCTGCTGGATGCTCGATGCAAGCTGCGATCCCGCCGTACGTCATCACCCGTCCCGATGGGATCGAACGGCAAATCTCATAGGCAAATTCATTAAAAGATGTTCGGTCTTTGGGCATCATCTCGCTGGATCATTGTCGTGATTTAGTTGGGATGGCACTTGCTCCCCTCAACCGGTATCTGGGAGCTGATGAATAATGGGTATGCCCCCATGAATAAGCACCCAATTCCGCTGGGTGGGGTATTAATTCAACGTCTGAACCTGGGGTTTGAGCCCGATCTCATCAATAAAGCTCAGGATCTCAGCCTTTGTCAGCGTGCGCCCTTTTCCGGACACTGCAACGAGTGCAGCTTCCATCATGTTTGTGCCGAACGAGCGGCCCTCGTACACGGTCGTGGATGTCACCAGGGTTTTCACCCCCAGGCTCTTAAAGAGACGGACATCGGAGTCGGTCGTTGTATTCGTCACGATGATCTTTCCGTCCATTTTATCGGGCATGGAGTGGGTGATGTAGTTGCAGTCCCCGGCGATCACGGTGGCCCATTCGTAATCACGGATCCACTTCGGCGTGCGGATTTCCTGCTTCTCGCCGGTGGGATAAAGCCATTCGAATGGAACGCGAGAAACGATTGGCATAATCACCGCGGCCACGAGCTTCACTGCCCTCTCGGTGCGGATACGAACCGGGAGGCCTAATCCAAACATCAGGTCACCGAAAATACAATCATAATCCGCATCCATGAAAGACATCGCCATGCCCCAGCGACTGGTTCCACCGGTGAGCAAAACCCTTCTGGGTCGATCCCCAAGACCTACTTCTTGATCTACGAAGTCCGCCAGGCGAGCCTCCACCGTATCCTTCAGGCCAGAACCATCGACGAACGGCGTTTTCTTTATATAACGCACCATTGGCTTCACGGAATGCAGTGGGTACACACGATCATCAATATGGAGAGCAAGGTCCGCCCCGCCGACACCGAAGGCGTCAACTTTCCCATCAAGCTCACGATAGAGCTGTGCGGCCTTCTCCATATCGCCGTCTGTGCCGATGCGCTCGATACGAACCTGTTCGCCGAGAAGTTCAATCTCGACCGACTTGTCACGCTTGGAAGATCCTAAGCTGATACTGACCGCTCGCTTCATCTACCTCTCCTGATTGATTTCCTGATGAGAAGTTAATTTACATCTGTCATAACACTTGATCAATGATGGTTGCTTATAGTAACACCATCAACAAATAGGAGTTCTCCCTGTCCTACAGAGAAATCCTGGTCTAGGTCCGATTGCCAAGCCTGGCGATGGTAGGTAGTAAACTTTTGAATTTGTTTCGCTGAATGCGTTCTACGACCTTTTGCACGAATTTCTCGTCGAATCCCGCGTCGACACAGGCCTGTGCAGAGCGGCCTTGATCGATGAGAAGTAAAAGTAAGCGGTCAACATCGTCGTACGTAAACCCCAGTTCATCTTCGTCCGTTTGACCCTCCCAAAGGTCAGCGGAGGGGGGTTTACTTACGATTGGCTCAGGGACGCCGACGGCGCGCGCAAGCTGCAGGATCTGTGTTTTATAGAGATCTCCTAGGGGATTGATTGCGCAGGCACTGTCGCCGTAGAGCGTAGTGTAGCCGAGTAGGATTTCCGTCTTGTTCCCTGTGCCAACGACAAGGCTTTTATATGCAGCCGACTGATCGTAGAGGACGATCATCCGCATCCTGGCCATCATGTTTCCCCGCCGGATTTTTTCCACCTCAGGGAATCCATCAAAGAGAGGGGTCACCAATGGTGTAATATCCACAGTTTGTTCCCGAGCGCCCGTAGCCTCGATCACCAGCGCGGCATGTTCGCGGGAATCCACGCTGGTGGTTTTGTAAGGCATAAAGATGGCGAGAACGTTCTCGGGGCCCAAAGCTTCTGCAGCAAGGAAACAGGTGAGCGCCGAGTCGACGCCGCCGGACACACCGACGACGGCGCGTGAAAAACCGGCGCTATTGATCTCGCTGCGGATAAAATCCACAAGAATTTTCTGCGTCAGATCGGTGTTGATAACCAGGGATAGTTCTTCAGTTTGCATTAATCCTTCTGATCCTTTCAACGCTGCTTGGAGAGCCGGAGATGGAAAATCTTCCATCTTTCTAGATGAAGTCGGATGGACTCTAGATCATAAGTATCAGGCACTTCCATTTCACCTCGAGGCAAGGGTTCCCAATCTCTATTTCGCAAGAGCTGTTCCGGATACATTTATTTCGATTTTCTCATGCATATAATAATCCCGCATATGCCAAGAAGTGCAAGTCCCAGGGCGGCAAGTGTATCAAGCCTGTATCCAGCGAGGAGAAGACTGGGGTCGCTTCTGAAAAAGCTAACCCCAAAGATCCCAAGAGCTACCGAACTTATGCTTATCATCCCGAGTATCCCCTGTGGGAGTCGGTCTTTGAGCGTAACCAGGGCGCCAACACTCAACAAGCTGAATATCGCCCCGGCAGCCTGTGTGGGCCAGCGAGGGATATCGCTGTCATACATGTCGAACCCCGTGAGCAGCGGGAATTGAGTCTCAAGAGGGATTCCGTATGCGCACCCATACAGCCAACACCCAAGCCAGCAGCTCGAGGCGATGATTACTCCGGGGATTGCGAGGGCGTCAGCGTAGGCGGTGAATGATTCACCTTTTACACTCACGTAAATGCCAAGTCCAGCCAGTGCGCCAGCGAATCCTCCGATCCCACTCAGCCCACCCTGCCAGAGGTAAAGGATCTCAATCGGGTGGGCAAAATAGTAGGTATTATGCAGGAGGATGAAGGTTACCCTGGATATGAACAGACCCGCAGCGAGCGTGATCGCCCCGGCGATGACCGGGTTGTTAGAAAAGCGCTGCTGAGGAGAGAGGACAGGCTCTGTTTCGGCTGCAATCAGCCAGAGCATGCCTACAGCAACACCGGCAGTAAAGACGAGAGGATAAGAAATATTCACGGCTCCCTACGATGATGGCAATGATACCATCGGCGCAGACTGGATTTCAATCTCTGATGAGATGACCTTGAATAGCCACACATTATGGTGCACAATTAGAAGGGGAGAATGTCGGCTGAATGTCCGTTTAAGTGGATAAGTCATAATCAGTTCTCCATTAAACTTTAAGAAATTCAGCCGTTAGGAGGTGAAGGTAGATGACCATCGTAGATTCGCCACTGTTTCTAAGTCTGCTTTATTTGTTGCTGGTTGCTGGAATATGGATGTCGGCCTTGGCGGTCGTAAACCCGGGCACGGGAGTCCTGGAAATTCTTGCGCTCGTTGCGCTGGGAGGAGCAGGATTGGGGACGATCTTCGTGCCGCTCAGCGCATGGGCGCTGATCGTTCTTGCACTCGGAGGCGTATTGTTTATCGCCTCACTCCGCTTGCCGCGTCCAGAGATCTGGCTGATATTTTCTGCGCTTGCTCTAAGCGTGGGATCAGTCTTTCTCTTTCAGCCGGAGGGCGGTGGAGCGGCAGTTTCCCCGCTGCTCGCGTTGACCGTGTCCTTACTCACTTTGGGATACTTCTGGTGGGCGATTCGCAGCGCGATCATCGCGCAACAATCAAGACCGGCGATCGATCCTACTAGGGTCATCGGAGAAATTGCCGAAGTACGAACGGAACTCAATCCGGTCGGTTCGGTCTACGCATTGGGCGAGTTGTGGACGGCGCGGTCGGAAGACCGAATAAGAGCGGGAAAGGAAGTTAAGGTCGTTGACCGCGAGGGTTTGATGCTCCTGGTAGAGCCTAAAGAAGAAAGGAAATAACCCTCATCTATACAAGGAGGTTGTGGAAATGAACTCTACATTTTTAGCTTGTTTGGTCGGTGCAGTCGGATTAGTTGGATTGGCAATTATTGCCAGCGCAATCCGCATCGCCCAGGAGTACGAACGCCTGGTGGTTTTCCGCCTCGGGCGCTGCGTGGGTGAGCGTGGTCCAGGACTTGTGTTCCTGATCCCCTTCATCGAGCGGGCCATCAAGGTCGATTTGCGAGAGCAGGTACGCGAGATCCCGCATCAGACGTCCATTACGATGGATAACGCCTCGATCGCTGTTGACTTCATCTGGTACTACAAAGTCGTCGACGCCATGCAGAGTGTGATCCAGGTGGGCCACTTTGAACAAGCGGCGCAGGGTATGGCGACAACAACGCTGCGTTCGGTGATCGGCGCGATCTCGCTGGACGAAGTACTCTCCAATCGCGACCATATCAACCAGGTGATGCGGGTGAAACTGGATGAGGTAACCGAGCGTTGGGGAGTGAAGGTGACCAACGTCGAGATCCGCGAGATCATCCCGCCGAAAGAAGTCCAGGAGGCAATGACTCGCCAGATGACGGCTGAGCGTATCCGGCGTGCAGTTGTGACTGAATCCACCGGTGCAGCAGAGGCGGCGATCAACGTGGCAGAAGGTGAGAAGCAGGCTGCCATCTTGACGGCAGATGGTGATAAGCAGGCGAATATCCTGCGCGCTGAAGGCGATCGAGAGGCTCAGTTGCTGCGGGCAGAAGGCTATTCCTCGGCTCTTGAAAAAATATTCGTCGCCGCCAAGAAGATTGATCAGAAAACGATGACGCTGCAGTATTTCGAGACGCTTAAGGATATGGGCGCCAGCCCTTCCACCAAGTTCATCTTCCCGATGGAGTTTACGAGCTTGCTGGAGAATTTCACGAAGGGTGGCAAGTAGTCTCTGGGCGCAGGAGAAAGCTCGAAAGTTGAGCTAAGCCCTGAAATTAGAGAGGCGACGTGGCGCGATTTTCTCCCCATCTACCGATTGGAGAAGCGCTGCTTTGGGAGTGATGCCTGGCCGTGGATCGACGTGTTGGCTGCGCTGATCTTCCCGGAAACTGTGCGCTACGTCGCCGAAGTGGATGAAGAGATCGTAGGTTTCATCGTCGGTGATCGGCGCCGGCAGAAAGACATGGGCTGGGTGGCGACGCTCGCTGTTGCCCCAGTGTTTCGAAGGAAGGGCATCGCCAGGCGCCTGCTACAGACATGTGAATCTGGTTTGGGCACATCTCGGATACGGCTCTCTCTGCGAGAATCGAACCGCGGAGCCTTTGATTTGTATTTCCAAGCCGGCTACGCAGAGGTCGACCGCTGGCGACGGTATTATCGGGATCGGGAGGACGCGATTGTTATGGAGAAAAATCGCCGGACTCCCTGAATGCCAGAATACGAAACCACTGTTCCTGGCCCGCATTAGAAAGGCGCCAAAGCCGCTTGAATACATTTTCTGTGAGTAGTGGCTTGGTAACTGGTTATAAAAACTATCCTTGTCAACCCAAAGTAGAAATGGCCCTTAATTCACAAAGCAGAAATGTCACCTTGAGACAGAGTCAACCTTCTTTCTGGGATTGGAGCTTCCGTAGTTTCGCCATGGATGATTCACAGGCGGCTTCCA
>Ga0255055_10000241_pt1 | contig 43008 bp, 30 predicted proteins | sample JV7_2_27_MG_FD_188633 | JGI IMG/M metagenome (GOLD analysis project Ga0255055, IMG submission 188633) | Seawater microbial communities from Jervis Inlet, British Columbia, Canada - JV7_2_27 | ecosystem: Environmental > Aquatic > Marine > Inlet | place: Canada: British Columbia | collected... | reverse complement strand
TCAACGCTACAAGCATACCGTGAAAGACAAGCCAGGGCCGTGCCAGGTCGCCCCGCCAGGTTCAGCGGATTGTTAGAAAGCGAAGCGTCACTACCGAACTCAGATCTCATACGTTGTCGAATCATCGGTGATGCTCGGAGCGATTGTCGATATGTCCGCTGTCGAGGATTGCGCCGCGGACGAACAGGCCGTCAACGATTCCTCGATCGCATGCGTCGAGTGAACAGAATCTAGATTCCCTTCGAGTCTTTCTAACGTTGCCTTAACCTGCGGGCGCGACCCTTGCGCAAGCAAGGGACGTGACCGGCAGGTTCAAGGCATTGTTATCCGGCACTCCCTTTGCATGTGCCTCGCTTGAAAAGATAAGACACTTGATCTCCTGACTTTGGAGGCTCAGCCTCGTAGACGATTGCCTTCCCAGCAAGATTCCTCTTGCGCGCTGGAAACCCTGCGTACCATCCAGAAGGCAGTTGCACGAAACATGACGATCTGGGGTCGCAGGCCGGTTCGACTTCAAACTCGGCCTGCAGATCTTCGAACAACCACCCTACTCCGACGCCGTCGGGGGTTGTGAACTTGGCATCGTCAGTGCTTAAGTAGCGGGTGCGGTTCTGGTCGTCTAGACCGAGTGAAAACCTGACATGGTTCACGACAGCAATGTAGTGCGGCCAGGCTTGATGATCCAACTCTACGATGGCTGTTTGGGACTCGACGACCGGAATCACGACCTCGCAAATTGCTGGCAGTTCAGAGATCGAAAGACGTGGCGGGTCCCAGGGGTCGTGATCTTGTTGTGCCGATTCCCCCGGCATACCGAACACCACCAGGAGAACTATCAATCGAAACTTCATTCTTACGGGTCACATGTCCGGATAACGTCTGCCTTAAGCTGCGGGCGCGACGCTTGCGGCAGCAAGCGGCGTGACCGGCAGCTTCAAGGTGTTGTTAGGTGTCCGCGTTACCGACATGCCTCGGATTCCTCTGCGTAGTAGACCTCACGCGGTGGAGTCACCAGGCACACGTGACCTTCGGCGACGTGGGTAAGTAAGCGACCAACGTCAATCGGTGTTCGATCGAGATAGGTCCATGCGCGAACAAGCTCATCATTATCTACCCGGAACAAGCCCAAGAAGTGATTGTGAGCATAGCCCCCGGACTCGTATTGAACAAACCAGATGTTCCCTGCGTATCCAGCAGCCATCAGCCGCTTGCATGGAAGTCCAGCCCGGATGACATCCGTGCTATTGAAGTCGTCGCCACGATCTGCCAAACCAGGACACACCTCGATTGCATTAAAGAACTCCTGAACGGCTTGCGGGAGATCAGCCACATTCTCGACCCGCTCGTAGTCACCCGTAACAATCTCTATCTGCGGAATATCGTGGGACACCACCACGCCCAACGAGAGGACGACAATCAGAATCGTTGGAGCGGCTCTCGTCACCCTGATCTCTTCTAGGTACACCTAACGTTTCCGCTAACCTGCGGGGTGACCTGGCGCGGCCCTGGCCGTAGGTCAGGGCTGGTAGCCGGGCCGGCCCGCATTCGTCTCGATGGCTACAAGCATACCGTGAAAGACAAGCCAGGGCCGTGCCAGGTCGCCCCGTCAGGTTCAGCGGGTTGTTAGCCAGCGCGGCCTCACAAACAAACTGAGTCTCCCAGCGCGTTCCTTGCCTATTTCTCGTAAAGCCGTGGCACATCTGCCGGCACACTTTCGACAGCCTCGATCCTTATCGGAACGAACTCGAACCTACAACAGCCCATGTGCCCATATCTCGACTCCATTTGGGGGTAGAGTGCCTCCTCGGCAGCCGAACCGGGCACCAAATCTTGCGGACCACGGAATCGACCGACCACGGTGACCCACGCACGACGGTCGTTCTCGTAGATTTCTCGAAGGGCTGTCCAGACAGTCTTCGGACGCTCGGGCTCGTCAGCCCACTCATACCATGTTGCTGGATCAACGCTGTTACATGCTGGGTGGAACAGTCGCGAAGACTCGCCGGAACCTGTGCGGATCGCCCGAGTTCGAACGATTCTGTCGTGGTAGGTCTCTGTATTCATGACGAGGTCGCAGAAGTCTACGGTGGGCGTCTCGGTAGCGTGGTGCTTTGGCGCGCAGTTGATGCTGGCGATTGAAACGGCGGCCAGCGCGATAAGGCAGTTGAGGAAACGCAGGTGCATCATCTGGGACCTTTCCGCACCGCCCTCTTTGGTCTGGCTAACGTCCTGGTTAACCTGCGGGCGCGGCCCTTGCGACAGCAAGGGGCGTGACCGGCAGGTTCAACCGGTTGTTAGGTGTCAGGCTCCTCCCTGGTCATCGTCGGCCCGAGGTTCCTCCCAACGGCATCATCGGGTCTCATATATGCGGTCTCGCGCAGCGTGTAATAGCTGTGAAGTTCGGGACGCCTAATCAGAAGGCCTTCTGCACACAACTCCGCGAGGACCGTCTTGGTTCTCTCATACTCCTGACGTGGATAGTCTGGATAGCGGCCGAGGTGCATTCGCTCCAAAACGATTGCCGGTGTCCAGATGATTCTCTTGCGATTGCTTGTTCCGTGGATGGCGTTAAGAACGGCATCGCGCGTAATGTTCGGCATCGCCCAGCACCGAGTCCTTTTCTGTACACCTAACGTTGCAGCTAACCTGCGGGGTGACCTGGCGCGGCCCTGGCCAAAGGTCAAGGCTAGCGACAGGGCGTCCCGCATCACCAGCGCCTCAATTGTACTCCTTGCCAGGGCCGTGTCAGGTCGGCCCGGCAGGTTGAGCGGCTTGTTATGCAGCGCCCTTGAAAAGGGCACGTTGTGCTCGCGAGGGCGCCGTTCGCCCTGACGATGCCGTCAACTGTCGAGACAGCAGTGATCACAGATCGCGTTGGCGTGGTGCTGGATCAGGGAAACCCCGGGATTGAACGATTTCCCGGATCATCAAAGCCGTACGCGCACGGAGTTGGATTCGATTGAGGCGCGGGTGGCGAAGGGCTACGCGAACTCGAAGAGCCGTCGCTGGTCGTTAGGGCAACAGAGAATCGATCTGCGTCTTCCGGACCCTATCAGAGTCTTGTCTGCATAACGTCTGGTTAACCTGCAAAGTGTTCTGGCGCGGGCCGTGCGCATGCACGGAACGTGACAGGTTGCTTTGTCAGGTTCAACCAATTGTTAGGCCGTCCGCCTCGCAATCGTAGATGCCCATCGACGTCTTGAGAATCCAAACCACACAACTGTCAGAGCCAGGGTCGCCAGAGGGTACAGGACAACCAAACTCTCGCTGGTGACCGTCAGGATAGTACCGATCGCGCCCTCCCGAAGGAGTCCCGCGGAGTAGTTGAGGACGTTCGTGATAATGCTGGTAATCCCAATCACGACAGCAAACAGCCCGAGCGCGAACAGCGGTCCGCTCCACCGGCACCCGAGCGCCAGAAAGCCGCCGACCAATAGACTCCCCCAGACCATCAGAATGGATGCGTAGAACGCCACTGTCGATCCGACCGATGGAATTACATCGGACACGGGAGAAAGGGTCCCGAGGATGAAAGCCACCAGCGGGCCGACGAACAAGACTACGTAAGCCGCATCGGCGCGCCTTAGGTCGGTTGCCGTTATCATCCGATTACTACCAGTACCACCGCTCGCCTGTCGGGTCCTCAGATCGGCCTAACGTCTGCCTTAAGCTGCGGGCGCGACCCTTGCGACAGCAAGGGGCGTGACCGACAGCTTCAAGGTGTTGTTATGCGGCGGACTATCGAGCTTCCTGCACATATTCCGCCTTTTCCAAGTCCGAGATGTCAGCGTCGGCCTCCCAATTGGGTTCCCCGTCGAGATACACCGGCGCTGTGCGGTTACAGATCGTAACTTCGAGTTTGCCATTCGCTGATTCGTTCGCGTAGACAAGATATGTTTGGCTAAGATTGAAGGAATAGTGGCAAGTAGATCGTTCGTTTGAAATCGTGATAGTTGAACGGTCAACGCCCTTCCAGGCGGTACGAACGTCAAAAGTGATTCGGTCGTAGAGGCCATACTCTTTACCACCCTCACCAATCAACCGTGACGCGGAATCGCAACCCTCGTCCCGGCAATCGACGAGGACCTCGCCCTTTTCCATCACCGTTCCCACAAACACAGCACGGGCGGATTCAATCGCACGGTTTACTGAGGCCGGACGCTTGCACTCGCAGGCATAAGCTTCCAGCGAGGCAGTCGCTGCGGCGGCAATCAGTACGGCCAGCAATGGCGAGTGTTTATTCATTCCGGGTCCGCATAACGTTGCAGCTAACCTGCGGGGTGACCTGGCGCGGCCCTGGCCAAAGGTCAAGGCTAGCGACAGGGCGTCCCGCATCACCAGCGCCTCAATTGTACTCCTTGCCAGGGCCGTGTCAGGTCGGCCCGGCAGGTTGAGCGGCTTGTTATGCAGCGCCCTTGAAAAGGGCACGTTGTGCTCGCGAGGGCGCCGTTCGCCCTGACGATGCCGTCAACTGTCGAGACAGCAGTGATCACAGATCGCGTTGGCGTGGTGCTGGATCAGGGAAACCCCGGGATTGAACGATTTCCCGGATCATCAAAGCCGTACGCGCACGGAGTTGGATTCGATTGAGGCGCGGGTGGCGAAGGGCTACGCGAACTCGAAGAGCCGTCGCTGGTCGTTAGGGCAACAGAGAATCGATCTGCGTCTTCCGGACCCTATCAGAGTCTTGTCTGCATAACGTTTGCCTTAAGCTGCGGGCGCGACGCTTGCGCCAGCAAGCGGCGTGACCGGCAGCTTCAAGGTGTTGTTAGCTGGCAGTCTCCGACAGACTACCTGTCTCTCGCCGCCGCATGATTCGAAGGGCGAACCATACGACGCATAACCCCCAAACAAGACTATTGACGACAAATCCGATTTCGTAGACAACATCGGGGACCTGAAACCAACGGTCAAAAAGCTCGATCATGGCAAGAGGAAAGAGCAGAATCCATGCGACCACGCTCAGCGATCGAATTAGCAGGCTGGGTTGAAGGTCGGATTCGCCCCAGCTGTAAAGCAGCCCGAACAGGCTGTACGACAATGCCAGATGGACAGCGGACACCAGTGGGACACCTAGGCTCCAAACAGCAACTCTAGCTCTGGCAGTTGTTCGCATTGGCTCTTGTCCAGCTAACTACAAGTAGACAGAACTCGATAATTCTTTTCTGCCTGCAAGCGATTATACCGAACTGCGTAAATGTGCATTTATACCGCTAGGGGCATTCTTTCCGAAACTGCGGTGTCTGATCAGCGCAAGGTATCCAGCGGACTCCGAACGGCATTCGGCCCCCGATTGAGGACATGGGTGTAAATCTGCGTCGTGGAAACGTCGCTGTGTCCGAGTAGCTCCTGGACGGTACGGATGTCTTTGCCCTCCTCTAGAAGATGAGTCGCGAAGGAGTGGCGCAAGGCGTCAGCACACTGCTCATCACTCGCACCACAGCCAGATTCGTTACCGTCACCATCCGTTCTTCGGTCAAGAAATCACAGTAGTCCGCGCCCTGCGACAGCGGGGAGAGCCTTCCGTGATCGTCCAACTGCAGGACACAGTGCAGATTGCCGTGCCGAATTGGATGCTCGATCCAGCTCGGTGCGCCTCGATGCGTGAGCAGGCCTGTCCCACGATCGCCGTTCGTGCACTGCTCGAGCTGAGCGAGCTTGTCCGTCAGTACTGCTTGTCTCAGCAGCCTTCCTTGGCTAGTTCTTGCTCGTCGAACCACCAGGGAGGAATCGATGAGCAAGAACGGGTATCGGCCCCTCACTCCGCACCGCCAGCAGAGGCTTGAATTCGCCCGACATGGTCCGCGTTTGCCCATGGCGATCGTTCGTGAGTGCCAGGCCTTGCTCTCGCGACTACTCGTTGAGGTCTTCCGCGGGGAGACAAAGACCGAGGGACAAAGGAGTCTACATGAGCGACAAGATCAGGACTGAGCATCTCCAGCGCGCTGCGTACGTCTACGTCCGTCAATCCAGTGCTCACCAAGTCAGGCACCATCGGGAAAGTCGGCAGCGCCAGTATGCTCTCGCCGATCGGGCCCGAGAATTGGGGTTCGCCGAGACCGTCGTCATCGACGAGGACCAAGGCAAGAGTGGCAGTGGGCTGCAGGCGCGTTCCGGGTTTGGACGACTCTTGACCGCAGTGTGCCAGGGGCAAGTAGGAGCGGTTTTCGCCTTGGAAGCATCGCGGTTGGCACGCAACAACCGCGACTGGTACCACCTGATCGATCTGTGTGCCCTGACCGAAACGTTGATCCTCGACGGCGATGGCGTCTACGATCCTCGAGGTCTGAACGATCGGTTGCTGTTGGGTCTGAAGGGAAGCATGGCGGAGTTCGAGCTCGGACTCCTACGGCAGCGTGCCCGCGAAGCCTTCGAGCAGAAGATTCGTCGCGGTCACGCGCTGTGGGAGTTGCCCGTGGGCTTCGTGCGAACCGAGGAGGACCGCATCGAGAAGCTCGCCGACCGCCAAGTCCAGGAGGCCTTAGAGAGCGTGTTCCGAAAGTTCCGTGAACTCGGTTCCGCTCGCCAGACGATGTTGTGGTACCACGATCGGCGCGTCCCGCTGCCTCAGGTTCGGCCTGGCACCGGCGGAAAGGAAATCCTCTGGCGGCTTCCCACCGGGCACCGCATCTATCAGATCATCAAGAACCCCGTCTACGCCGGGGCGCTGGCGTATGGGAAGACGGCGGCGAAAACCGTGATCGAGGGCGACCGAGCCAGAAGGGCCTCGACACGACGGCGCAAGCAGCAGGAGGAGTGGAACGTCCTTATCCTCGACAACCATCCGGGATACATTACGTGGGACGACTATCTGAAGAACCAACGCATTCTGGAGTCGAACTTGGCAAGGCAGGGAGGAACGACACGAGGTGCCGCGAAGCGTGGGCCCGCGCTGTTGGCCGGCCTATTGCGATGTAGTCGATGCGGGCGCAAGCTGTTCGTCGCCTACAGCGGGCGGGGTGGGCGGGTACCGCGCTATGCGTGCTGCGGCAGCCGAACGAACCGCGGACATGCTGCGTGTCTGTCGCTGGGCGGCGTGAGCATCGAACAGGCCGTGACGGCCCAAGTGCTGGAGGCAATTCAGCCGGCGGGGATCCAATCCTCGCTGGCCGCTGTCGAACACCTGTCGCAGACGCACACAGACCAACGCAAGTCCCTGGAACTGACCCTGGAGAAGGCTCGCTACGAGGCTCGTCGCGCCGAGCGGCAGTACGACGCGGTCGACCCGGACAACCGTTTGGTCGCCGGCGAGCTCGAGGCCCGTTGGAACGAAGCACTCTCGAGAATCTCCCAGCTCGAGGAAGACCTCGCACAACTCGAAGCCGCCCACGAAGAGCTGACCCCCGAGCAACGGCAGCACCTACTTCAGCTGGGAGACGATCTCCCAACCTTGTGGCATCATCCCTGCGCCTCCCACGATCTTAAGAAACGCATTCTGCGCACGGTGCTCCACGAGATCGTCATCGATACCGATGAGGAACAGCGCGAACACATCCTGCATCTGCACTGGCAGGGCGGCGTGCACACCATGCTGCGAGTCCCCTGTAACGGCCCTGGCAAGCGCCGTGTGAGGACCGATCGGACAGCGATCGATCTGATCCGAGAGTTGTCCAAGGTCTGTAGCGACGCCGCGATCGCCGCCACTTTGAACCGACTGGGATACCGGACTGGCGCCGGCAAGACCTGGCGTGTGCATAGCGTGCATCACACCAGGCACTACTATCGCCTTCCGAACCATCGCAACGAGAACAAATCGCTAACGATTGAACAAGCCGCGAAGGAGCTTGGTGTCAGTCACACTGTCGTCCGACGACTGATCCGACAGAACACTCTGCCCGCAACGCAGGTCGTCGAATCGACTCCCTGGATCATCAACCGACAAGATCTCAGGTCGGCGGCCGTCCAATCGGAGGTCGAGGCCGTCCGCTGCGGCCGCCAACTGTTACGGAGTGACCCCCGCCAAGCAGAAATTCCTTTGAATTGAGGCACTCTCGAAGAGGTGTAGCACTATGTCGAAGCGTTCCGGAAAGTGTGGCAACTGGCGGGTTTGTTGATGCCGGCTCTGAGCACGGCTTCCTTCACGGCTCGTTGGAGCGCGGATTCGTGGTAGTGATGACGACGCCGTTGACCCGTGAGCGAGTCCCGGTACGTTCGCGTGGCCGGGAAGATCCACTGCCATCCCCAGCTCTTTCCGGCGTTCGGATACTTTCGGTCGACGGATGCGGGCAGCTCGACCCAGCCGGCTCCCGATTCGAGCTCCCTCTCGTGTAGGGCTCTGACCCTCGTCAGGTGTTCGCGCAGGGTCTCCACGATCGTCTCGGGCAGAATGGTCCTCCGGTCCTTGTTGCCTTTTCCGCTCCGCACGACGATCTCGAATCGCCCGAAGTCAATGTCCTTGACCCGAAGTCGTAGACATTCCAGTAGCCGTAGCCCGCAGCCGTACATCAACTCCACCATCAACCTCTGGGGGCCCTGCAACCGATCGATGACGGCCGTCACCTCTTCGCGTGACAATACGACCGGGATACGCCGCGAGACCTTCGCCCGGACGACACCCTTTAGGCCTTCGATGTCGCGGCGAAGAACGCGGCGATACAGAAAAAGCAATGCGCTGCGAGCCTGGTTCTGCGTCGATGCGCTGACGTTGTCGTGCGTCGCGAGGTGCGTCAGAAACGCGGAGATCTCGGACTCGTCGAGCTGCTGCGGATCGCGGCTCGGATGAAAGCGCAGGAAGCGCAAGATCCAGCCAATGTAGGCCTTCGCCGTTCGTCGGCTCAGATGCCGTACGCGTAGCGCGCGGCGCACTTGATTCAACAGTTCGCTGCGCGATGGGTCCGGCTTGATCTGCTGACCGCGGAATCGAGAATCGGATCGTCTGCACAAGGCACACCTCCAGGTTTTGGAAGGAGGCGTTCCGTACCGTGACTATAGGTCCGCGCCGACAAAGACGCCAACGATCCGGCCGCTTCAAACGTCAAAAAAGACCAATCGTGTTTCCAAACGGAAATTGCCAGGCGCTAGAATCCGCAACGATGTCCCTTCGACGCGTCTTGAAAACTTCGGACGCCGCGTGGCTGGTCGCGGGCAACATGATCGGCGCGGGGATCTTCTTCACCCCCGCAGCCGTCGGTCAGCACTTGCCCGGGGTGGTCTGGCCGCTGGTGGCCTGGACGCTGGGTGGCGTTCTCGCACTTGCCGGTGCCGCGGTCTACGGCGAGCTTGGCGCGCGGCTGCCTCGCGCTGGAGGGGATTACCAGTACCTGACGAGCGCGTTCGGGCCGGTGTGGGGCTTTCTCACGGGGTGGGCCGCATTCGTGCTGTCGTTCTCGGCTGCGGCTGCGGCGATGGCCCGGATCTCGGTGGGCTATCTTGCCGGCGCGATACCGCTTCTCGACGTCGATCCGCAAACGCTGTCGCGAATCGTCGCGCCGGTCTTGCTGCTCTTGCTCACGTTGCTCAACGTCGCGGGGGCTAAGGTCGGGGGGCGGACGACGACCGTTCTGACGGCGATCCCTCTCGCCACGCTGGTCGGTCTCTTTTGCTACGGGCTGCTGGTCGGCGGCGCTCGGTTCGACTGGCCGGCTCGACCGCTGGCGGGGCCGGAGGGGCCGTGGGTCCTCGCGCTCGGTGCGGCGATGGTTCCGGTCTTCTTCACCTACTCGGGCTGGAACGCCGCGGCCTACCTCGCTGGAGAGTTGAAGCACCCGGAGCGCACTCTGCCCCGGGCGCTGTTGATCGGCACCTCGGCGGTGACCGCACTCTATCTGGCGGTGAATCTCGCCCTGCTGGCGCTGCTGGGAGACGACCTGGCGGCCAGCGGAACACCGGCTGCCGATGCGGCGCAACGCTTGCTCGGCGTCGGCGCGGAACGCCTGTTGTCCCTGATCATCGCGGTCGCCATCCTGGGCTCGGCCAACGTCACCTTGATGGCCGGCGCGCGCATCTATTACGCGATGGCCGGCGACCGCCTGGCGCCGCGACCTCTTGCCCGCACCAACCGGCGCGGCGTGCCGTCGACGGCTCTCTGGAGCGGCGGGATCTGGGCAGCGCTGCTGGCGGCGTCGGTCCCGGTGGAGCAGACACTCTACCAGTGGGCCACTCTGGCGATTCTGCTGCTCTCCTCGTTGACGGTGGTGGCGCTGTTCGTGCTGCGCCGCCGCGATCCGGCTTTCCGTTCCTTCCTCTGCCCGGGCTACCCGATCACCCCGTGGATCTACCTGTTGACCTCGCTCGCCGTCGCCGTATCCAGCGCGCTCTACGACCCGCAGGGATCGCTGTGGGGTGTGTTGCTCGTCGCCACGGGATTCGTGGTCTACGCGGCGTGGCGGCGCGCGACGCGCTAGTTGCACGAGGGGTCTCGGTCAGCCGACGATCAACACGAGCACGGCCCACGCCAGCAAGCCGCAACCGATGTCCAGTAAGACGCCCGCACGGATCATCTGCAACAGTGGGACGTGACCGCTGCCGTAGACGATGGCGTTGGGCGGGGTGGCCACGGGAAAGCAAAAGGCCAGGCTGCAACCCAGCGTGACGGCCAGCGCGGGCAGCATGGCGTTGCCCGTGGCCTCGCCGGCCAGCGCGAGAAACATCGGCACCAGCAGATTGGCCGTCGCGGTGTTGGACATGAACTCGGTCATGATGTTGGCTAGAAAGAGCCCCAGCAATGCCACGAGCACGAGCGGCAGGCCGCCGGTCGCCGACAGCACACTGCCGCCGAGCGCTTCGGCGAGTCCGGTGGAGAAGGCCATCGACCCCAGCGACAATCCCCCGCCGAACAGCAGAATCGTGCCCCAATCGATACGTGCGGCCTGCTTCCAGCTCAGCGCAAAGCGCCGGCTCTTCCAGTCGACGGGCAGCACGAACAGCAACGCCGCGGCCAGGATCGCCGAGGGACCCTCGTTGGGCAGGATGCGCTTGATCCATTCGCTCGCCGGATGATTCGAGCCCAGCGCCAGCGCGGCGAAACCGGGAAGGGTCCACAGCGTCACCGCGACGAGAAACGCGACGAGCGACGCCTTCTCGCCGGCGGTCCACGCTCCGAGCGTCGAGCGTCTGGCGCGGATCCTCTCGGCCGCGCCGGCAAGGCTTCCGCGGGGAGCGGGGTACAAACGCCACATCATCAAGAAGACGAAGACGAACAGCACGACGGAGATCGGCAGCCCGAAACCCATCCAGTCGAAAAACGACATGCGCCTTCCGAGCAGTTCCTCGACCATGCCGACGGCGATCAGGTTGGGCGGAGTGCCGACGGGAGTTGCGATGCCGCCCACGTTGCACGAGTAGGCGATCATCAACATCAGCCCGGTCGCGTAGCTCCAGGACTTGCCTTCGTTGCCGCCTGCGTTGGCCGATAGGGTGGCCAGCACGCCGATCCCGATCGGCAGCATCATCGCCGTCGTGGCCGTGTTGGACATCCACATCGACAGGAACGCGGCGATCGCACCGAAGGCGAACAGAATGCGCGCCGGCGACTCGCCGACCCACCTGCGCGACAGGACGAACAGGGCGATGCGACGGTCCAGACCATGCTCGCGCATCGCGCCGGCGATCAAAAACGACCCCATGAACAAGAAGATGATCGGGTGGCCGAACGAGACGAAAGCGTCGCGCGCCGAGGCGACGCCCAGGGGCACGGTCAGCGCCGGACCCAGCAGGGCGGTGGCCGGCAGCGGTATCGCCTCGCTGACCCAGAAGACGATCACCAGGCCGAAAACGGCGGCCAGGCGGTGCGCTTCGGGCGGCAGGTCGAGCGGCAGGACGAGAAGCAGCAGGAAAACCGCGGGACCGAGAAACAACCCCGCGGTGTGTCGCAGCCGGTCGTATCGCTGGTGCACCGTCTCGCGTTGGGCTTCCGGCATCGGTCGGATTCTACAACGATGCGCGCTCCAGATCGCTGATTCGCGCCGACTCGAGGTAGGCGTTGTAGCGGGAGAGGATCTCGCGCACGTAGTTGACCGGCTCGGTGCAGCGGCAGTAGCCGAAGCGAGATTTGCGCGCGTACTGCGGGCGCGACAGCAACAGCATCGCGCGCTCGACGTTGCCGAACCAGCGGTTGGGGTTCAGCCCCTCCTCGGCGGCGATGCGGCGCGCGTCTTTGACGTGGCCATAGCCCGCGTTGTAGGCGGCCAGCGTGAACCACATGCGGTCGCGAACGGGCAACTCGTCATCGAAGCGATCGCGCACCCAGGCCAGGTAGCGAACGCCGGCGTGAATGCCGATTTCCGGGTCTTCGATCAACCCACCTTCGAATCCGAGCTCCTCGGCGGTGCGCGGCAGCACCTGCATCAATCCACGCGCGCCGGCAAACGATTGCGCGCCGGGGTCGAAACGACTCTCCTGGTACATCAGAGCCACGATCAGGCGCCAGTCGAATCCGTACTGGCCGGCGTAGCGCCGCACGATGTCGTCATAGGGCGACAGAGCCGCAGTCAGGTCGCCGCGTTCCTCGATATGGCTGCGCATCCGTCGTTCGTCGCGGAAATAACGGTCGTAGATCACGTTGTAGAACAGCCCGCGATACTCCCGGCCAATGAAGCCGTTTGCAGCTTCGTGCAGCTCCGGATTCGAGTCGCGCACGGCCCAGGCCAGCGGCTTCTCGTCGGTCAGCGCGAAGACGCCCTTGACGTCGTCGCGCCAGGAAAGCTCGATGTCGAGGATGTGAGAGTCGGCGAGCGTGAGGTCGAATTCGCCGTCGGCCACGCGCGCGATAATCTCTGCCGTCTCCATTTCCTCGGGAGCGGCGACGAGCTCGACATCGACTCCGCTGTATCGCAAATGCTCGAGCGTCGGCCAGTACGAGCTGCTGCGACGAATGACGATCTGGCGGCCCTCTAGATCCTCGCGCAGCAGCAGGCGATCTTCCTCGGTCCGCGCGACGACGATCTGCGAGACGTAGCCGTAGGGTCGCGAGAAGACGACAGCCTGCGCGCGTCTTTCGGCCGTGGGTGTCAACGCGGCGGCGACGATGTCGCCGCGGCCCGCCGTCAACCATGGCAGCAGATCCTCGGCATTCGGCGGAACGACGACTTCCAGACGCAGGCCCTGCTGGCGCGCGAACTCGCGCACGAACTCGTACTCGAAACCAACCAGCTCACCGCGTTGGAGGAAGTAGGTCGCGGCGTTGTTGCGCGTCAGCACGCGCAGCACGCGGCGTTGCTTGATCGCGTCAAGATCTCCTGTCCGAAGGTCGGTGCTGCGGTTGGTCAGTTGGGCCGCCGTCAGGAATAAGTTCATATGTTCCAGTAGTTTGCGCGAAGTCGGGCGCGCGGCCCAGGCGATGGGGCGGTCCCGCGTCAGGTCCAGCGCGGGCTTGATGTCGTCGCGGTAGCCCAGTACGGCCTCGACCAGGTTACTGTCGGCAACGGTCAGGTCGTACTCACCCGCCGCCACCCGGCGGATGATCTCTTCCGTGTCCAACCGCTCGGGTACCTCCTCGATCTCGATCCCGGGGTGTCCGCGTTTGAGATCGTTGACCGTCGTCCAGAACGAAGACGAGCGTCTTATGGCAACGGTGCGGCCTTCGAGATCCTTCGACGACTCGATAGTCTCGTCGTCGATGCGCGTGACAAGTTGCTCGCGCACGATCGCAACCGGCACGGTGAACTTGACACGCTCCTTGCGCTCGTCGGTGACGGTGAGGTTGCCGGCGATGAAGTCGCCCCGACCTTTCAGCAACGCGGGAATCAGATCGGCGCGCGAATCGACATAGACCCACTGCAGTTCGACTTGCTGCGATCGCGCATAGGCTTCGACCAGTTCTTCCTCGAAGTCGAGCGAGTAGCCGTCGCGCGGCAGGTGCGCCGACTGCACCATCTGTGGACGCAGCACGCGCAGCGTTCCTCGCTCGAGGATCTGCGCAAGATCGCCGGTTCCTGCCAAGGGCGTGCTCTCGTTCTCGTCGGGCATGTCGCATGCGCCGAACAGCAGCACGGCCAGCAGAACGCACCATCGAAGCTCGATCACCCTACACATGATTGCTCAAAATCTTTCCGCATAGCGCGTCGCTTAGCAACCCAAAAAGCAGCGTCGTTTGGCGCACACGTGCAAGCGTGTGAGAATGAACGTGTTTTGGGCTTTCGACTCTTCGAGAATCCTCTCTATTTCGCGGTGGTGGGAACGCTCTGCGGCGCGCTGGGCTTTCGTCTCGGCTGGCGATCGGGCAGCCGCTTCGCGTTGCCGTTGCTTCAGGGTCTGTTCGGATTCTTCGCCTTCGCCATCGCGTGGCGCGTAGGTGGAGCGATCTTCGGAGCGCTCGCCGTCGGCGGATGGGCCTTCGGTACGACGTTCTATTCGATCCACCTCTTCAAGAAGGAACGCGATCGCATCGATGAGCGAGTACTGCGTGCTCGCGCTTATCGCGAGTCGATGCTCGCGTGGCTGCGCGGCGGGCGCGGCCCCGAATCGCAACCCTTGATCACCGCGCGTACGCATCTGATTGAGCTGGTGTTCTATCTCGCGGCTGCGACCCTGAGCGCGAACCTCCTGTCGATCGTGATGGGGGCGATCCTGCTCGACTACATGAACGCCTACGTCGCCGTCCTGTCGTTGTCGGCTCGCCGCAAGTGGACCGTGCGGCTGCTGGCGTGGAACAGCTGGAGCGTCGTGCGCGTCGGCGCCTACATCATGCTCGGCAGCGCGTGCGCCGCGCCGCTGGCGGCGTGGTTCGGCTATCCCGCTTCCTTGACCCGGGTGCGCTGGCTGCTGTACATGGGGGGCATCGGCGTCGTGCTCGACCTGGTGCTCAAGCTGCTGTTGTCGCGATCCTGCGGGCGCCTGCTGGCAGGTGCCGTCGAGCTGGGTCCCAGCCCGGATGCGACCTGACCCGAAATGCGTACTGTTTTCCATCCTTTTTTGCCCAACGGCCCCTGTGGCGACCCCGTCCTGTGGGTCGAGCTGCCCGACGAGGGCCACTCGGTCATGGTCGATCTGGGCGATCTGCGCACCGTCCCCAACCGCAAGCTGCTGCGCGTGGGGCGCGTCGTCGTCACCCACACCCACATGGACCACTTCATCGGCTTCGACCACCTGCTGCGCCTGCTCCTCGGGCGCGAGGGCGAGCTAGTCATGACCGGTCCCGCCGGCTTTCTCGATCGCGTCGCGGGCAAGATCGCCGGCTACACCTGGAACCTGATCGAAAGCTACCCCGTCCACCTGACCGCCGAAGAGATCGACGGCGACACCGTGCGCGCCGTGACCTACACCGGCGCCAACCGCATGCAACCCTGCGCGCCCACCGAGCGTCGCTTCGACGGCACGTTGCACGGCCACCGCGCCTACACCATTCACGCCGACACCTTCGATCACGGCATCCCCGTCCTCGGCGTCGTGCTGAAAGAGACCGAGCACCTCTCCGTCAACAAGGATCGTCTCGATCGCATGGGTCTTACACCGGGCCCGTGGCTGAGCGAGTTCAAGAACGCCGTGCGTCGTTGCGCACCCGAAGACGACCCGATCGAGATCCCGACCCCCGACGGCAGACCGCGCCGCCACACCATCGGCGAGCTGACCGAGCAAATCCTCTTCCGCACACCCGGCCAGAAAATCGCCTACCTAACCGACTTCAAGCACTCGAAACGGAACATCGAAAAAGCGATCACTCTGGCCCACGAAGTCGACCTCCTAGTCTGCGAGGCCGCCTTCCTACACGCCGACCAGAAACTCGCCGCCGAGCGCCACCACCTGACCGCCCGCCAGGCCGGCGAGCTGGCCCGAGCCTGCAAAGCAAAGAAGCTGGCCCCCTTCCACTTCTCCCCCCGCTACCCAGACCGCGAACAAGAGCTAATAGAAGAAGCCGCCCAAGCCTTCGGAGGCCCAGTCATTCAATTACCAACGGGTCCCACCTTCGAATAACACCAACAACCCAACAACCTAGCGGGATGGCTGAGCTTGCGGAACTACACACCGTCTCGCGGGGCCCTGGCGGAGTGGCGGGGCCCCATGCGTTCCGCGCGGAGTCGCCCGCCGCCGGAGCCGAAAACGCGAGCGAATCCAAAAACACCCATCTCACGTCGCAGAGCACTCGCGAGTCCAGAAGCGAGAGCGGGCGGCGAGCACGGAACGGTATGGGTCGCCACGCAGCCCGGGCCCCGCGAGACGGTGTGTAGTTCCGCAAGCTCAGCCGTCCCGCGGCCAGCCGACCTACAAAGTTGATTCAAAGAAACGACCGCCCCATCTTGGCAGGGGAACCGAGAAGAATGAAGGACATCCGCTGGGCCTGGCCGATGATGCTGATCGGGGCATTGCTGCTCCTACCCTGGGGTCTGTACTACCTGAGACCCGAAAGAACCCTGGACGTGGTGGTCCTGGACAAAACCGTCCCGTACGAAACGCGCATCGAGCACCGGTCCCTGTTCTGGCTCCTCGGCTACCTCAAAATCGTCAACTCGGAAGGCCGCCCGTACGACCGCGACCAGGACTATCTCGGCGCGTTTCCCGGGCCGGTGCCCGGGGACCCGCCCGAGCGAACCGTCGATCTCGATCCCGAGGCTGCGACCGGGGCCGACATGCTCTACCTCGTCGACACCTACGGCGTCTACCGTGACGATCTCGTCTCCGGTTCCGAGATGAAAACCGCCCTCGAGCGCAGCCCCAAGATCTACGGAGGCCTCGAGCTCGCCGAGGCCGACGCCGTCGCGAGTGCAATCCACGCCGGTCGCACCGTCATCGCCGAGTTCAACACCTTCGCCAGCCCCACCGGGAGCGCCGCCCGCGCGCGTATCGAAAAACTACTCGGCGTGCGCTGGACGCGCTGGGTCGGCCGTTACTTTTCCAGACTCGAGGACGAGCAGGAGGTCCCCCAGTGGCTGCGCGACAACTACGAACGCGAATGGGAGCGGCCGTGGCGGTTCAGCGGCGCCGGCTACGTGCTGTTGCGTGACGACGTCGAGTGCGAGGTGTTGAAGGTCGACCGCGAGATCATGCCCATCGGCCTGACGCTCGAACGCGAGGAGCCCGTCGATCCCCTCCTCGCCGACGCGCACGACGGCGTGGCCTATCCCTACTGGTTCGACGTCGTCGAAACCCGTCCCGGCGTGCGCGTCCTGGCATCGTTTCAGTGGCACCTGACACCGGGCGGCGAGATTCGTCTGCGCGATCGCGGCCTGCCCCAGCGTTTCCCGGCCGTCGTTCGAGCCCCCGACGGCAACGCCTATTACTTCGCGGGTGACTTCGCCGACAATCCCATGCCCGACCCTTCGATCCCCGTCGCCGGCTATCTCGAGTTGATGAAGTGGACCGAGGCCGTCAGGCTCGCGCCCTCCGAGCAGAGCTTCTACTGGCGCTTCTACGTCCCGATGATGCGCCGAATGCTCGAGCAAGCCGCCCCCTGACACGATGCTATATTGCTAGCTCGATTCTGAGCCTATTCATGGAGAGTGATCGATGGCGCGTCGTAAGCCGAGCCGTATCTTCAAACGATTGCTGATCGCCGTCGCGGCGGCCGGCCTTGCCTTTCTTGGTCTGGCTGCTTTTCGGGCCGGTCCCGAGCCGAGCGTCCTGGTCGGCGCCGGGCTTCCCGGTATCGGCAAGCGCACGCCGATCGACATCGTCGTCGAGGAGCCCAAGCGTGGCCTTGCCGGTTTCCGCGTCGAGCTCGTCCAGGGCGACCGCGTCGAGGTGCTGGCCGAGCGCGAGTACCGGCCGCTCGACCCCTGGGAGTTCTGGGGCCAGCGCAAGGTACGCGAGGAGCTGACGATCGAGGTCGGCAGCGAAACCGTCGAGGGGCTCGAGGAAGGCGAGGCGGACGTCCGCGTCGTCGCCGAGCGCGCTTGGAGCTGGCTGCGCTGGCCGGCGCCAGTCACCGAAACGCTGACCCTGCCCGTCAAGTTGAAACCGCCGACGCTCCAGGTCGTCTCCAGAAACACCTACGTCACTCAGGGCGGCTCCGAGGCCGTCGTCTACCGCGTCGGCGCATCCGCCGTGCGCGACGGCGTGCAGGCGGGCGATTGGTGGTTCCCCGGTTACCCGTTGCCGGGCGGCGACGAGCGCGACCGCTTCGCGCTGTTCGCCGTGCCCTACGATATGGCGGACGGCTCGGAGATCAAGCTGCTGGCAACGGACGACGTCGAGAACGTCGCGCGTGCGAGCTTCATCGACCAGTTCCGACCGCGACCGTTCAAGACCGACAGCATCAATCTTTCCGAGCAGTTCATGGAGCGCGTCGTTCCCGCGATCCTCGACCAGACTCCCGAGATCCGCGACCGCGGCAATCTGCTCGACAATTACCTCGCCGTCAACGGCGAGCTGCGCAGTCGCAACGCCCAGACGCTCGTCGAGCTTTCCGGAAAGTCGGTCCCCGAGTTCCTCTGGAGAGACCGATTCCTGCAGATGCGCAACGCCAAGGTGATGTCCGACTTCGCCGACCGCCGCAATTACTTCTACGAGGGCAAGGTCGTCGATCAGCAGGACCACCTGGGCTACGACCTGGCCTCGACCAGCCTGGCCGAGATTCAGGCCGCAAACGACGGCATCGTGCTGCTCGCACGCTACTTCGGTATCTACGGCAACACCGTCGTCATCGACCACGGCTACGGCCTGTTCACGCTCTACGGCCACCTCTCCAGCATCGTGGTCGAAGAAGGCCAGGACGTCGTGCGCGGCGAGGTCGTCGGCCGCTCGGGCGCCACCGGTTTGGCCGGCGGCGATCACCTGCACTTTACCGTGCTGCTCCAGGGCCTGCCCGTGAACTCCTCCGAGTGGTGGGATGGCCACTGGATTCAGGATCGCCTCAAGCTCAAGCTGGGCGACGCGATGCCCTACGAGTAGCGAGCGGCCGCGACGGAGCCTGATTTGATCGGTCTCGATCGGCGCGCGAGCGAATTCTTCGGCACGTTGCAGGACGAGATCTGCGCCGCGCTCGAGGCGCTCGACGGCGAGCAGAGCTTCCGCGAGGACCGCTGGAGCTACCAGGCCGGCGAGGGCGGCGGCGTCACCCGCAGCATCGCCGACGGCGCCGTCTTCGAGAAGGGAGGCGTCAACCTCTCCGCCGTCAGCGGCCGCCTGGCCGAAAAACTAGCCGAGCGTCTTCGCGTAGACCAACAAGATTTCTTCGCCACCGGCATCTCTCTCGTGCTCCATCCTCGAAGCCCGATGATCCCCACAGCCCATATGAACATGCGCTATCTCCAGCTAGGCGGCGGCGATGCCTGGTTCGGCGGAGGCGCCGATCTCACCCCCTACTACCTGTACGAAGAAGACGCCGCCCACTTCCACCGAACGTTCAAACAAGCCTGCGACGCCCACGATGAGATCTACTACCCGCGCTTCAAGAAGTGGTGCGACGAGTACTTCCACCTGAAACATCGCAACGAAGCCCGCGGAGTAGGAGGCATCTTCTTCGACTATCTGAAGGAAGACCTCGAGAGCGTCTTCGCCTTCGTCCAGGAAGCCGGCAAGGCATTCAAAGAGGCCTACTTACCCATCGTAGAGCGACGCAAAACCGAGCCATGGAACGAAGAGCAGCGCAATTGGCACCTGATCCGCCGGGGCCGCTACGTAGAATTCAACCTGATCTACGACCGAGGAACCCTCTTCGGCCTCGAGACCGGAGGCCGAACCGAGTCAATCCTGATCTCCCTCCCCCCAAAAGCAACCTGGCAATACGACCAAAACCCAAAACCAAACTCGAAAGAAGCTGAACTCCTAAAAGTCCTAAAACAACCCACGGACTGGGCCTAACCCTCTCTTGATCACGACCAACCAAGCAGCGCCTCGAGCGCGGTGGGGTCCTCTCTCCGGCGACCTGTGGGAGCGAGTGCGAGGCATCATCGTCTCGCGCGAGCGGACGCCGGAGAGAGGACCCCACCGCGCTCGAGGCGCGGCCCGAAGGGCGATCAGGAGGAAGACTAACGAGAGCGGGGAGGCCGCGCCCCGGCAGTGGCCTCCATGTCCCCGCGAATGAGAACGCCCTCCCAGGAAAAAACCTTATCCCCGGTACGAACGAGCACGTCGTAGGAGCCCGAAGTAACGCGCAGCCGCTCCTGGAGAGCGCCACTGGCCACCAGCTCGCCCCAACCCGAGCGGAACACCGCGACAGCCCCCTCCTCGCGCCGCCGCACCTCACGAACGATCTCGCGCAGAGTCGACTGCAGCTCCAGCTCCGAGCGCACCGCGTAGTAGTCGCCGATGCAATCCAGCCGGCGTTGCTCCTCGCGCTCTGCGCCGAGAGCGACCACGTAGATCCGCCCCACGCCGCCGTCGCGAATCAGCTTCCCCGCCGCCGCGCAGGGATCCCCGTCGCATGTCTCCGTGCTGCCCGTGATCAACAGCAACGAGTTCGCGCCGCCGCCCGGAAGGTCCGCCGCTGCCTGCTTGAGCGAATAGGCGATCGGGGAGTAACCCGCCGGTCTCAAAAGGCCCAGAGCCCGTGAAAGACCACGGCGATCGATCTCGTCCGCCGGGACCAGCAAGGTCGAGTCCGCGCAGTCGTGCTGCGAGCGCGGAGCGATGCCGAAAACGCGCAATCCGACATTCGCCCCCGTGCCCGTCAGCGTGTCGATCGACTCCACCAGCGTGCTCTGCACCTGCTGTAGCCGCGTCTTTCCGTCCAGCTGTGTGAGCATCTCCGCCGAACTGTCCACGATCAGCAGCAGGTTCGACTCGCCCTCCGGGGCGCGCCGTGAGCGTCGACGAGAGGAGCGGACCCGCAGCGAGGCCTCCTCGTAGTCCAGATCGACCTCCAACTCTGTCGGCCCCGACAGCGTGTGACCCTCCAGCCAGCTCTCCGCGCGGACGCCGTCCCGGCGCAGGAAGCAGCCGATGTCGTAGGTGCCCGGTCGGATCTCCACCGACTCGGCGCTACCCGCCGAGTAGAGCTTCGTCTGCCGCGAGCCCGCGGGGTAGATCTCGAACCAGGCGTCGCGAATCGACCGGCCGCGGTGCCGGATGTCGACCTTGATCCGGTCCGATCGCGCGGCGACGTCGATCTCTCGGTCGATGTTGCCCGTGATCTCAACGTCGACCAGCCAGCGCTCGCCCCGGTCGCCGCCGACCCGGTAGAACAGACCGATGTCGTAGATCCCGGCATCCAGCAGCAGCGGCTCACCCGTGCGCGCCTCGCCGACCGGCGATTCGCGCATGCCGCGACGATAGATGCGCCACACGCCGGCCTCACGCGCCAGCGGTCTGCCGCCGTCGAGCATCGTGAAACGCACGCTGGCCGTCGACGCTCCGATGTCGACCGACTCCTGCTGAAACTCCTCCAGCGGGTAGTTCTCCAACCACTTGCTCTGTAGGCCGTCCGGTCCGCGGTAGACCACTTCGATGTCGTAGAGTCCCGGCGTGATCGTCACCGTCTCGCCGGGTCGTCTCGAGACCAGCGGCTTACCGCGCTGGCCCGCGTTGTGCAAGCTGTAGCGTCCAGCGTGTCGCGGGATCGGGAAGCCGCCGCTCGTGATCCAAAGCGTGAGGCGGGCGATCGGAATGTCGAAGTTGATCTCGTGCTCGATACTGCCCTTGAGCTCGACCTCCTCGTAGACCTCCTCGTACTCGATCTCGTCGTTGACGTACTTGAAGATGACCGTGTAGAGGCCCTCGGGGACCGTGACCGGCCGGGTGCCGTGCCCCCAGGCGATATAGTTCTCGGTCGGGGCTTCGGGATCGTAGACGTAGAAGCGCCCGCGCTGCGGGTCTTCCAGGGGCTCGCCACGGTTGGTGAAGTGGATCGTCAGGGTGGCGTCCGCGGCGTCGACGAGAGAGGGCGAGAGCAGGATCGCGACAACGCAGGCCAGAACCGAAATTCTCCTCATGCACTCTCCCGCGTGAGCGCAGCAGCGCTGCACGCCGACACCGCCATTCTACAAAGGATCGGCCGCGGATCGCCCACCCCCGCTCGAGGAAGGTCTTGCGTCTGGCCCGCTCCCGTGATCGACTTTTGCCTCAGATCGGGGTAACTCTCTGGATCGAGTATGCGATTGGCGCCGTTCATCAGGATCACGCTGCTCTGCTTTGTGCTCGCCACGGCGGGCTGTGGCGGTGGCGACACCGGGCGTGGCGATGTCCTGTTGGTAATCGTCGACACCGCCCGCGCCGACCACTTTTCCGCCTACGGCTACCCGCGGCGCACCACTCCCAATCTTGATCGCCTGGCCTCCGAAGGCCAGCGCTACGACGAAGCCTGGGCCCAGGCACCCTGGACGCTCCCGGCAATCGCCTCGATTCTCACCGGCCAGCCGCCCCACGTTCACGGCGCCGGGCGTGGCGCGGGCGGCATCCACCCGGTGCGCGAGGAGGTGGCAACGCTCGCCGAGAGGATGCGCTCGGAGGGCTACGCCACGGCGGCGTTCATCAACGTGCTCTGGTGCGAGGCTCGGATCTCGGCTCTCGATCGCGGCTTCGAGGTCTACGACTATCACGGTAGTGACGAGACCAACCTGGGCCACCGCGACGCCGGTCGGACGACCGACGCCGTGCTGGCCTGGCTGGATCGTCTCGATGACGAGCCCTTCTTCGCAGTCGTGCACTACTTCGATCCGCACCTGACCTACGATCCGCCCGATCCCTATGACACGATGTTCGACCAGGAGGCCGGATCCCGACGAATTCCCCGCGGTTTCGGCAGCGCGTCGCAGGTATTCCAGATACGCGATGGCACGATCCGCCTGGGGCCGCCCGAGCGAGAGAGCTTGATCGCGCGCTACGACGGCGAGATCCGTTACACCGACGAGCAGTTCGGACGGCTGCGCGAGGGGCTCGAGCAGCGCGGGCGCTGGGACGACGCGCTGGTCGTCGTGGTCGCCGACCACGGCGAGGAGTTCTGGGACCACGGCGGCTTCGAGCACGGGCACAGTCACTACCGCGAGATGCTGCGCGTACCGTTGATCACGAAGCGGCCCGGCAGTCCCGCCGGCGAGGTCGTCGACCGCCGCGTGCGCCAGCTCGACATCGCGCCGACCGTACTCGATTTCGCTGGGATTCCCTTACCGCAGGAGCTGCCCGGCGGCGTGCTGGGCACGATCGACGCACCCTACGCCGTCGCCGAGGGCAGCCTGTGGGCGGGTCACCTGGTCTCCATCCGCTCCGATGGCGGCACACTGATCCGCAACCATTCCACCGGCGCGATCGCCTTCTACGTCCCCGAAGACAAGTTCGAGCAGCACCCCCTGCCCATCGAAACCGAGACCGCCAAGAATCTCCAAAACATTCTCGAGGCCCTACCGGCCCTCCCCACAACCCCAGCCGACCTCCGCCAACTGACAGAAGAACAAAAAAACCAACTACGCTCCCTCGGCTACATGCAGTAGGGGGGGGATGCGAAGAAGGGGGCGGAAGAAGGGGACGTTTCCCAAACGCGGGTTTTGGGGACAGGTAAACCGTCCTGCTGTTCGGTTCCCGAACGATACCGGGTGCCGGGACGGTTTACCTGTCCCCAAAACCCGCGTTTGGGAAACGTCCCCTTCTTCCGCCCCCTTCTTCGCATCCCCCCCCGCTACTGGATGTAGCCGAGGGACTTTAGGCGGGCCTTGTAGTCTTCGTCGGCCGGGGAGGGTTCGTCGGGGAGGAGACCTTCGCCGCCTCGGCCGTACGTGGCGATCCACCGCGGCTCTTCGAAGGCGCCCGCCGGTAGGACGGTCGGGACGACGCGGCCGGGCATGTCCTCTGCGACCGGCAGGTCGAGGGCGGCCAGCAGCGTCGGCACCAGGTCCAGTTGTGAGATCACGCCCAGATCGGCGCCCGCCGGGATCCCCGGCCCCGAAACTACGAAGATGCCCTCCGGCGTGTGATCGCCCGCCGGGTTGATGCCCGGCCGCGGTAGCATCCGCTTGGCTCCCATGCCGTGATCGGAGAGGACGATCACCAGGCTGTCGGGGTCGACACGGTCCAGGATCTCACCCGTCCAGTCGTCGAGTAGGCTATAGACGTTGGGGATCGCGTCGCGCAGTCGATCCTCGCCGGGCTCGGCACCCGGGTAGAGCTCGGGCTCGTAGTGGTGCCAGAAGACGTGTCCAGCGACGTCGCTCAGGATGTAGGTAATCGAGAACAGGTCGGGTTGCTCTCTGCTCTCCAGCAGATGACGCGCGAAGCTCTGGTTGCTGGCGTCCGTGGCGTAACCGAAACGCAGCACGCTCGGTGCGTGGAACTTGACCGGGCGCTCCGCTTCCATCATCTCGCGCCGCTCGGTCTCGTCGAACGCGGCCAGGGCGGTCAGCGTCTCGACGGCGATCTCTTCCGGGCGAACGGCGTGCGGCTCGAGTTCGGCGGACAGCTCTTCGGGGTAAGTCAGGTAGAAATCCCCGGCCTGCGACTTGTTGCCGCGTTTGGCCCAGTCGTCCCAGCGGTTGTAGGCCAGGTGATCGCTGACCAGGTAGCCGCGCACCGGCTCGGCGGGCCAGCTCGTCCACCAGCCGACGATCCCCACGTCCTTCCCCCCGGCCGAGACCATTTGCCACAGCGCCGCCCGTCGCCGGTGAAAGCTCGCGGCCAGGATCGGCGCGTCGCCCGTAGAGTCGGGCATCTCGAACTGGGTGACGCCGTGCTCGGACGGCGGGAACCCGGTCGCCAGCGTGGTCCACACGACCGGAGAGTAGAGCGGCGGGTCGGCCCGCAGCACCGCGCGACCGCCGCCATCGATCAATCGGGCCAGCACCGGCAGCTCCCCGCGCTGCAGCATCGGCTGGATCACGCTCCACGCCGCCCCGTCCCAACCGACCAGAACGATCTTTACCTCTTCGCTCTTGGCGCCCCCGTCCTGTCCCGGCGAGCACGCGACCAGCGAGGCCGTCAAGCAGATCACGGCCAGCAACAACGCGGGTCGAACGGCGCCCGTTGCGATCCGGCGAACGTTCAAGGCGTCTCCTCGACCACGGTCTCGGCCCCCGTACCACCCCGGTGCACCGCCAACGCCACGCCGGCCATGACCAGGACCGCACCCGCGATCACCCGCGCCGTGATCGGTTCGTCGCGCAGCGCCCCGATCAACACCGCCTCGACGGGAATGATGTAGGCGATCAGCGCCAGCCGTTTCGCCGGCATGTGCGCCAATAGCCAATAGTAAAGTGTAAAGGTCACCGCCGAGCCGGCGAGGGCCAGATAGAGCAGCGCCCCGACCGATTGCGTGGTCCACTCGAACGACCTGCCACGCTCGGTCAACAGCGCGATCAGGCCCGCCGCGCCGGCGCCGATCGCCATCGGTACCGCGGTCAACGAGAACGGATGCAGGCCGTAGCCCCATCGCTTGACCACCACGCTGGCGACGGCCGCCGCGCTCGGCGACAGCAACATCACCGCCGCCGCCAGCGCCACACCCTCTCCGCCGAGCGCCGAGAAGTCCTCCGAGAAGATCACCCCTACGCCGAGAAACCCCGCCAGGATGCCCCACGCCTCCGGACGCGTCAGCGACTCGGACGGCAAGAGAAAATGCGCCACGATCGCCACAAAAAGTGGGTAGGTCGCGAAGAGCACCGCGGCCAGACCCGACGGCACCCACTGCTCGGACCAGTAGACCACGCCGTAGGAGACCGCGAACGAAAGCAGCCCGTTGACGATCCACAACACGCGCTCGCGCCGCGACACCCCGATTCGCAGCCGCATCAGGAACGTCAGCGCCAGCAAGACCGCCGCCGCGATCGCGAAACGCAACGCGACGCCGCTGAACGGTGGGATGCCCTCCAGCCCGATCTGGATCACCGACCACGTGCTGCCCCAGATCAGACAGAGCACCACGAAGGCGATCGAGATGGCCAGCTTGCCCGGCCGCTTCATCGATCGGGCCGGCCGCCCGGGCTTTCCAGATCCTCGATCGGTTCCGGCAGCGTGACGAACAACAGGCAGCCTTGCCTCGACTCGGGCCTGTGCACGCTGCCCGGAGGGTGATGGACGTAGGTTCCCGTGCCGTAGGTCTTGCCGCCGTCCTCGAGCGATCCCTCGAGAACGAGATACTCCTCGCCGCCGGGGTGCCGGTGCGAGCCATAGGTCGCGCCGGGCTCGAAGCGCAACAGAACGCACGACTGTCCGGTGGCGGTGTCGAAGCTCAGCTTCTTCCAGCGCACCCCCGCGTAGGGACTCTCGCGCCAGGGTAGCTCGGCCGTGTCGAGGTAGAGGCTCGGAGAGTCGGCGCGATCGCTCACGGTGAGGGCTCTCTCTTCGCCCCCTCCTCGTCCAACATGTGCAGCAGGTACTCGCCGTAGCCCGAGCGGCTGGTGCGCTGTGCCGCCTCTCGCACTTGCTCGGCCGTGATGAAGCCCATGTTGTAGGCCACTTCCTCCACGCAAGCGACCATCAGTCCCTGCCGCTCCTCGATGGCCTGGATGTAGTTGGCCGCCTGCAGCATCGACTGGTGCGTCCCCGTGTCGAGCCACGCCACACCGCGCCCGAGCATCTCTACGTGAAGCTCTCCGCTGGCCAGATAGGCCCGGTTCACGTCGGTGATCTCCAACTCGCCGCGATCGGACGGCTTCAAACCCGCCGCGAACTCCAGCACGCGGTTGTCGTAGAAGTAGAGACCGGTCACCGCATAGGGCGAGCGCGGCCTCGACGGTTTCTCCTCCAGGCTGAGCACCTTACCCGCAGCGTCGAACTCCACGACGCCGTAGCGCTTCGGATCGCGGACCCGGTATCCGAAAACCGTCGCGCCCGGTTCGCGCCCGGCCGCCCGCCGCAACGTCTCCGGCAAGCCGTGACCGTAGTAGATGTTGTCGCCCAGAGCGAGAGCCACCCGGTCGCTGCCGACGAAGTCGCGCCCGATGACGAATGCCTGTGCCAGCCCACCGGGGTGCGGCTGCACCTCGTAGGTCAACTCGAGCCCCAGCCAGCTGCCGTCCCCCAGCAACCGCTCGAACAACGCGCGGTCCTCGGGGGTCGTGATGATCAGGATCTCGCGAATCCCCGCCAGCATCAGCGTCGACAGCGGGTAGTAGACCATCGGCTTGTTGTAGATCGGCATCAGCTGCTTGCTGATGGCCAGCGTCAGCGGGTGTAGCCTGCTCCCCGCGCCCCCCGCCAGTATGATCCCCTTCACCGATCCCTCTCCTCTCGGACAGGCTCCTAGCGTCCGAGCCGCTCGCGGTGGTAGCCCGAGTGACGTTGCACCGCCTCGCACCAATCGCGATGCTCCAGGTACCAGCGCACCGTCGACTCCATTCCTTCCTCGAAGCCGTGCCGCGGCCGCCACCCCAGTTCCCGACCGATCTTCGTCGCATCGATCGCGTACCGCCGGTCGTGCCCCTTGCGGTCCGGAACGAAGCTCTTCAGATCGCGGTAGCTGCCGACGCCGTGCTTCTTCAATCGCTCGTTTTCGGCCGAAGGCGATAGCGCTTCGAGCACATCGCAGATCGTATCCACCACCGCGGTGTTCGTTCTTTCGGAGTCGCCGCCGATGTTGTAGCCCTCGCCCGGCAGCCCGCTCTCCAGCACCGTGAGAATCCCCTCACAGTGGTCCCCCACGTAGAGCCAATCGCGCACGTTCATCCCGTCACCGTAGATCGGCAACGCCTTGCCTTCCGCCGCGTTGAGAATCATCAGCGGGATTAGCTTTTCCGGAAACTGGAACGGCCCGTAGTTGTTCGAGCAGTTCGTGAGCAGGACCGGCATCTCGTAGGTATGGTGGTAGGCCCGCACCAGGTGGTCGGCCGACGCCTTCGAAGCTGCGTACGGCGAGTGCGGCGCATAGGCCGTCGTCTCCGTGAACTTCCCCTCCGGCCCCAGGCTACCGTAGACCTCGTCCGTCGAGACGTGCAGGAACCGAAACCCGTCCCGCTCCGCCTCCGAGGCCTCATTCAAGAAAGCCCGCGATCCCTCCAACAACTGGAAGGTGCCGACGATATTCGTATCCACGAACGGCCGAGGAGAATCAATACTGCGGTCCACGTGGCTCTCCGCCGCAAAGTTGACCACCGCCGAAGGCCGTTCCTCCCGGAAGACCCGCTCCACCAACTCCCCATCCGCGATGTCCCCGTGAAAGAAAGTCACCCGCTCCAGTTCCAGCAGACCCGCCAAATTCTCCAAATTCCCCGCATAGGTCAACTTATCCAGCACCAAAACCGGCAGATCCGTCCGCTCCAGCACCAACCGAACAAAATTGGACCCGATAAACCCGGCCCCACCCGTGACCAACAAACCGCCCGTATTCACAACAATATCCCCACGGCCATCCCGAGCATCCTACCCCCATCCAGGCAGGGAATCACCCAGGAGAGACCCCCGACACACAGGAACGACTAGAAGCGCAGCGCCAGAGGACCGGCGGGGGGAACACACCCGCCGGTCCTCTGGCGCGCCAACAGAGAAACAACTTCACCGAAGGAGGAAAAAAACAAACGGCGGGAACGCTCGTCAGCAGGGGAGGGGAAGAGAGCTTTAAAGCGTACCCGCCGTCTCGAGAAGGATCTTGTCAACAGGTCGTGATCTCGCCAATCAAATTACGGACCTCAAGCACGTTCGTGTCGAACTTGATCTGCGACACGCGGTCCGCCTTCGTGTGCAACAGAGAGGTTGCAGCCAAAGCCCCCGCGGGCCTCGCCGCCGCGTCCCTCTGCCGTAAACAACGTCTCCCGCAGGCGAATGGTTACAGAAAATCGCCGCGTCCCGGTCCTCCCACTGGCCGAGCGACGCATCCAGGACTTACGATGAACGGGGACCGGAACCTCGGGAGAGAGAAAGAAACTTGCTCAACTGGGTCGAGATCGACGCGCAGGCCATCGAGTGGAACGTAAGGGAGTTCCGTCGCCGGTTGGGTCGCGACGTCCTGCTCGGGGCCGTCGTCAAGTCCAATGCCTACGGCCACGGCATGCTCGAGGTCGCCGAGCTGGCCCGCGAGGCCGGTGCCGATTGGCTCTGCGTGAACAACGTCGGCGAGGCCGTACGGCTGCGCGAGGCCGGCCACCGTGCCGAGATCCTCGTCATGGGCTATATCCCCCTCGACGAGCTCGAGCCCGTCGTCCGCCACCACCTCCGGCCCGTCGTCTACAACACCGAGACCCTCGACCGCCTCGAGGGCCTGGCCGGTGACGAGCCGCTACCCGTTCACCTCAAACTCGAGACCGGCACCCAGCGCCAGGGAATCCCCGAGCCGGAAGTGCTCGCCTTTGCCGAGCGGGTCCAAAGTTCCCGGCGACTGCGGCTCGAGGGCGTCGGGACTCACTTCGCCAACATCGAGGACACCACCAACCACGGGTACGCCCAGGACCAAATGACCGCCTTCGGCCGCATCGCGGACGAGCTGGTCCGTGCCGGCATCGACGTGCCGCTGCGTCACGCCGCCTGCTCGGCCGCGGCTCTTCTCTTCACGCGGACCCACCTCGACCTCGCTCGCATCGGCATTTCGCTCTACGGCCTCTGGCCTTCCAAGGAGACCTACGTCTCCTGTCTGGAGCGTGGCAAACCGACCCTCGACCTGCGCCCCGCGCTGACCTGGAAGACACGCGTTGCCCAGGTCAAGAACGTCGAGGAGGGCGCGTTCGTCGGCTACGGCTGCACCTTCCGGGTGACCCGCGACTCACGCATCGCCATCCTTCCCGTCGGCTACCACGAGGGCTACGACCGTGGTCTCTCCGGTGTGGCCCACGTGCTCGTCCGGGGCCGCCGCGCCCCCGTCCGCGGACGTGTCTGCATGAACATGACCATGGTCGACGTCACCGACATTCCCGGCGTCGAGCTCGAGGACGAGGTCGTCCTGCTCGGCCGCCAGGGCGACGAGAGGCTCAGCGCCGAGCAGCTCGCCGAGTGGTGCGGGACCATCCCGTACGAGATCGTCTCGCGCATCCATCCCGAGCTCTGTCGCGTCGTCGTTCGCCGGGCCGTGACCGAGCAGGCGCGGCAAGAACCTTGATTTAAGTGGCCTTACGGGAGTAGATTCGGAGCATCCGACCCGTCAACCAGCGGAGCCGCCGGATTCACGAGCCATGAAACACAAGCCGATCCGAGTCAATTGGGACGAGCTCGAGTCCGCTTTCGACAACCCCAACCAGGAGCTTGTCTACTACGTCGACCTCGTGGACGGCCACGTCGTTCTCGAGGGCGAGGGCGAAGAGAACGACTTCGACGAGGACGACGAGCAATACAACGTCAACCCCGTGCCTGCGGCATCGCCGGGGAGCGACAAGACCCGCGCCTACATCGACACGCTGACCGTCGACGTCAAGCTTGGTTGGATCGAGCGCTTCATCGCCGAGACCGAAAACCTCGAACCCGAGTTGCGCACCAAGCTCAACGAAGCGCTGGATTCCGACGAGCCCGCCCCAAGCATCATCGAAGCCCTGCGTGAGAGCCCCGAGGGCAAAGACCGCTGGTACCTCTACCGGGCCGACTGTCTCCACGACATGATCGACGACTGGCTCGAACGCAACGGGGTAACAACAACCAACCCCTCACCCTGGTCCTAACGGGGTCGAGTCTTCGCACAGGGTCAAGTCTTCGCACAGGGTCGAGTCTTCGCACAGGGTCAGGTCTACGCACCGGTGTGTCCCGGTGCGTAGACTTGACCCTGTGCGAAGACTCGACCCCGGCAGAACCCGTTATTTGCAGAGGTCGCAGGGGCAGAGTTTGCGGAGAGTTTCGAAGGTGTAGATGCCGGTGTCGTGGCCGTCGGACCAGACGATGCTGTGGCCGTAGTTGCCGACGGGTTGAATCTCGACCGCTCGCACGTCGCGGGGGATGCGCTCGTCCTCGAGCACCTTGCGGCCCGTCATCTCGTCGACGCAGGAGGCGCAAGCGCAGGCGCAACGCAGCGCGTGACCGTCATAGAACGATTCGTGACCGTCCTCCCAGACTACGCCAAGCTCACCGTTGGGAAACGGAACCACATTCACCGGACGTGGGGGCACTCCACTTTCCTGGTTAGGCATCGGCGGCTTCTTTGTGGTCGCAGTTTTCCGAGTCGCAGACTAGCTCGCGGCCGCTCCGCTTCGAGACTCGTTCGACCAGGTAGGATCGGTCGCACTCCGGGCAGCTCTTGTCCACCGGACGCTTCCACAACACGAAGGTGCAGTCCGGATAGGCCGAGCAGCCGAAGAAAACCTTGCCTCGCTTGCTTCGGCGCTCGACGATCTGACCCTTGCCGCACTCCGGGCAACTCACGCCCGTCTCTTTCATCTTCACGTAGCGGCACTTCGGGTAGGACGAGCACGCCGTGAACTCTCCGAACCGTCCCTGCTTGATCGACAGGCGCGCGCTGCAGCGCGGGCACTTCTCGTCCAGCAGCTTCTCCGGCTTGGCCTCCGCCACGCCCTCGCTGTTCTTCGTGATTTTACGCGTCGTCTTGCAGTCCGGATAACCGGAACAGGCCAGGAACGGCCCGAACCGACCGCGTCGCAACACCAGCGACTTGCCGCAGCTTTCGCACGGCTCCGCCTCGGCCTCGATCGGGTTCGGCTCGGTCTTGACCCTCGCCGTCTTTGCGGCCGCCGGCATCATGGCCCGACCGCCGTTGTTCGAATCGACGTCCGCGCCCGGATCGCGAGTGTTCTTGCACTCCGGATAGGCCGAGCACGCCAGGAACTGCCCGAAACGGCCCCACTTGAGCACCATCGGCTTGCCGCATTTCTCGCACGTCTGATCCGTGGGGATCGCTTCGCGCTTGACGTCGCGCATCTCCACGCGCGCCCGCTCCAGGTCTATCTCGAACTTCTTCTGGAACTCGCGCAACGCGTCGGTCCAGTCCAGCTCGCCCTCCTCGATGCGGTCGAGCTCTTCTTCCATGCGCGCCGTGTAGCCCACGTCGACGATGTCGCCGAACGAGGCCACCATCAGCTCGTTGACCAGGAAGCCCAGCTCCGTCGGGAAGAACCGCTTCTTTTCCTTCTGCACGTAGTCGCGGTCCATGATCGTGGCCAGGATCGTCGCGTAGGTCGACGGCCGGCCGATGCCGTTCTCCTCAAGCTCCTTGACCAGCGTGGCCTCGGAAAAGCGCGGCGGAGGTTGCGTGAAGTGCTGCCTGGGTAGCAGCTCCTCGGGTCCCAGCGCCTGCCCCTCCTTCAACGGGGGAAGCTGGCGCTCCTCGCGCTCTTCGGCGTCGTCGTCGACGAGGTCCTGCCGCGTCTGCACGTCCTCCTCGCGCGCCTCGTGATAGACCGCCAGGAATCCGCGGAACTTCAACACCGAACCGGTCGCGCGGAAGGTATAACGGCCGGCTTCGATGTCCGCGCGCGTCACGTCGTAGAGCGCGGACTTCATCTGCGAGGCCACGAAACGATTCCAGATCAGCGTGTACAGACGGAGCTCGTCGCGTCCCAGGTGGGGCTTGACCACCTCGGGCGGGTACTCCATCGACGTCGGCCGGATCGCCTCGTGGGCTTCCTGGGACTGCTTCGAGACGCGGTAGGTCCGCGGCTTTTCCGGGAGACTCTCCGCCCCGTAGCTGCGGCCGATAAGATCGCGAACGGCCTCGATCGCATCCTTCGAGACCCGCGTCGAGTCGGTCCTCATGTAGGTGATCAGACCCACCGTACCCGCGTCGGCGATCTCCTTGCCCTCGTACAGGCCCTGCGCCAGACGCATCGTCTTCGACACGCCGAATCCCAGCTGCCGCGCCGCGTCCTGCTGCAGCTTGGAGGTGATGAACGGTGCCAGAGGGTTCTTTTTCTTCTCGCGCGCCTGGATCGTGCCGACCTTGAACGGAACCGCATTCGCGCCGGGCCGGGTGCCGACGACGATCGTCCCCGAGTTGTCGTTGTCCGACGGCCGCGTCTCCGTGGTCTCCCAGCCCAGGCCGGTCAGCACGGAGGTCACCTCGTCCTTGGAGACGATCTCGATCTTCTTGCCGTCCCGGGCCACCAGCTTCGCCGGAAATACGAGCGGATCGTCGGCGGAGCTCAGACGCGCCGTCACCGACCAGTACTCCTTGGTCTCGAAGGCCTGGATCGCTTGCTCGCGCTCGCAGATGATGCGTAGCGCCACGCTCTGCACGCGGCCCGCGGACAGGCCGCGCCGGACCTTCTCCCACAACAGCGGGCTGATCTTGTAGCCCACCAGCCGGTCAAGGATGCGTCTCGCCTGCTGTGCCGCGACCTTGTTCGCGTCGATTTCCAACGGGTGCTCGAAGGCTTCCTGGATCGCGCGCTTGGTGATCTCGTTGAAGAGCACCCGGTGGAACTCGGCCTTGGTCTCCTTGGCCAGCTCTTCCATGAGGTGCCAGCAGATCGCCTCGCCCTCGCGGTCGGGGTCCGAGGCGAGGTAGATCGCCTTGGCACCCTTGGCCGCCTTCTTCAGCTCGGTCAGGATCTTCTTCTTGTCGGGCAGAACCAGGTAGGTCGGTGTGAAGTCCTCTTCGTCGACGCCGAGCTTTCGCTTGGGCAGATCGCGCACGTGTCCCATCGAGGCCTTGACCGAGTACTTCCGGCCCAGAAACTTGTTGATCGTCCGCGCCTTGGCGGGCGACTCGACGATGACCAACGCTTCTGCCATTCGCTCAGGACTCCTTTTTCGGCCGCAGAACATAGTACCGACCCGGACATTGTTCAACAGCGCCCCGGATCTCGAGCCCGAACAGGGCCGTCTGGAGCCGTGCGATCCCGAACGGCACCGAATCGGCCAGGCGGTCCAGTTGAACAGGCTCCGTGCTCGTCACTATTCCTATCACATCCCGTTCGTCCTCGGTCAAGCCCTCCAGTTCCGGCGGAGCCGCCGCGGCCGCGCGAACCGGGTCCTCGCCCACGGCCGAGACGAACAGCGGCGGGAGCTCGTCGAGGATATCTCCAATGTTTTGAACGAGTTTCGCCCCCTGCTGGATCAGCCGGTTGCAGCCGACCGACTTGTGTGAGTCGACCGGGCCGGGCAGGGCCATCACGTCGCGTCCCTGATCGAGCGCGTGCGACGCGGTGCTGAGCGAGCCCGAGCGCCGGGCGGCCTCGACCACGACGACGGCGGCCGCCAGGCCGCTGATCAGCCGGTTGCGGCGGGGGAAATTCTCCGATTTCGGGGCCTCTTCCAGCGCGAACTCGCTCAGCACGGCTCCGCCGCCGGCGATCCTGTCGAACAGCCCGGCGTTCTCCTCCGGGTAGGGCCGCATCAGGCCCGATCCGAGCACCGCGACGGTGCGCCCCCCTTCCTCGAGCGCGGCCTTGTGGGCCAGGCAGTCGATACCACGGGCACCGCCCGAGACGACCTCGACGCCGCGGGCCGCCAGTCCGCCGGCCAGCCCGGCCGCCATCCGCTTGCCGTACTGCGTCGGCGTGCGCGAGCCGATCACGGCCAGGCGCAGCACGCCCCGGGTCAGCTCGCCACGTTGGTACAGCAGGATCGGGGCGTCGGGGAGCTCGACCAGCGCGGCGGGGTAATCGGGGTCGGCACGGGGCACGACACGAATCCCTCTCTTGTCGGCGAGTTTCAGCTCCCGTTCCGCTCTCCGGCGGAGCGTGCGTCGCGCCTCGCGAAGCTCCTCTCGACCGGCATCGTTCAACGGCCGCAGACGGCAGAGCTCTTCGACGGGCACGTCGAAGGCGATCTCGGCCGGGTCCCCGTAGCGCTCGAGCGCGCGGCCGAGGGAGATCGGTCCGAGACCGGGAAGAAGGTTGAGGGCGATCCAGTCGATCGTCTTGCTCGGGTTCACGTCGCAACGCCCCGGGGAGGCCAGTCGAATATGACTGCCCGAGGCGGGCCGGTCAAAGCTCGCAAGGCCAATCGGGTTTCCGTTTCGCGGCGCAGTCGTTTTGTTCGTTTATTGTGTTGTCTCGACGATTTCCGGAACCCATATTGAATATGCATAACGATTCTGTTACATATGCGATCTGCGCCGAGTCGGGTTTCTCGCGCGGATGACCGGGGACAAATCTTTGCGGGGTCTCGTCGGCACAATTCTCGTCCTGCTGGCGGGTCTCGTCCCGTCGTGGGCCGCCGACTCGGCCGAAGCGGCTTTCGACGCCGGCGACCATGAACGCGCTCTCGAGCTCTACGACGCGCGCCTCGAGGACGCCCCCGACGATCTGACGGCACTCGTTCGTTCGGGTCTGCTGCTCTCCTGGAGCGACAGGTTCGACGAGGCGATCGCGCGTTACAACCGCGCCCTCGCCGTTCAACCCGGTCATCCCAAGGCGTCGCTCGAACGGGCCAAGGTACTGTCCTGGGATGGAAGGCTCGACGAGTCGATCGAGGCCTTCCGGGTCTACCTGGACGACCACCCCGACGATCGAGAGGCCCGCCTCGGGCTCGCCCGCTGTTTGTCGTGGAGCCGCCGCTTCGACGAGTCGCGCGAGGAGTTCGCCGTCGTCCTGCGGGACGACCCGAACGAAGTGCAGGCGATCGTCGGCACGGCGCGCACCCATGCCTGGTCCGGGCAACTGGGCCAGGCGCGGCAGTGGTACCAGCGGGCTCTCGAGATCGACCCGCATGACAAGGACGCGGGGATGGGCTTGGCCTACGTCTACTTGTGGACGGGCGCCGCGGCCCAGGCCGAGCAGAAGGCCTGGGAGCTGCAGCGCCGCTACCCCACGGACGGCGAGATCGCCGAGCTGACGCTGCGCACGCGCGCGGCGATCGCCCCCCGGGCGCGGGCCGATTTCGACAGGATCGAGGACACGGACGACAACGAGCTCAACATCCTGCGTCTCAGCGGCGGCTTCAGCGTGCTGCCGACGACCGGGCTACGACTCTCCTACGCGCACTACGACCTGACCAACAACGACGACGACGCGACGATCGATTCGTTGTTCGCCTATCTCGACCTGCGTCCGACACTCGGCCAATCGCTCACGCTGAGCCTCGGCGTCGATCTCAGCGACAACAACATCAACGACGAATCCCAGACCGACGCGCTGGGCGGCCTCGACTACGTCTGGGGCCTGGACCGGCGCTGGCAGGCCACGGGATCGGCGGGGCGGCAGGCGCTGCGTTACTCGCCCGAGATCACCGGCAACAACATTCGCTTCGACTACTTCCGCGCCGGCGTGCGGGGCAGGGTCGGCCAGCGTTGGCGCGTTCTGGCCAACGCGTCGGTCAGCGATTTCTCCGACGACAACGAGCGCGACAATCTCATCGCGGGCGTCGTCTACAGCGTGCCTCTCGAGCGACCGCGTCTCGACCTGGGTTACACGTTCCAGTACATGAACTACGCGGAGAACACGAACAGCGGATACTTCGACCCGCAGGACTTCACCTCGAACCTGGCCAACGCGCGAGTGAGCGGAAATTTCGGCGCCCGTCGCAACACTTGGCGCGCCGAGGTGGAGGCGGGCTTCCAGTCGTTCACGTTGGAGAACCAGGGAGCCGGTGGAGAGGACGTCGAGGTCGACACCGACTTCGTCGTGATCCTGACCGGCCTGCTCGGCTTCCCGTTGAGCCAATCGTTGACGCTCGAGGCCCAGGCTTCGTGGGGCGACTACGCGGCGCAGACCGCGGCCGGCTTCGAAAGCCGCCTGATCGGTCTGCGTCTGCACTGGCGAGGAGGACGCTGAGCCGATGGCCGCGGCACGGATACTCATCGCCGACGACGATCCGATCACCACGCGGTTCGTCAGCTCGTTGCTGGAGGGCGAGGGATACGAGGTGTTGGTGGCCGAGGATGGGGAACACGCGATGCAGCTGGCGCTCCAGCACCTGCCGGATCTGATCGTCAGCGATCTGGTCATGCCGTACCGCGACGGTTACGAGGTGCTGCGCGCGCTGCGCAACAACGAGCGGCTGACCGCCATCCCGGTGCTGATCCTGTCGATGAAGGATCGCGAGGAGGACATCGTTCGAGGACTCGAAGAAGGAGCCGACGACTACGTGGTCAAGCCGTTCAACGCGCGCGAGCTGGTGGTGCGCATCCGCAAGTTGCTGCGCCGCACGAAGACGAGGCTGTGATGCAGCGTATCCTGGCCATGGCGATCCTGTCGCTCAGCGCCGTCTTCTTCGGCCTGACGACCCTGATCGTCTTCGGCAAGGTCTGGCGCGAGGAGGTGCAGCGCCATCGACGCAAGCGCCGGCGCGAGCTCGAGCCCAAGTTGCTGGCCTACGCCCACGGCGATGCGGCCTCACTGCTGCCGGCTCTCGGCGGCGAGCTGCGCCGTGGCGACCGCGCGGTCATGGAGCAGATCCTGCTCGACCACGCTCAGCGTGTCCGCGGTTCCGAGTACGCCAAGCTGTCTCGCGCCCTGGACGAGCTGGGCTACGTCGACGCGCTGATCCGCCAGCTGAAGAGCCGTCGCTGGTGGCGGCGCGCCGAAGCCGCCGAGAAGCTCGGCCTGGGCGGCGCCAAGCGCGCCTGCGAGCACCTGATCCCCGCGATGAGCGACGAGATGGCCGAGGTGCGCATGCGCGCGGCCAAGGCGCTGGGCACCCTCGGCGGTACCTCGTCGATCCGCGAGTTGGTCCACGCGCTCAACGAGCCCAACCGCTGGTCCACGATCCGTCTCGCCGACATTCTCACCGGCATGGGCCGTAGCGTCGTCGACGAGTTGACCTCGTACTTCGATTCGCTCACGCTGGCGGGCAAGCTTGCCGCGCTCGACATCCTCGGCCGCATACGACCGTTGCACACCGTGCCCTGGCTCGAGCAGCGTCTCGACGACGCGGAGCCCGACGTGCGGGCCCGAGCCTGTCACGCGCTCGGCTGCATCGGCGACCCTCGTACCGCACCGCTGCTCGTCCGTGCGCTGGATGACGAGGCCTGGCCGGTGCGAGCGATGGCGGCCAAGGCGCTGGGCAAGATCGCGCGCGCCGAGGCGATCGATCCGCTTTGCTCGGCGATGCGCGACGCCGAGTGGTGGGTACGGTCGAACGCGGCCCACGCACTGCGCGCGATGGGCCCGCGAGGGGCCGAGGCGTTGGAGGACGTGCTCGACAGCGAGGACCGCTTTGCCAGCCACCAGGCCGTGCTGATGCTCGAGGAGATGGGCGTCATCGACCAGCGCGCGCAGCACCTGGTCGGCGGCGACGGAGGGGGTCGCGCCGAAGCCGAGATGTTCATCAAGCGATTGATCGCCGTAGGTCAGATCGGGAGACTGCGTGCGCTGGCCGCCGATCCGGCCAACGCAGAGCTGCGCGCCGTGCTGCTCCAGTTGTTGCCCGCGGCGGAGCTACAGACGGAGGCCGGAAGATGAGCTGGATCGATCTGTTGAGCGGTCTCGTCACCGGTTTCAACCAGTTCGTGCTGGTCTACTTCCTCGTGCTCAACACGACCTACCTGCTGCTGTTCCTGCTGTCGCTGGGCGCGGTATTCAAGTTCGTCCGGCGGACCTTCTTCTCCGACTACCGTCAGATCATGCAATCCGAGATGACCTGGCCGATCTCGATCGTCGTCGCCGCGCACGACGAAGAAAAAATGATCGTGGAGACCGTGCGCTCGCTGATGATGGTCAACTACGGCGAGTTCGAAGTTGTTGTCGTCAACGACGGCTCGAACGACGGCACCTTGCGGAAGTTGATCGAAGCCTTCGATCTGACGCGGACGGACAGGGTCTACAAGCGCTCGATCCCGACACAGAACGTGCGCGGGGTCTACGCGTCGCTCGTCCACACGCAGCTGACCGTCCTGGACAAGGAGCAGGGCGGCAAGTCCGACGCGCTCAACGCGGGCATCAACATCTGCCGCTATCCTTTGTTCTGCTCGATCGACGCCGACTCGGTGATCGAGGACAACGCGCTTCTGCGCGTGGTCAAGCCGTTCATGGAGCACCCACACGAGACCGTTGCCGCCGGGGGCATCGTACGCATCGTCAACGGTTGCGAGGTGCGCGACGGCCGCGTCGTACGCATCGAGCTTCCCGACCAGTACCTGCCGATCCTACAGGTCATCGAGTACCTGCGGGCGTTCCTTTCCGGCCGCGTGGGCTGGAGCGTGTTGCAGAGCCTCCTGATCATCTCCGGCGCCTTCGGCGTGTACAAAAAGCAGGAGGTCGTCGAGATCGGCGGTTACAACCTCGATTCGGACACGGAGGATCTCGATCTCGTGGTGCGCCTACATCGCCACATGCGAAAAAAGCGCCGCAAGTACCGCGTCGTCTTCGTGCCCGACCCGGTGTGCTGGACCGAGGTGCCGAGCAAGTTGGCCGTGTTGCGCCGTCAGCGCAACCGCTGGCATCGCGGTCTCGTGCAGACGCTGTGGAACAACCGTGGCATCATGTTCAATCCGCGCTACGGCTCGTTGGGCATGCTGGCTTTTCCCCACGCCTTCCTGTTCGAGATGCTCGGACCGTTCGTCGAGACGCTGGGCTACGTCGTCGTTCTGGTGTCATTCCTGCTCGGCATTCTCAACGTCGAGTTCTTTCTGCTGTTCGTCGCCGTGGCCATCCTCTACGGCATCTTTCTCTCCGTCGCCGCAGTGTTGCTGGAGGAGATCTCCTTCCGGCGCTATCCGGGCTGGGTCGACCTGAGCAAGCTGCTGGTCTTCAGCATCATCGAGAACTTCGGCTACCGGCAGATGCTTTCGCTGTTCAAGGTCAAGGCGTTCTGGGACGTGATCCGTCGCCGTCGCGCGTGGGGCGAGATGGAGCGCGACGGCTTTCGGCCCGCCGTCGAGCCCAGCGTCGAGCAGTCGGGCGGCCGATGAGGCCGCTGGCCGCGGTCCTTCTGGTCTGGTTGATCCTCGGCCAGATCGCGGCCGGTCAGCGTGAGCCGGCCGCGGAGGATCCTCGGCAGAGTGTCTACGCCGCAGCGGTCGAGCTTTACCGCAACGGTCAACGAGCCCGCGCGGCGGAATTGCTGGAGAAGGCGATCGCCGGCGCGGAAGCCGGACGGGTCGGAGCCGCGCACTACGCGCTGCTCGGCTGGTGTCGACTCGGCCTGTCGGACCTAGCCGCGGCGAGGGACGCGTTCGAGAGCGCGGCGCGTCTGGAACCCGCGTCGGCCGAGGCGCGCAGCGGTCTCGGCTACGTCGCCCTGCGCGAGGATGCGCTCGACGAGGCCCGCGCGGCATTTTCCCGGGCCGTCGAGTTGAGCGCCGGAGACGCCGAGGCGTGGAAGGGGCTCGGTATCGCCCTGCGCCGTGCGGGGCAGCTATCGGAGGCGTTGAGCGCGCTTGAGCGCGCCGTCGCGTTGAGCGTTACGGACGGTGAAGCTCGGGAGCTGTTACGCGAAACGCGAGAGTGGACGGCCGTTACGAGCGAGCGCAGGCCGCGTCCCGCGAAGAGTCGGGAGACTCCGCTCCGCTATGACGTTCGCGCGTCGCGTCGCGTGTTGGAGGTGCGCGGCGGCGAGGGCTGGTCGCCGCTGTTCGTCAAGGGCGTCAACCTGGGTACGGCGCTTCCCGGCAAGTGGCCCACCGAGTTTCCCGACGACCCGGCGCTTTACGGACGCTGGTTCGAGCAAATGTCCGAGCTGGGCGTGAACGTCGTTCGCCTCTACACGCTGCATCCGCCGTCGCTCTACCGCGCGCTCGGCGAGCACAACCGGTCCCGGCCCGACCGCAAGCTCTGGTTGATTCAGGGCGTGTGGGCCGTGCTGCCCCCCGAGGACGATTTCGACGAGCCCGCTTACTTCGCGGCGCTCCAGGAAGAGATCCGCCGCGTGATCGACGCCGTCCACGGCAATCTCGAGCTGCCGCGTCGGCCCGGACATGCCCACGGCGTCTACGACACCGACGTCTCGGCCGACCTGCTCGTCTGGTTGCTCGGTCGCGAGTGGGAGCCCTTCGCGGTCGACGCCTATCAAGAGCTACGGCCCGAGCGCAACCGGTTCGAGGGCCGTTACGTACGCGCCGCCGCCGCGCAACCGATGGAGGCCTGGCTCGCGTCGATTTGCGAGACCGCCGCGGCTCACGAGAGCGAGTACTACCGCCGGCAACACCCGATAGGATTCGTCTCCTGGCCTACGCTCGACCCCTTGCACCACCCGACCGAATCCACGATCGAGGAAGAGTTCAGGATGAAGGGAGAGCAGCCGGCGTCCGAACGCGTTCACGACGAGGACCGTGTCGGTGTGGACGCCACGCGCCTCGAGGCGACCGAGGATCTACCGGCTGGTCTGTTCGTCTCTTACCACGTCTATCCTTACTACCCCGACTTCATGATCCTCGACCCCGGCTACGGCAGGGCGCGCGACGACGGTGGCGTCGGTCGCTACTTCGCCTATCTCGAGGAGCTGCGGCGGCACCACGGCGATCAGCCGCTGCTCGTCGCCGAGTTCGGGGTGCCCACGTCGCGCGGCATCTCCCATCTGCACCCCGAGAAGCTGCACCACGGCGGCCACACCGGCGTCGAGCAGGGCGAGATCAACGCGCGCATGCTGCGCGAGATCCACGGCGCCGGTCTGGCCGGCGGTATCGTCTTTTCCTGGATCGACGAGTGGTTCAAGCACAACTGGGCCGTCTACGACCGCGAGGCGCCACCCGAGCGGAATCGCCTGTGGCTGAACGTCATGGACCCCGAGCAGAGCTTCGGTCTCATTGCCGCCTGGCCCGGAGAGCAGGGCTGGAAGGTCGCCCTCGATGGACGCGACGGCGACTGGGCCGCGGTCGAACCGCTCTACCCACCGAGCGGCGACGGGCGGCGACCGCTGCGCGAGTTCCGCGTCACCTCGGACGAGGCCTACCTCTACCTCTATCTGGGTCTCGAAGCAGACGACCGACCCGTGGACTGGACGCGCAACGCCTTCTGGATCGCCATCGATACCTATGATGCCGAGCGCGGAGACCACCGCCTACCCGAGCCCGCGAATCTCGAGACCCCCATCGGCAACGAATTCCTCCTTCGCTTCGAGGGACCCCGGCAGAGCCGGATCCTGGTCGACCGTCCGTACCGCATCTTCGAGGGCGCCTCGCTTCGCCCTTATCGCTCCGAGCCCAATCGGGACGGCGCCTACGCCGAGATCATCGCCGAACCCAACCGCGAGCGCTGGGCCAGAGACGGCACCCACTATCCCTCCGAGACCTACAGCCGCAGCCCCCTCCGACACGGAACCACCGATCCCGCATCCCCCGACTACGACAGTCTCGCCGACTGGATCGCCGCTCCCGACGGCCGCTTCATCGAGGCCCGCATTCCGTGGGGTCTTCTCAACGTCGCCGACCCCTCCTCCCACCAGGTGATCCACGAGCAAACCCGCCGGGAAGGCGTAGTAGAAACCACCACCACCCCAGGCTTCCGCTTCCACGTCGTCGCCCTTCAGAGCAAAAAGAACAAACAGTCCCGCCTCCGACCGGTGGACACCTTCCCACGCAGTTCCGATCCAACCGAGGCCGACTACCCCACGTACACATGGCAAGGATGGGAACAACCGACCTACCACCTAACTCCCAAGAGCTCCTTCGAGATCCTAAAAAGGCAGCTAGCCGCCCTACCCTGATCCAAAACTCCTTCGCAGACCACCAAACCAGCGCGTTGGCCGGAAGCGGGGCGTGCCGTGGCTTGCTCGCCGCGGCCTGTGAGATCTCGGCCGGCACATCATCGTGCCGGCCGAGATCTCGCCGGAGCGAGGGAGCGCGACACATCGTCGCGCGACCGAGCGCCCGCGCCGAGCAAGCCACGGCACGCCCCGCTTCCGGCCAACGCGCGGGCCGAGAGCCGAACAGCCCAGCCAGCAAATCCGAAGCCGAATGCACAAAAAAGCGAAGACTGTGCTTTAATTCGCCTTTCGGCACGGAAGAAAGGGAAAAAACGGAGACGTAGATGAGGCCAAGCGGACTCCTGCTAGCGCTGCTGCTGTGCACACCGGCAACGGCGATGACCTTGGAGGACTACCTCCCCGAGGGGACGACCTACGACGAAGGAATCCCGAAGCCCGCCTCGGTCCTCGGCTTCGAGGTAGGAGACCGGCATGTAAGACACGACCAACTCGTGTCGTACCTGGAGATCCTGGCCGAAACCTCCGACCGGATCCGGATCGAACGAACAGGGCAAACCCACGAAGGGAGGCCCCTTCTGCTGTTGACCGCGAGCTCCCCGGCTAACCTAGCGAGCATCCACCAGATCCGAGACCGGCGTCAAACCGACCTCGACCAGGGACCGCTCGTCATCTGGCAAGGCTTCTCCGTACACGGCAACGAGGCCAGTGGATCCAACGCCTCGCTGCTCCTCGCCTACTATCTCGCCGCCGTCCAGAGCCCCGAGATCGACGCCCTGCTTGATGAGACCGTGATCCTCATCGACCCCTGCCTCAACCCCGACGGCCTTGGCAGGTTTGCCCAGTGGGCCAACATGCACAAGGCGAAGACGCCGAGCCCCGACCCCG
>Ga0255055_10000240_pt1 | contig 43011 bp, 48 predicted proteins | sample JV7_2_27_MG_FD_188633 | JGI IMG/M metagenome (GOLD analysis project Ga0255055, IMG submission 188633) | Seawater microbial communities from Jervis Inlet, British Columbia, Canada - JV7_2_27 | ecosystem: Environmental > Aquatic > Marine > Inlet | place: Canada: British Columbia | collected... | reverse complement strand
GGAGTGAAGAAGAAGGAATAAAACAGATATTCACAATGCCAACAGAACCAGTAAACCATATCATAGAGTACTTGCAAAGATTTGGTGATTTTGATGGTTTCTTTACACCCTCTAACATTGGAACTTTAATGAAATCAACAGAAAAATTGGGTGAAGCATAAACTAGGAAAAATTTATCATAAATGGTTTTTTAGTCCAATCGAAGAAAATGAAGAAAATTCAAGAAAATCCTAATTCAGCTTTATATCCCAATCCAGTAATGCTGGTTTCAGCTAAGCACAAAGGAGAGGAATCAATAATTACACTAGGTTGGGGTGGAACCTGCTGCTCGAATCCTCCAATAGTTGGTATAGCTATTAGAAAGGAAAGATACTCTTATGAATTGATTGAAAAATCAAAGGAATTCGTTTTAAATATTCCAACAGTGGATCTACTTAAAGCTGTAGAATTCTGTGGAACTAAATCTGGTAGAGATTTTGACAAGTGGAAGGAATGCAATTTCACTAAAGGAACTAGTAAACAAATTAAGACACCACATATTCAGGAATGTCCTGTCAGTCTAGAATGTAAACTTACAGATATTGTACAACTAGGAACTCATGATCTTTTTCTAGGGGAAGTTGTAGCTTTACATATGGATGAGGAATGGAAAGAAAGCAAATATCCAGATATGGTAACATACACAAGAGGAGTATACAAGAAAACTACAGATGTTGATTAAAGAAATTTGTGGTGGCAGGACAGGGATTTGAACCCTGGACCCTTTACTCCCGAAGCAAAAATCCTTCCAAACTAGACCATCCTGCCTTTTTGTAAACAATTTTCTGTTTCTGTTTGTATCTATTTCTGTTTTAGTTAAAAAAATTTTGAAAGATAATAATAACTAAAAATTATTTATACTTAAGCTGATTTAGTGACAAATATGACGGTTTATGTAAATGCTCCTTCGACTTCAAAAGCTTTCAAGAATTTAGACGAAGTCATATACATAGTAGTGGATACTTTTAGAGCAACAACATCATTAGTAACTCTCAAGAAAGCTGGTGTAAAGAGGATTTACGTTGTCCAAAATGAAATTGAAGCTAGAAAACTACAACAAGAGATGCTTCCAAATGGTATTCTAATAGGTGAAAAAGGAGGATTGAAGATTGAAGGATTTGATTATGGAAATACTCCTTCTCTTTTTCATAATCTAGATTTTAACAATAAGGAGATTATATTTACATCAACAAGTGGAGCAAAAGCTATAACAGCTTTAAATCCTAGTAAACAGATATTCATTGGATCTTTAGTCAATTTGACAAGCATATCAGATATTGCTACAGAAATCGCAATGTCGAAACAAAAAGATGTTTGCGTTGTTCCAGCGGGTTATTCACTCAATGAAGAAGAATATGTATTGGAAGATTGGGTAACAGGCTTGTTAATTGCAGAGAAAATTTCAATTAATTTACAAACTACAATAGAAAGCGAAAACAAATTTCTGAAGAAAACACAAAAAATCCTAGAAGAAAATAAAAATCTAAAAGACCTACTTAGTAAAGCTCCAAACGCATTATATCTAGATGGGCTGGGATTCAAAGAAGATGTAGATTTTGCAATTTCAATAGACAAAATTAATAATTTTCTAAAAGTAAAAAAATGGCTACATGTGAATGAAATAGACTGTGTAGCATTAGAATAAAAAATGAAGATATCAAATATCAACAGTGTTGAAGTTTGTATCTTTATCTCTTTTTTCAGGATGAAATTTATCTATAACTTCGGAAGGAATACGTTTGAGAACTCGGTAAGGATCTTCAAATGTTGAAAGCAGTTCCCAACCAATATCCAGAGATTCGAATATTGACCTGTCTTCATGATAATCTTGGTTAACAAACTTTTGTTCAAAGAGTTCAGCAAACTCCAGAACTTTCTTATCAGTAACAGATAGTGATTCATCTCCTACTACAGCTACTAGATCTCTAAGATCTCTTCCTGTAGCATAAAGAGCATATAATTGGTCCGAAACAAATTTGTGGTCACTTCGGGTTGAACCTTGACCAATTGTATCTTTCATCAATCTTGATAAAGAAGGCAAAGGATTTATGGGTGGATAAAGACCTTTGCGATTTAAAGCTATATCAACATAAACCTGGCCTTCCGTTATATATCCGGTTAAATCAGGAACTGGGTGAGTTATATCGTAATTCGGAAGGGTAAGAATAGGTATCTGTGTAATAGATCCTTTTTTACCATGAATTCTGCCAGCTCTTTCATATATAGTAGAGAAATCTGAGTACATGTAACCTGGATAACCACGCCTACTAGGAACTTCGCTTCTTGCTGCTGCTACTTCTCGAAGAGATTCAGCATATGATGTGATATCTGTCAGGATAACTAGTACATGATAATCATTTTCATAAGCTAGATGTTCAGCTACAGTTAAGGCAAGCCTTGGTGTTAGGAGACGTTCGATGGCAGGGTCATCTGCAAGATTTAAGAACAGAACAACTTTATCTAATGCTCCTGTTTCTTCAAAATCTTCTCTAAAGAAACGAGCTTCATCTGCAGTAATTCCCATTGCTGAGAAGATGACTGCAAATTCCTCTTCTGTACCTAATACTTTTGCCTGTCTAGCAATTTGAGCTGCTAGCATATTATGTGGTAGTCCACTTCCACTGAAAAGGGGTAATTTCTGACCTCGAACAAGTGTTAGTAAAGTGTCAATTGTACTTATACCGGTTTCAATGAATTCTCTAGGATATTGTCTAGCTGATGGATTTATTGGTGATCCCAGAATGTCTAGAGTTTTTTCAGGGACGATATCTCCTCCACCATCGATGGGTTCTCCTCTACCATTAAAAACACGACCAAGCATTTCACGACTTACACCAATCTTCATAGTTTCACCGAGAAAACGGCACATAGTGTTCTTTGTTTCTAGACCTGATGTTCCTTCAAAACATTGTATAACTGCTAAGTTTTTTGATACATCTAGAACTTGTCCTCTTCTTTTTTCTCCAGCTGTAGTTAAGATTTCAACAATCTCTCCATAGGATACTCCTCCCATACCTTGTAAATCTACAAACATCAAAGGTCCTGATACTTCTATAACTGTCTTAAATTCTCTCGCTTCATATGTCTCTTTTGTAGTCATTTTTATACCTCTTTAAACTGTCTCCTCAGCTCCAAAATCCCTCTGTGATAAACCATCAATTTCCTTCATGAGTTCATTCAAACTAGTTTCAATTTCGCTTCTCTCGATGTATTTCATTCTAGCGATTCGAGTTACTATATCATGATTGAAAATATCGACAACATTTGAACCTCGTCTATAAAGATCGGATGCTTTATTATAATATCGTAAGATAGTTTTAAGCATAAGATATTGTTTTTGAAGACCGCAGAAACTATCTGTTTCATGATAAGCATTTTGCTGTAAAAAGTCTTCTTTAAGCATTCTTGATGTTTCTAGAACTATCTTTTCACTAGGTGGTAAAGCATCAGGACCAACTAGAGCTACAATATCTTGTAATTCTTTATCCTTTTGCAGTAATGCTAGAGCTTCTGCTCTTAACTGCGGGAATTCTTGATCAACATTTTCAGCATAATATTTTTCTAAATCAGACCAATAAAGTGTGTAACTTAGTAAGTAATCAATTGCTGGAAAATGTCTTCTGCTTGCTAAGTCTTTTGATAGGGCCCAGAATACTTTAACTATACGTAGGGTGTTTTGAGTTACTGGTTCGCTGAAATCTCCTCCAGGAGGACTCACTGCTCCGACAACTGTGATGCTTGCTTCACGAGGTTTGGAGCCAATTGTCATGATTCTTCCTGCACGTTCATAATATTGAGCAATCCTAGAGGCTAGATAAGCAGGGAATGATTCCTCTCCAGGCATTTCTTCAAGACGACCAGAAATTTCTCTCATAGCTTCTGCCCATCTTGATGTACTATCTGCCATCATAGCAACATCATATCCCATGTCTCTGAAAAATTCAGCCAAGGTTATACCTGTATAAACACTGGCTTCACGAGCAGCTACAGGCATATTAGATGTGTTAGCAATAAGAACAGTTCTATCCATTAAAGGACCACCAGTATAAGGGTCTACGAGTCTTGGAAATTCTTGAAGCACATCTGTCATTTCATTTCCCCTCTCTCCACAGCCAACATAAACTACAATTTTAGCGTCTGACCATTTAGCAAGTTGATGTTGACTCACAGTTTTTCCTGTTCCAAATCCTCCAGGAATAGCTCCAGTACCACCTTTTGCTATTGGTGCAAAAGTATCAAAAATTCTTTGGCCTGTGATTAAAGGTACATTGCTTGGTAATCTTGAATGAAATGGTCTTGGTTGTCTAACCGGCCACTCATGATAGAATTTCAAATCAACCTTCTTACCCTCTGGTGTTACTACAGTAGCTGCTAAGTCATCTATTGTGTAGTCACCTCGTTTTGCAATGAATTCTAGTTTGCCTTGTATGTTAGGAGGTACCATTAGTTTAAAATCAACGGTTGGGGTTTCAGGTATTTCTCCTAAAATATCTCCACCAACTACTTTTTCCTCTTCTTTGATAATTGGAGAAAAATCCCACAATTTTTTATGATCTAAGCCAGGAATTTCTATACCTCTTGAAATGAAATCTCCAGCTTCTTCTCTAAGAACTGGTAAAGGGCGTTGGATACCATCGAAAATCTGACGAATTAAACCGGGACCTAGTTCTACTGATAATGGAGCGTGTGTAAGAAACACTGGTTCTCCAGGAGTTAATCCTTCTGTACTCTCGTATACTTGTATTGTAGCTATATCTTCAGTAAGTCGAATAATTTCTCCTACTAGTTTCTCCTCTCCTACTCGAGCTACATCATATAGCTTAGCCCCTAACATATTGGAAGCTTGCACTACTGGACCTGCTATTCTTTCAATCACACCTATTTGTTCAGTTTCAGCGGTTGTCATCTTCTTAACTCTCAGTTTATTACTCAACTTTTAATTTTTATTTTTTAAGTTTTGTTAAATCTCCTCTTTATTATTTTACATTTCAACTCCTCTAAATCTCTTTTTTTGTGCTTTTTGAGATTTAGATTTTCTCCTATATGTTTTATTGGTATTATTTTTCTATTTTCTTTAGTAATTTCCATTTCGGAAAATCTGAATATTGTTTTTTCTCCGTCGTAGCAAAATGTTTTAAAAACTTCATTCCGGGTATAGAATAATCATAAGTAAAATAAATGTGGTTAATATTATGAGCGTTGAATTTCTGAAAACAATAAGAGAAACTGAGCGTGAATGCGAACAGAAGATTAAGAATGCAGAAACTGAGAAACAAACTGCTTTAATGGAAGCAGAAAAACAAGCAGTATTAAGTGTTAGAGAAAGTGAAATTCAAGCAAAAGAAGAAGCAAGTAAGATTCTTTCTGGTGTTAAGAGTCAGGTAGAAAAAGAATATGTCAAAATGCTTAACAAATTTGAGGAAGAGCAAAACGAGCTTAAAGAGAGAGCTAAAAAGGTAGACAAACAAGCAGTCGATTTAATTCTCTCAAATATTTTCTAATATCTATAGTGGTTTTATGAGCACTCAATATCGTGGTAAAATAGTTAGTATAGGAGATGAAGAAACATCTTTAGGCTTTAAACTAGCAGGAATTGCAGAGGTTTATACAGAAGAGCCAGATAAATCTGCTCCATTATTACGTTCTCTTGCTGAAGATCCTGAGCTTGCAGTTTTAATAGTAACAGAAGAAGTAGCAAAAGCAAACAGTGATCTAATTCGAAGAATGAGACTAGAACCTTATCCTGTAATTATAGAAGTACCTGGCAAAAAAGCTAAATATGATAGCGCTGAAGATAAAGTAAGAGCTTTAATAAAAATGGCTTTAGGCATTGACATTGAGATGTGATGGAGAAAAATCTATATAGAGATAAGTTATTTTTTTCTACGATAGGTCTTAAGTATGAATGATAAAATAACTGGTTTGGTAATGATTTTTGGATCTTTGGGAGTTATTGTATTTATGTTTATATGGACAATTCTATTTCCAATATTAGAAGGAGAAGTTCGACTTAGGGCATATCTAGCTTTAGCAATAGTTGTATTTATAGTAATACTAGCCTTTATGTTATTGACTGCTTGGATTGGTTTGAATTTCTTGAAAACAAGAGCTCCTAAAGAAGATGTATTGGAAGAGGCAGATAAGGAAGAAATTATAATTCAAGAGTAAAATGAAAGAATGTGATAAAAATGATGGGTGGAAAAAGACCAATATCCCCACGAGAAGCTAAAAGGCTTCAAGCAAGGATGAGACAAATAGAATTAGAAGGTGTGGAAGAAGTAATTATTCGCTTCGCAGACAAAGAAACTGTAATTCTCAATCCCTCCGTTGTGAAAGCATTCATTCCTGGAATGATGGAATCGGATACTTACCAAGTAATGGGTGCTGGAACAGATCGACCTCTAGGAAGCGATACAGTTGCAAGCGCGGGTGTCCAATATACTGACGCGGATGTGGAATTGATAGTTACACAAACCGGTGCTTCTGAAGAAGAAGCAAGAAAAGCTCTCGAAGAAGAAAATGGTGACTTAGCAGGGGCAATAGTTCGTTTAAAGAAGTAGGAAGTAGTTTATTGTTTTTCTTCTACTCCTTTTCTTGTATCCACAGCTACTCCTCTGTCCATTTCTAACATAAGAGGTCCTGAGATTTTTGCAGTTCCTATCCCTATATACTCTTTGTTGGAATTTATGATAATAACTTCCTCTTTTGATGAAATTTCTCTGGCTGCTTCTATTACATGTTTAGCAAATACTGTTTTCCCCTTTCTTACAAAGGGTTCAGCTTCAGAAGAGATTACGACAACAAATCCAAATCCATTCTTGTGAAGTATTTCTCCTCCTAGCAAAGAAGGAACTAAGAAACCATCCTTAGGACGAAAAGAGCAGATTCTTATCTTATTTTGAAAAACGAATCTAATCCGTTTTGTACCTCTTGATTTTTCAATTGTAATGTTTTTTGAGAAAAGTGCGTCTCCTGCTCCCTTACCAAATTGAAAATCTGCAATAGCTTTCAGACGTCGAAGTTCAAAATGATTGGGAGTTTCTTGACTCATTAGATTACTTTCAAATTCCACACTTTAACCTTTTCGAAAAAAACATGTTTCTATGATTTTGAAATCCAGATATCAAAACAGAAATGATTTAGTTTTGGTGAAAACTTCTTGATTCTTCTAATATCGTGTATATAATAATTGAATTTAATACTTTCTTTTATTCTTTCCAGAATTCCTTTTATGTTGTACTCCTCATTTCTTTCAACAATAGCGTGTAAATGAATCCACCCTTCATCCTTCAACGCTTCTATTGCTGTTATTATCTGTTGATCATCGCACTTGAAGTACCCCATTAATACTCTAGAAGCAAAACTTTTGGGTGTTATTTTTCTATTATCTCCATAAACTGGATAATACCTTTTCTCAACATTATTTACTTTAATATTTTTTTTCAGAAATTGAAACGCTTTTTCATTAATTTCTATACCATGCGCTTTAACCGTGGGATTGTTTACTATGATTGGAAGAGATAGGTTTCCAATACAGGCAAACATGTCGCATATAACCTCATTTTTTTTCACTATTTTTATTAAATAATCTCTTTCTCCTTTATTTCCAGGAGAAAAGGTTATTTCAGATATATCTAAATGAAAAACAGTATCAAACTCTTTGTGCTTGGTAACATATCTCTCATCACCTGCCAGGTGTACTATCTGTGGTTTTCGATGAATAGTTTGAGTAGTCTTCTGTTCAATAACGACGTTAATTTGAGGGTCTAGTTGTATTATCGCATCACCTATTATACTCCTGTAGTTTTGCAGTTCTGTGTTTATTTGGTGAAATATGGCTATATCACCAGTTCTGGAGTATCCAGAAGGTAATTTATCTAATAGGGAATTATCAATCTTATTCTTTAGTAGGTTCTGCAACCGTTCCTTTATTTTCATAATTGCAAAAGAATCTTTCAACACCAGTTTTTAATATTATCCACATTTTCAATATTACAGAAAGAAATGGTTCCAATAGCTAAACTACATGGCGATTATTCAATTATTGAGGATAAAGAAGGTAATTCTGTTTACAGTCAAGGTTGGTTTGGTAAATATACAAACGCAGGTCATCTAAAAATGGATCCATATGAAACAGTATTGCTTCTAGAAAGGAAAAAAATAGAAGTTATTGATAATAATAATATTTCGCAATTACTTTCGGGTGTTGTTGCTCACTTCTCAAATAGTATTCAAGATTTTCTCATAAATTACCTACTCTATAAAGATTTGAGAAGTAGAGGTTATGTTGTTAAGAAACACTCTATAAATGGAAAATACTTCGAACTATATGAGAGAGGAACCACACCTAAGAAAGCTAAACACCTTGCTCTAGTAGTTCCAATGGTTGAGGGAGTTTTGTTCAATATAGATGATATTGATCAAATTGTGTCAGAAGCAAAAGACATCAGTAAAATTCTAATTTTTGCAGTAATAGATAGTTTGGGAGATGTTTCTTACTATAGTGTAAGTGAATTGGAATTCGAAAAATTAAATGAAAAATTAGGTGATTTAAATTAAATATGTACCAGATACTTCAACTATTATTAATGGTCAATTCTTAAAATACCTCGCAGACCAAAAGGATATCGAGTCTATAATTTTGTCTCGTGTTGTTGTTGCTGAAATTGAAAATATGGCAAATCAGGCTAAAACAACCGGAATGGCAGCTTTAGAAGAATTACAGCTAATGAGAAATTTCAGTGCTAAGAATGGAATAAACATAGTAATTGATGGTTATAGACCAACCGCACAACAAATTCGAGGAGCTCCATTTGGTGAATTAGACTCTCAGATAAGAGAGTTAGCTGGAGAATATCAAGCTATACTTGTAACCTCTGATAGGGTAATGGCAGAAATTGGAAAAGCTGAAGGCTTAGCAGTTGTATTCATGCGTGAAATAATAAGAAGTTTGGGGAAACAAATTGAGGATTACTTTGATGACCAAACAATGTCGATACATCTAAGAGAAGACAATCATCCTCTTGCTAAAAAAGGAACACCTGGGAATTTTGAGCTTGTTGCATTGCAGGAGGAAGCTATACTTACTCGTGATTTTTTGGAGGAGTTGGCTAAAGACATTGTTGAAAGAGCATCAAGAGAAAAAGATAGTTTTATAGAGTCTGATCAGCATGGAACCACAGTCGTTCAATTAAAGAACTCTAGAATAATTATTATTAGACCTCCCTTTAGTGATGCGATGGAAATAACAGCTGTAAAACCCATTCTAAAGCTAGCTTTGGAAGATTATAATCTGGATGAACAACTTCTGGAAAGAATAAAAAACAAAGCTGATGGCATTATATTAGCTGGTCCTCCTGGAGCTGGTAAAAGTACCTTTGCTACAGCTGTAGCAGAATTTTATGCTGATAATGGTAAAATAGTTAAAACCTTTGAAAATCCTAGAGATTTACAAGTAGATAATAGAATCACTCAGATGTCAGGTTTTGGAGGTGATATCTCAGCTTCAGCTGATCTAGTTCTCTTAATGAGGCCTGATTATGTCATCTATGACGAATTAAGAAAAACAAGAGATTTCGAAACCTATTCAGATTTGAGATTAGCAGGTATTGGTTTAATTGGAGTAGTACATGCTACACAGGCAATAGATGGTATTCAAAGATTTATCAGAAGAGTGGATTTAGGAGTAATTCCATCTATTGTTGATACGATTATTTTCATCTCTTATGGAAATATTTCGAAGGTTTATACTTTGGAAATGAAAGTGAAATTACCTACAGGAATGACAGAGAGAGATTTGAGTCGTCCTTTAATTGAAGTAAAGGATTTTCTTACTAATAAACTAGAATACGAAATCTATACATTCGGAGAACAGATTGTTGTAGCTCCTGTATTGAAAAAAGGTCAAGGAAAAACAAAAGTGAGTAAAAATGTTAATGTAAATCCATCTCAAATTCAAAAAACTCTAAAGAGATATTCAGTTTTTGATTTTGATTATTCTTTCGAATCACCAGGTATTATGACACTTTACGTAACTAAGAAAGATAAACCAAGAGTAATAGGAAAAGAAGGAAGAAAGATCGAAGAAATAGAACAAAAACTTGGTGTGTCAATTGATGTCCGTACTTATGATGAAAAAGATGATGCTGAATTTATGATTGAGCTATATCCAGTTAAGAACAAAGTAAATCTTGTTTTCCCTGATATTTGCATTGGAAAAGACGTTAGTGTCGCAATAAACGGAGAGAATATTGTTCAACTAACGGTTGGGAAATCTGGTGAAATAAGTGTTGCAAAGAACAGTCAACTAGGACAAACTCTTTTAGATGCTTCCAATAGAGGAGCGTTTATTTCAGCTATTTTTTAGAATCATCTACAATCTGTACAAAAACGATTTCAGCTGAATCGTGATGCCCAATGATGATTTTATGTGCTCCAGAAGAAAATATGCCATTTTCTATAATTCCGGGTATATTGTTGAGTTCTTTTTCCATTATAACTGGATCGAAAGCTTTCTTAAAATGAATATCACCGATAAGATTTCCGTTATCAGTTATGACTGGTCCATCTTTACCTTTGCCATATCTTAGTTTAAACTCTCCCCCCATATTAAAGATGGGTTGAACCACTGTATTTACCGCTTGGGGAATAATTTCAATTGGAACAGGAAAATCGGTAATGTCTTTGGGATACTTGGTATCATCTGCAATTAGAATAAATTCCTGAGCTGCTTTACTCATGATTTTTTCCATAGTAAGTGCACCTCCACCCCCTTTAATGAGAACATAATCTTCAGTAATAATATCAGCGGAATCAACATAAACATCTAATTCGGGATATTCAACTAGTGAGTTGACAGATAAACCAGATCTAACCAATTCAAGGTTAGTTTCAGTTGATGAAGGAACAACAATAATATCTAGCTCATTTTCATCTACAAGTTCTGCTAATGCTTTGATGAAGAATTTTATTGTGCTACCTGTACCAACACCAACGACAAAACCATCATAGATTAACTCATTAGCTACTTTATGCGCTGCTTGGATTTTTCCTTTATCACTTAGTGAAATATCATTCTTTTTTTCTGACATATTATCTCACATACAAACTATTACTTACTGGATTAAAGAGTTTTTTTAAAATACATTATCTATTTAAAATATAAAGGGTAAGAAAAATAATGGAAATTCATTACTTCCTTACCTAAGCTATGAAATACTTGGAATTTACTGCTGATCACTCATGAATTTCTTGAGTCTGTCTAATTCTTTAAGCATCTCTTTACGAAGAGCTGCGATTGATGTACTCTTAGCAAACAAATCTCCTTCACCTTCTCCTCCTGGTGGTGCGCCTGCTGTTGCAGATGGGGGTTTGGGTGTTGGTACTGTTGGTGCTGGAATCGCTGGAGTAGATACAGATGGTGGGCCTTTAGGTGGTGCTGTTGGCATTGGAGGTGAGGGTACGGCTTGTGGTGGTGGTATCTTCCCCACAGATGGTGGAGGGGGTGGTGTTGTTTTACCAGGTGCTGGTGGTGCTGTCGGCATTGGAGGTGCTGGTGGTGTAGCAGCAGCTTTAGCTCTTCCTCTTTTCTTAACTTTGGGAGTTGGCATTGGAGGTGCTGGTGGTGCTGTACTTGGTGTGGGTGCAGGAGCTTCAATTTTTTCGTCTCCTTTAATTTTGCTGAGATAATCACCTTGCATTTTCTTCAATTCTTCTTCTAGTTGAGATACTTCTGCTTCTCTAGTAGTTTTTTCGATTTCATCTTCTATCTTCTTTACATCAGATGCATATCTAACAGATAATCTTCCAAAGATTGTTTCACTTATTTCCTTCTTCCTTCCAGCTGCAGACAAAGCTTGTTGTCCTGCTTCGAATTTAGCTTTTTCAATTTTTAAAATTGCAATTCTTTCACTAGGAGGAATATCAGTGGGTGCTGGAATATCTGTTTCAAGATCCAAATCTAATAAGGAGGGAACCTTACTATCTTTGTAAACTTTAGTTGTGATAAACACCACTAATGCACTTATGAAAAAGAAAATAACTAGTAGATAAATAAGCATTTTAAGTCCAGCGTCTTCTAACGCAGCTGGAGGTAAATTCTCAAACCAATCTATAATCGCCATATAATTGCCTCTGAAATTTTTGTATCAAAGATACTTTATTTCTCTGTTTTTAATTAGTTCATTAATACTTAATAAACCCTATTACAGAGGACAATAGAAAAAGCATGATATTATCTTGAGAATATCAACGAAGAACACTTATCTTCCAATATCACTTGTTTAAAACAGCAAATTACATACTAATACAAATGAATGATATTTTATTTTTTCTTAGCTTCCAGTATCGCTTTCACTCTCTTCAATCTTGAAAAGGTTTCTCTCTCTTGTTCTTCCAAAGTACTTGCAATAAATGTTGCAATTGCTCTAAGTTTGGGAATTAAGATATAACTCAATGCATTAACTCTTCGTTTAGTTTTATTTATTTCAAAAGCTAATCTCTCTAAAAGAGTCATTTTTTCTGCAATAATCATAAGCGTTCTTAGTGATTTACGGAAATATACTATTGCTCTGTCTAATTGAGCACTTGAACTAGTCAAACCATAAAAAATATCTTCTCCTTCCTTCTGAACCTCCTCTACTATGAAACGAGGTGATTTGACCCCCATAATACTGACAGTCTGAGTTTTAATCTCTAGAACTTCAGGTGCATATTGTGCTAAATCTCGAATCTTATCAGGACCAAGAATCATCTCAGCTTTAGCCAAAGACTGGTATGCAACAAGTAATTCTCCTTCTACTTGCTTTCTAGCTTCTCTAACTTCATCCTTAATTGCATATAATTCTATTACTAAAGCATCCATTTTTTCCTTAAGTAAATCGTGACCTTTCTGTGCTAATCTAATACGAGCTCTGGTGTTAAGTAGTTCCATTCTTGTAGCACTTATTGTACCAAACTCAGGAGTTGACATCAACGAAGGGAAAGAGAATTAGAATAAATGTTTTTTGATTTGTAGTGATTCATGATTTTCCTCTGATTCAGTGAGATTGTATTCTTTGTGATAAATGGAAAGATATTTTATCTGATTGTGAAACCATTATAAAAATAGAATTAGTGAAAGAGAATGAAACCAGATATTTTCGATAGAACCAAAGATTCTCAAGAATTAGTTTATCCAGGAACACGCTTAGCTGTTACAGAAGAATTTTTAGGTGGTTCTGGGACTTATTCTACTGATAAGTTTATTTTTGCAGCAGTTATAGGAAATGTCGCTATAGATGTAGAAAAACATGAAATTTCTGTTGTACCAAAAGTAAAAACCGCCATAGTGCCTAAAATAGGAGATATATTCCTAGGTAGCGTTGTAAATGTGTCTCGACAAATGGTAACTGTTGGAATTCATGTATTAAGAAATAAAGAAATTTACCCAACATATACATTGGTTATACATGTTTCTCAAGTTTCAAAAGAATACTTAGAAACAGTAGATGAAGGATTACGCTTAGGTGATATAATTCGCGGAAAAATCATAGATGCAAAAACAATTCCCTTGCAAGGTTCTCTAATAGGTTCTCAACTAGGTGTTGTTTTATCAACATGTTCTGAATGTGGCGGTAAGTTGGAAAAGATAGGTAGAAATAAATTAAAATGTACTGAATGTAACTTCATTGGTAGAAGAAAAACTACTATAGATTATGGTAGCAGTCATTTAGAATTTAAGTTGTAATCTCAATAAACAATTAAGGATTTGTAGGTGTTTTTTTGGCAAAAACTGCGATAAAAGAAGTTCATATTAATTTCCCTAGGAAAGAATATTTACAATTCTTTATAGAAGTTCTCTCTAACTCTCTAAAACATGTCGAATTTACGTTATCTTACAAAAATAATGGTTTCAAAGTAAAGCTCTATGGGGAAAGGGAATCAGTTCTTGAATCCGTAGGTACGGTTAAGATTCTAGGTAAGATGTTAGTTAGATCTGTAACTCCAAGTAGTGAAGGTTTCTATGCACATCACTTACAATTGATCCAGCAAATTGGAACTAGAATCATTTCTTTAGATAGTTTGAGCTCAGTACTTCATCATTCAGGAGTCCCCTCATCAGTGGTAAATCAAGAATTGATAACTAAAGCAAAAATGGAAAAAATCCAAAATATTCTAGCCTATTTATATGATTTAATTCAAGAACTTCCATTAAATATAAGAACTCAAATTATGAAAAAAGTTATACTAAGTGTTAGTTATTGCACAAATCTATCTCCTGAGTTTGTGATAGATAAAGCTCTTGAATTGGGCTATTTCCAAAAGACACCAAATTCAATTACAATTAATTCTGAACCTGAAAAGATCATTGAAGAGTTAATTGAAAAGTTGTCAGCTGAAGAAATAAAAGCTTAATAATATTATTCAATTTAATAAAACAAGTTTATGATTATAATGTCAATATTAAGGGAAGAATACTCAAGACTAATAAAGTATATAAATTCGATAATTTAAAAGGAAGAACGAGGCAAGAAAATGGAAATAAAGATCTTGAAGAAAGATAAGGGTTATATCAAATTTACTGTGAAAGACACCGACCCTCATACTCTTTTCAATCTCTTGCGAGAAGAGCTGCTTAAAGATGATAATGTGGATTTTGCTGGATACTGGAGAGACGAGTCTTTTTATGAATCTGTTATTTTTCAGCTAAGGTTGAAGAAAAAGACTGGAGATCCCATAATAGCACTTAATGGGGCATTAGACAGACTAGAAAAAGATACAAAAGAATTCATCGAGCTATGTAAAGCTAAAATTGTATAAAATAAGGTGGTTCTTTGGACGCATCTAGTAATAAAGAATTGAATTTATTGGAACTTCTTTTGGATAAGAATCTTGCTAAGTTTGGAGACTCGATTGTTAATTTAATTTACAATGCTGCAATGTTTGAAGCTACTAAACAACTCAAAGGAGTAAAGGTTTGGGATAAATGCTTAGCAGAAGCTTGTAGAGCTTCTCCTCTTAGAAATCTGGTTGGAAGCAAAAAAAGTGCAGGGGAATTAGGTGATGTGGTTGAAGCTTTTATTGGTTTTCTGTATATGAAGAAAAACAAGCAAATATTGGGACACATGATTGAAATTCTAAAGCGCTTTATTATTCAAAACTGGAACAAACAAGAAACGAATGAACAACAACTATGCAGAGATGCCTTTTCGCATCTTCTAAAAACTCTCTGTAAAGAGATAGGAATTGAATGAAATTCTTCTCTATCAGAAAATTAAATTGTAAAGGATTTAAAACTCCGACCTATCATATCTGCTAGCCTTAAACACTCAGGAATTGCACTGGAATAGGAAGTGATATGAAGTAAATTTTTCACGATATTATTCTCTTCGAAGCCGATTTGTTGAACATATGCATTACATTTTCTTCCAATTTGATTTACAAATTCCATTTTCAGAATAGGAGGATTTGAGGTAAGAATCTCGTAACGGCTTTCCCAATCGGGTAAATGTGAGAGTGCTTCTTTTACTTCACCGTTTTTTGGTAAATGTGATAGAACTGTTATAGTTGGCAAAGAAGTTTGTTCATAGAGAGAATTAAGATCTATGATATTAAATGCTCCAATCGTTGAACTACCAAGAATAACTGCTTTTAATTGATTATGAAATTTACTTTCTGATATCATATTACAAATTCTATCTGTAGCATCCATACCGTCTATTTTAACATCTGTTCGTAGAACTCCTTCTACTAGACTGTACCCCCTTATTATGACTCCAAAAACAAATGTTTTCGAAGATTTTTCTCTTTGAAATGCAGCATCATCAATCCCGATAGTTCGAATGTTACTCTTCACAACTAAAATGTTGACTACAGCATATAAGTAAATTACCTATAATTTCAAAGAAAGAGAATAAACAAATATTATGTGATTTTAGTGAATTGAAAAGTAACTTTTTAAATTAGGACCTTTTTTTCACTATTGAAATATATGAGTAGAAGAAATCTCCCTGAAAATGGTGATCTGGTAATTGGTACAGTGAAAAGTATTTTCGATCATGGAGTTTATGTTGATCTAGATGAATACGAAGATCTCCAAGCTTACTGTCATGTATCAGAAGTTAGTTCTACCTGGGTTAGAAATATTAGAAACGTTATGCGACTTGGAAAAAAAGTCGTGGGACGAGTAATGAGGGTTAAAGAAAATCAGATTGATATTAGTATAAAGAGAGTATCAGAAGGATTACAAAGAACAAAAGTCGAAGAATGGAAACATTACAAAACTGCAATAACTCTTCTTGAAATGGCTGCAAAACAAAGAAAAACAGATTTTGAATTAGCAAGATCTGAAGTAGAAGATTTAAGTTCAGAGTTCTATGGTAGTTTGTACCAAGCATTCGAAGATGCACTTTTCAGAGGAGAAACAACTTTTCTTGAAGCCGGTGTTTCTGAAGAGTGGGCTAAGGTTTTGACTAATATAGCAAAGAAGAATATGTCAATTCCCAAAGTAGAGATTTCAAGAGATGTTGAGATAATTTGCTGGGAAGAAAATGGGGTTAATTTAATCCGTGATGCACTAAAAAAGGCATTGAAGTCAAGAGATGAAGTTGAAGCAGCGGAAGAAGAATTAAGTATGGATGTATATGTAAAAGGAACTCCTAATTATCGTTTTATAATTTCAGCTAGAGATTATCAACTAGCAGAAGAATTAATGTCAAAAGCTTATCAAGCTGTTGAAGATTCTCTTGAAAATCATGCTGCAACTGTTAAAATCTTAGAATCAAAATAAAGTGAAAATAAAATGACAAAGTCTATTTTCAAATGTACTAAATGTGATAAATACACTTTGAACAGTGAAACCTGTCCAGCGTGTGGAAGTAAGGCTGTGTCACCTCAACCCGCAAGGTTCTCTTTGGAAAAAGAAAGGAAATATTCTAAATATAGAAGAGCACTAATTAAGAGAGAAAAGGAACAAATCTCAAATTAATGTTCATTACAAACAACGTAAAATTGCTACTTCAATTATATGCAATCTTTTTTTATGAAAGCGAAAAATGCTTGGAATTTCAAACTCTGCTTTAATTATTTCTACAACTTCCTTTTTATTTTTCTCAACAAATTTCTTGAGAAAAACTATATTATTTTCTTGCATCAAATGCAATGAATAACAAACTTTAGATTTTTGTAGAGCAATTAGTAGAAACTCTTGATCCTTTACTGAACCTTTAACTCCAAAAGGACTATTCATAAGAACAGTGTCATATTTAAGCTCAATATCCCTAACATCTTTCTGAATAAACTCAATATCTACTTCTGCGAATTTCGCGTTTTTTTGAGCAATTTTCAGTGCATCTGAATCTATCTCATAAGCAACAACGTGTTTTGCTTCAAGAATCTTTGCAGCTATCGCGAACAAGCCGGTTCCACAACACAAATCTGCAACAGTTTTATTTTCAATATCTCCTAATTGAAAAGCTCTCCAAGTGACCATCGCTACTAATCTAGGTGGTGTTTGATATTGTTCTAAATGAATTTTAGGGCTTTCAAACTTCTGAAATTGTGAGAGTAATATTTCCAAATCCTTCTGCTTCATATTAATCACCACTGTTTTTACTAAGTATCTTTTGAGACATCGTTTTAAACATGCCAATCATAGATTGAATCTCTTCTTTAGATGTGAAACTACGATTTATTACGGTACGAAAAGTATGCTGAACTATCGGTTTTCGATAGTCTTCATAACTTAAAAAATCGGTTATCTCATTGAAAAGCTTGAAAAGAATCTCTTTTTCCTTAAATGATGAACTTATAGCTTCGGAATCATCAGATTCTAAGTCAGTAACTCTCTTCCAGAATTCATAAAGAATAATTGATACAGCATGAGAAATATTCATTACTTTATGATGACCTGGAGTTGGAATGGTTACAAGAAAATCACACAATCCAATTTCCTCGTTTGATAAACCTCTATCTTCTCTCCCGAAAACAATCCCGATTTTACATTCTGCAGGAATTGTTATTTCATGTAAATTCCATGGATATACTGGTTGCCTAAGAACATTGTATGTTTTACCAGCTTTTGCTGAAGTTCCAATCAAAACAGAATATTCATCGCGGATTTCTTTCAATGAATTGTATGTTTTAGCATTTTCAAGATAATCAATCGAATGCTTTGCACGATTTTTGGTTTCAGTAGATAAATGATCAACTTGTGGAGATACAAGAATTAATTCATTAGCATAAAAATTGTTGCATAATCTGGCAATTGCCCCAATGTTCCCCTCAATTTTGGGTTCAATCAATACAACATTGTAATCTATATTTTCTTTATTTTTTGACATTATTATCACTAAAATCGAATCTAACTAAATATAATTTTTCGAAAAAAAACTTGGTTGTGTTCAATATTTCAAAGCTAATATTGTTATCCAGTTTGCTTGTGTCCCAAGCAAGTGATGAAAATATGGTAAAGAAAGAGGTTTTGAAATTCTTATCTTTAAGATAAGTTATAAGTTGATATACTTCTTCGTATCCCTCTTTTCCGCCAAATAGAGCTAGTTTATCCAGTTTAGGAAATATTTCATTTTCTTCTTCTGCAGGAAGGTAAGGAGGATTCCAAATGATTACATCAGGAGACACTTCTTTTAAAGCATCTATTTTATCCATGCATACAACATCTATTTGTTTGTTGACTTCATTTAATCTACAGTTAGAAGAAATTAATTTAGCTGCATCATAGGAGATTTCACAAACTATGAATCTTAATTCAGGGTATTTCTTTGCTAAAACTATCGAAATAATACCTGAACCACCTCCTACTTCGAAAATTAATTCACAATTGTTTGGAATTGTAAGCGAATTAATTAGAAAGAAGGTATCCTCTGCAGGAAAATAAACATCTTCCGATATTTCCAACTCTATCTCATATTCAGGGAAATTATATCTGACCACATATCTTCGCCTATTTTCGTTTTTGTTACATTATATAATTGTACTAACTCTTCTAATGAGAGTGTAAATATTCTTCGCTCTGCATAAGGTAGTGAATCTATGATATCTATTTTTGGATACATGTTTAGTTTTGCTTTTCTCTTCAACAAATTTGAGAAAACACTTCTAACTATCTTCTTTTTATTCGAAAACAGAAGTGTGATTAATAATCTGAAATCATCATGATTTCTGATTAGAGTTTCTTTTTTCTTCTGAATAGAAACTATTGAGGAATGAATTTTAGGTTGTGGAAAATATGAGCTAGGTTTTACAGTTTTCAAATAATCACAAGAAGCTTTTAGGTTTGCCATAACAGTGACTCTAGAATAGTCTTTTGTTCCGGGTTCAGCGAAAAGCCTCTGAGCAAACTCCTTTTGAAACATAAGAATAGCTAAATCAAATGAGTGTTCAAGAAGTTTAAAGGTTATTGGAGAGGAGATTTGATAAGGGAGATTTGAAACACATTTATTGAAAGTTGGTAGATCTATCTTAACTGCATCTCCAACAATGATTTCAATATTGGAATAACTTTCGGTTGTATCTTCAAGAAATTTAGCTAGTGTTTTATCCGATTCAATTGCATATACTTTTTTTGCTAATTTCGCTAAACACAATGTTAAATTTCCTAAACCACTTCCTATTTCTAATACGATATCGGAAGGTGAAATTTGAGCCTTATCTATTTGAAAATGGATGATACTGGCATCTACTAGAAAATTCTGACCTTTTCGATAAGATGGTTTTTTTCCTAGCTTTTTCAGACTCTCAAAAACATAATGCTTTAACTCAGAGGAAGAATTCCAACAAACCATCAATCAAACCATTTTTGTTAATATTGCCTTTTTGAAGTGGGTTCTTTACTGGCCGTAAATAATCTATGCTTTTCTTCTTCTTTTAATTCTTGTAAAATTCTATTTAGGACCATTTTGCGAATGTCAGAAATCTTTACACGTTCCTCAATGTCGCTGAAGGAAACAAAAGGCATACCTTTTCTTGTTTCCAATATTTCCCACATGAGTTTTTTACCGATACCTGGAATAAGCTGTAAGGAATGAATACGATTAGTAATTGGTTGAGCTTTGTTAAAGAAAGACACGAATCTTTTCTCATTCTTACTAATAATTTTTAAAACTGCGTCCTCTAATGATTGATAACCTGTATTTGTTAAATCATCTATACTCAAACGTCTTTTAACTTGTTTAATGGGTGATTTTTCCTCTCCTTGAATTACCATTTCTTCAAATTGTGGATAATTTCCTCTCCTTTCAGTGGTTAATTCAAGTAATGTGAACCATGTTGTGCCTATGCCCTGAATAATTGGTTCTCTTTGCTTTGCTTGACTAAAACCTTTGCCTTCTGGTAGATAATCCAATACATATATTCTAGATTCTACTTTCTTAGATTGTCTAATATGGGTTACAGCTCCAATAATGAAATCGTCATTTTCATTGGTTTTTTCTGGGCGTTTGTTTCCAGGTTGTCGGTTATTCCCCATAATGTTCTCACCTTATATAAGCACAAATACAAAAAAAGTTTTTGTTCTCCTTTATTTAATAAATCTCATTAAAAAGTGTTATTTCTCCTTTTGAAATTTCTCAATGTAGGGTTTTATTAAATCAAACATTTTGCTGATTTCCGTTTCTGTAAGCATTTTTGGTTCTTTTTGCAACAGATCTTTCAGTTCCTCCGGAGATGGAGGAAGAATATTTGCAATTGTAAATGCAGAGAGTTCTGTTAACTCAAATTCCTTTTGTAATTTCTCTAATATTTCTCTGGATTCCTCAGGTTCAATACGAGCATTTTGCATAGCATGCTCAAAAGCTACTCTTTGCCAATAGGAAAGTTCTGATTCTTCACTACGTTCCTGCAAAATTCGCATGGCCTCTGAAATTGTCAATGGTTTTCTTTCTAGAACTTCTCTGGGCATTGAAATCACACTTCTATTGTCTTACTTGGATTACTGAACGACTTAAACGCAAGTGTTCTTTATTTGCAATAATTTGTTTGGTTGCTTTTCCTTGTTTTATTGCAACAACATAAGCCCTTCCTTGTACTCTTATGATTTCACCTGTCTTTCCATGATATCTTCTATGGGGCATTCCTTTATGCACACTAGAATCAACAATGATATCGACTATATCTCCTTCATTGAAATCTTTTAGTAAATAGTCCAATGGACGTAAACCTCTTTTACGTACATGTTTCCTGAAGAGATGTCTGGTTGTATGACGGTAACCTTTGGATTTTCGCATAGTTGTACACCTAGTATCTTATAATTGAGCAAAATCCCTCAATGCAACTTTTAATCTTTTCGTTCTTTGTTTTAGTGATTTCCAATCCTTCTTTATTTCTGTTTAATTTGAAGAAGGAAAACATATTATTAACTTGATTTTGTTTAAAATTCTAATTTTTATTTTCATTGACAAAGGGTTTTTCTTCTATCTCAATGACATCTAATTTTTTACAAATAGCATTAATACCCACTATTTCTGATACACTAGGTTTTGTTCTTTTATTATCCCCTGATATCAACTCTTTTACATAACATCCGCCATCACACGTGATAGTTGCTTCAAACTCTCTCTCGCTTATTTTCTTATTCTGTATTGAGAAAACCTTCTTTTCTCTAATTTTGTCTGCTCTTCTATGAGAAACACGAGTTGGTGTTCGCTGTTTAATTATTCTATCGTGAAACTCTTTTTCCAAAATAACAATCTTATCTTTTGCTACTGGTTCTTCAAATTCTATTAATGCTCTATATTTTTTAATAGAATCTTTTGCTTTCCCTTTAATATGAATTACTTCTTTCTTGGAAGATAATCGATAGTTTTTGACTTCAACTTTTCCCTCCGCTGATTTATTTGTTGATTTTTCAAGTTCTTCAAGGTTTATAGATCGAATTCTAGGTGCTTCAATTTCGAGTACAAAAGGTCGTCCTGTTCCGAGCATTAAGGCATCTATGTCCTCTCTTCCTGCTCCGTGAAGTGTTCCTTTCACACCTTGAGTAAGCTTCACTGCTTCTACTTCTATGATTTCTTCAACAGATTCAGCATATCTCTTTCCTGTATTATTACATTCATCACAACCTTTACCGCGACATCGATTACAGGGCCATCGGGTTTGAGGAATGGTTCTTAGAAATTTCAGATATCTGCCGTATATGTAGAGAGGTCTTATTTTTAAATTAAAAGTAAGAGACAATGGCTCAACTTCAATAACCATTTCCGGGCTTTGAAAATTTGTTTCAGTTGGTAATTTCTTTGATAGTTTCTTTCCAATGATTCTGTTAAATTCCTGTTTCAAATATTCTGTTTGAAGAGTATCAAAGTTCTTCTTGATAGTTGCTTCTCTATCAAGAAAATTCTCTGGTAAAGATGTTCCCACTAGAATAGAGCTAAATTCATATTCCTTAGCTTCTGGTATGATAATGTCAACTAGTTGTTCTATGTTTTTTAGATGGTCTTCGCAAATAAAACATATTTGTGTGTGTTCTGGTTCAATTTCCTTCATTCTAAGAGCATTCTTTGCTATTTCACTTCCACTTCTGGAAAGCAATTGCAACTTATAGATGTTATCTTCAGAGAATGAAGCGGCAAAATTCATAGCTAGGAATGTTTTGATGGTTTCTCCTCTATGAAAGTTTGTTGTTCCTGTTCCTAGATTTGAAAATTGTCTCCCCAAACAGTAATTGCATAGAGCCTGGTTAGTAAGAATGTTTAGTGCTTTTTCTTGAAGTACCATTTTATACCACTTGATCCAGGAAGTAATTTATCATTATAACTTGCTCGTTTATTGCTAGTGGACCCAAAGGAATTTCTATTTGACGGTATTTCATAGGAAGTTTATCAAAACCAAATAAGAAAACATTCGTATCCAAACAAGATTCTAATTGGGGTGTTATTATAATTTTAGAAGATCTTTGAATTTTCATCAACTCTTTCTCTGCGAATTTCTCAAGAACTCCCTCTGACGGTTGTTTATGAACTGTTAAACCAGGTGTAAGTTTTCCTGATTTAGAATTTGGATTGTCTATATGATCCTTTGCTCTAAGAAGTAGATGAGCTGCAGAAAAAAAACTGGGACCTAAATATCTGATTGTCTTTCCATCAAAAATGATGGTTATTGGTTCTTCTTTATATTGCGTACAATAATATACCACATTATTTTTTCGAAATTCATTTGAAAGAAAGAATGAATCAGATATTGCTTTAATGTATGAACCTGTTTTTTCAAATGAAAAATCCTTAGAGTAAAGATCTGTTTTTGAAAAGGAAATAGCTGGTGCATTAAATACAAAAACGCAAGATGACATGAAATTTCACACAAGCAATTAATTGATTATCCTAAGAGCCCTGGTGGGATTCCTGGTATTTGAAGACCTCCACGACGTCCTTTTCTCATGCGTTTCACAAGATTTGTTACAGTCTTATGTTGATTGATTAACTCTTTAACTTCAGCAATACTTCGACCACTACCTTGAGCTAATCGTTGAATTCTTGAACTACTAAGTTTGACTTTACCATCTAGTTCTCCATCAGTCATAGAAGACATAATTACCTTAAATCTCTTCATATTCTCTTTTGACAAATCAAACATATCCTCATCAAAAGACATACCAAGACCAGGAATCATTGACATCATTCGCTTCATAGACCCCATAGAACCAAAGCTGTCTAACAATTCCATCATTTGTCTGTAAGAAATTTTACCACTTAACATGCTCATTGCTTCTTCTTTTGAAGGAAGAGTTTCTAAATCTCGAACTTCTTTCAATAGTCCTTCTAGATCTCCAACTCCAATAAGTCTCCCAACAAAGGATGTTGGATTGAATTCCTCTAAAGCATCAACTCCTTCTCCATCTCCGATGAATTTTATAGGTACTTTTGCAGCTGCTGCAGCAGAAAGACACCCTCCTCCTTTTGCAGACCCATCCATTTTAGTTACAATAATAGATCCTATTTTAGTTGTGTTTGCAAAGGCTAGTGCTTGGTCATATGCTGTTTGACCTAGGTTTCCGTCTATAACTAAGATGATTTCATCAGGTTTTATCTTATCACTGATTTCTTTCATCTCTTTAAGAAGTGATTTTTCCTCTTTGTGTCGTCCAGCGGTATCAATAAGAATTACATTATATTTTTCATCCAAGAATTTCTTGACACCATCAGTTGTGATTTTGACTGCGTTTTTGTTATCTGGTTCCCCATAAACAGGAACATCTAACGGTTCACAAAGCTGTTGAAGTTGTTCAAAAGCTCCAGGTCTGAAATTATCCGCAGTAACAACTGATACTTTTTTTCCTCTTTTCTTTATGTATTTTGAGAGCTTAGCAATAGTGGTAGTTTTTCCTGATCCTTGGATTCCAACTAATTCAATAATGGTTGGTTTATCTGGATTGAGAGTTAAGGGATAGAATTTTGTACCAAGGAATTTAGTTAATTCATCATGGATAATTGAAAGAACACTCTTTTTGCGACTTAATCCCTCTGGAAGTTCTTTATCTAATGATTTCTTTTCTACCTCATTGACAACCTCTGCTGCAATATCAAAATTTACGTCTGCTTCAAGCAGAGCTTTAAGCATGTTATTCTTCAATTCCTGGATAGCTTTTTTATCAGGAGGCCCACCTCTAATTATTTTAGAGATAGCATTATTGAGGGCAGATCCTAGTCTTCCTAACATGAACAATCAATACAAGTAAATATGGAAGATTAAAGAAGATTTTGTTTTGAAAGAAAAGAGAAGTTTGGATTTATATCCAAACTTTTTTGTTTTATTGTGTTAGTTTTTCTGCTTTGATTTTCACTGGCTCATTTGCTAACTCTGCACTTCTTCTGATTGTTATTGAATCTACATAGTAAATAGTCCCATCAACCTTAGATTTTCTTCTAATTGTAACGTTACGGCCCTTGACGTCTCCATTAACTAAGGTTCTCTTTATATTGATGGTATTCTTTGCGAAAATACTTCCAGAAACTCTGTATGGGAATTTTCTTATTGGGATAATTCTAAGATTCTTCCACCATTTAGAATAACCTATAGAAATATCCTCAGCTACAACATTTCCACCTATTGTAGATGCACCTTCCATTGTGACAGCCTTTTGAGATAAGACATTACCTTCAATGTTTGCTGACCCAGATGTTTTCAATCCTTGAATAGCTTGTACAGTGTCTCCACCTCTGAATGATCCAGATGTTTTTAGAAATCCTTGAACCACTGTTTCTTTTCCAATCTTTACTGAACCACTAAATTTAGCATTTTCTCCACCCTCAAGACTGCCTTCTACTTTGAAAGATCCAGAAGTCTTTAGGGATCCTTGTAAAATAGAATTTCCACCAATTCTTGCTGATCCGCTGAATTTAACATTGTTATCACTTAATAGGTTTCCATCAATTCCAAATGATCCTGAACTTCGAACATCTCCATGGGCAGTAATACTACCCAAACCACCCAATGAACCAGATGATTTAATGCCGTTACATTCTAAGTCTCCTTCGATTTTGCAAGAGCCTGAAGCTTTTACAAATTTGTTCAATTTTCCACCTTCTATTCTAGCAGATCCAGATACTCTAACAAAGTCTTCTAGTTCCTTCATAGCACCAGAAGAACTTATTCCAACTTTTCTCTCAAGTTTTTCGCTCTTTTCTGTTGTTTCATTCATTTTTATTACCTCTTTTTGTTTTTTGAAATGAAAATTAAAGTTTAAGTTCCTCCCTACTAATTTGGATAGGTTCCTTAGTTAATTTTGCTTTTTTATCTATCTCTATATTATCAACGTAGAAAACCTTTCCTTCAACTTTTACAAAAGGACCAATTCTCACATTTGTTCCTTTCACATTTTTCATTACATGTGTATTAACAATATTTACCTCCCTCGAACCAAAAACACTTCCATGGATTGTGGAGGGTTTTAAGCTTTTTAATTGAATTCTATAAACGTCCTTGTCTTTATTAATATAGACGTCTTCTCCCACTACATTTCCTTCAGTTTTAATTTTTCCTGCAATTTCGATTGTACCTTGTGATATTAGATTTCCGCCAATATTCACTCCTCCTGAAACTTTTGCACCATTATCGACCTGTACATTTTTTAGACAAGAAAAGCTTCCAGAAGCAGATAAGCGTCCTTTTAGTAAAACTTCTCCAACAACCTTAGCAGATCCAGAAAAACTAGCATCCTTGTCTCCATGTAAGTATCCACTACATTTGAAGGATCCTGAACACTTAACATCACCACGAGCGGTTATATTTCCAGAACTTTTCAACGATCCTGAAGCTCTTAGCTGATTACATACCACATCACTAGTGATTTTACCAGAACCAGAAATTCGAATATCTTTAGCAATCTCTCCTCCAGTAATTCTTGCAGATCCAGCCACAGTCAATGAATCATCAGAAATTGTTTTTACGCCTGAACTATAAATTTGAGGACTTTTTTCAAGAAGCTCATGATTTTTCTGTGCTTCATCACGTTTTTTCTGATATCGTCCTTTCAATTCAATATAGTTTTCTTCATCTATTTCCCCGTTATTGTGTCTCTTTTCAAGTAATTCGAGTAATTCCTCATACATCTTGATATCTTGTTTAGACATTTTATTCACCAATATCATTATTTCAGCGCTTTATATAATGATTTTTTAAATTGATTAGAACAAACTCTTAAGCGCTTGGTTAAACATTTGTAAATAGATGGTAGAAGCGTTAAACCAATTAGCTTAATTTGAAATTTACTTAAAATTAAAGTTGGTGCGGGGAGGGAGATTCGAACTCCAGAACCACTAAGAACGGATGAATTGCAGAAATTTTAATTCTGCACTAAGAATAACCTCATTAAAAGAGAATAGCAAAGCACAGTATAAAATAAACAATGTTAATTTTTTAAAGTTGATTTTTCAAAATTTCATATAAATCAGGTAATAAATGCAACTATGAAAAATTCATTTTCAACTTTCAATACTAAAACAACAAAATAGGGCTTTAAACGATATATTTATTCTCTCATTTTTGCTTTTATTAAAAAGCGATTTAACTTTAATTTTTAAATCATGCGTTTTATTTTTAAAATTATTAACATTATCATGGTAAAAAATGTCAGAAATCTTTACACAGATTAGAAAATGGAGAGTCTCCTAAATGGATGGTAATGAACATATGGTGATGGATTGGTGGGGTATCCCCTACATGGGTTATATGATGATTGTAGTATGGGCTATTTTTGTCATTATAGGCGTACTCATCTACAGAGATGCTGAACGCAGACAAATGAATGGTGCTATGTGGTTAATTTTAGTTTTTATACCTTGGATTGGAATAGTTTCAGCGGTTGTTTACTTAATAGTAAGAGCTAATTATCCAATCCAACAAATCCCTGTCAGTTATCCATCATCTGAATCAAATCACCCTTCTCCAAAGCAACAAAAAGCTCTGGAGATGTTAGATGAGAGATATGCTCGTGGTGATATCACACGAGAAGAATATTATCTAATGAAAAAAGATATTGAATATGGAAAGTAAATTTTCTTCATTTAGTAGTGGTTTTTTCACCCTTCTCCACTACTTACATATTCATTATCAAATACAAAAAATATAAGATTGTGATAACATGAAAAAAAATAAAGAAAAGATGGACCACAGTAAGATGGACCACAGTACAAACATGAAGCATCAAGATCATCAGAGTAATGATCATTCAGCTCATATTTCTGATTTTAAGATACGGTTTTTTATTTCTGCAATTTTAACAATACCAATCCTTGTTTTATCGGAAACAATTCAACTATGGCTAGGCTTTGAGCTTACTTTTCCATTTCAAAAAGAAACAGTATTTATCATCTCTACTTTTGTCTATTTCTATGGTGGTTGGCCGTTTCTGAAAGGAATGGTAGGTGAAATTAAGAAGAAACATCCTGGGATGATGACACTTATTACAATGGCAATTTCTGTTGCGTTTTTCTATTCAACAGCTACAGTTTTCTTTATTACTGGTTCTGATTTCTTCTGGGAATTGGCGACATTGATTGATGTAATGCTATTAGGACATTGGGTTGAAGCTAAGAGTATAATGGGTGCTTCAAGAGCACTTGAAGAATTAGTAAAAATTATGCCAACAACTGCTCATTTATTTAGAGATGGAGAGATTATTGATATTTCTGTTTCCAAACTTGAAATTAGCGATGTTGTTCTTATTCGTCCTGGTGAAAAGATACCATCAGATGGAGCAGTGGTTGAAGGGGATTCTTATGTGAATGAGGCTTTCCTAACTGGAGAATCTAAACCTGTCTCAAAAACAATAGAAGATACAGTTATTGGAGGTTCTATCAATGGTGAGGGGATATTGCACATAAAAATTGAAAAAACAGGAGAAGAGACATACCTGTCTCAAGTAATAAAATTAGTGAAAGAAGCTCAAAAGAGTAAATCAAGAACTCAAGATTTAGCAAATAGAGCAGCTGCTCTTTTGTTTTATGTTGCTATTATCGCTGGAGTTATTACCTATTTTGTGTGGTTTTCAATTGGTTTTCCTGATTTTGCTTTAGAAAGAACAGTAACTGTTTTAGTAATTGCTTGTCCTCATGCCCTAGGTTTAGCCATTCCTCTTGTTGTTGCCTTATCAACATCCATTACTGCAAAGAGTGGGATCTTAATTAGAGATCGAACAGGATTTGAAAAAGCAAGGAAAATTGATGCGATAGTGTTTGACAAAACTGGAACACTCACAGAAGGGAATTTTGGTGTTACTGATATTGTAACATTAATACCAAAAGTAGAAATGTTGAAATTATCTTCTGCACTCGAAATTAACTCTGAACATATAATTGCCAAAGCAATTGTTGATTATGCAGAAAAAGAAGGAATAAAAGTAAAACCTACTAAGGAATTCACAGTTCTACCAGGCAGGGGAGTTCAAGGAAAAGTTGAAGATAAAAATGTCTATGTTGGGAGTCCAAATTTACTTGATCAACTTTCGATTGAAATAAAGGATAAAAGAATAAATCAACTCCAAGAACAAGGAAAGACAGTAGTATTTGCTGTAGTTGACAATCAATTAGCTGGTGCATATGCTCTTTCAGATAAAATCAGAGAAGATTCCAAACTTGCTATACAGAAGCTCAAAGAGATGGGTATTAAAACCTACATGTTAACTGGAGATGCAAAAGAAGTTGCTGAATGGGTAGCTAAAGAACTAGAGATAGACGATTATTTTGCTGAGGTTTTACCTCATGAGAAAGCAGACATAATCAAGAGATTAAAAGAAGAAGGTTATAGAGTTGCGATGGTTGGGGATGGAATAAATGACGCACCAGCTTTAGTAACTGCAGATGTAGGAATAGCTATAGGTGCAGGAACCGATGTAGCAATAGAAAGCGCTGATGTAATCCTTGTAAAAAACAATCCCAATGATGTAATAAGGTTGATTGAACTTTCTCAAAAAACTTACTCTAAAATGGTTCAAAATCTTTGGTGGGCTGCAGGTTATAATATAATAGCTATCCCACTTGCTGCTGGAGTTCTAGCAAGTTTGGATGTTATTATTAATCCAGCAATTGGTGCGATTCTAATGTCATTAAGCACTGTTATAGTAGCATTAAACTCCCAAACTTTAAGGAAACAGGATAAGAAAGTTGAAATTGGAAGTTCTAGTGCTATTTCTGCACCAGTAGAAACTATGTAAGTAAAATGTTAATCTAAGAATGGTAGATCTAATCTACCATTCCAAATCTTTTTTCAAATACACTTAAACAGGTGTTACAACAGAAATATCTTTTTTTATTCCCTATTACTTTAGTAAAAATTGTGTCTGCAAATTCTCTTTTACAATAATCACAGATTAATTTAATACTTTTAGGTTCTAAAATCAAAAGATCCCTTTTCTCAGGCATTTCATCATAAAGAATCGTTGTCTCAATATCTTCTACTTCCTCTAAACTCTGGATGTTACTGATTAGTTTGCTCTTTTGAGCATCGGTAATGTAATGTGTTATAAGAAGTAGATTATATCTTCCACCTGTAAGAAAAACCCTTTGAACCAATTTATTGGTGTATAGCTCCTCTGATAAATTTTGAATGCTCTTTGATGGTGTTCTTATAGCAATTAAGCTTGGTCTCCCCTCTGTAAGAAGAGAATGGTCTAAATTTACAGTAAAAAAATTGATAATTCCATTCTCAATAAGTTTTTCTACTCGACTTTTCGTTGCTGGTACAGATAGTTTAATTTTTTCAGCCAAGTCTGAATAAGATTTACGTCCATCATTTAGCAACTCACTCAAAATGATTAAATCTTTTTTGTCAAGAGGTTTCAATTCATACTGTAACTCTTACTGTTTTATTAAAATATGTCGAAATTGAAAAATTCTATAAAGATTAAAAGAAATGGTGCGGGGAGGGAGATTCGAACTCCCGAACTACTAAAGAACGGATGACTTTTCTAGCCCTTTTTTTTTGCTTTTCAGCCTAGATCTTAAGTCCGTCGCCGTTGGCCACTTGGCTATCCCCGCTAAATGAACTATCAATCTTCTTAACTACTATGGAGACTTCTTTTCTTTTTTTAAAACTTTTCATTTTGATTTTTATTACATCCTCTTTAAGGATGAAGCCTTGTAGGGTCTCTAGGGTGAAGCCTTGCTTCTCTGATATTAGGTAGATTTAGAATCTTTTGAACAAATCTTTCAATTCCTGTTCCACTACCTCCGTGAGGTGGAGCTCCATTTCTGAAGAACTGGAGATAACTGTCTATATGTTCAAGCTGAAATCCTTTCTCTGTTGCTTGTTTGGTCAAAATATCAATTCTATGTTCTCTTTGACCTCCTGTTGTTAACTCTTGCCCTTTAAAAAGCAAATCAAAGGATTTGGTTAATCGAGGTTCTTTTTCATCCTTCATTGTATAGAAAGGTCTAACTTCCCAAGGATATAAGTCAACAAAAACAAAATCTGATTTCCACTTGTCTTTTGCATACTTTCCAATAATATTTTCAGCTTCTGCGTCTAAGTCATCATAAAGATCTAACTCTTTTCCTTCACTTTGTAATATTTCATTACATTCTGGTATAGTAATAATTGGCCATTTACTAGGTTGTTTATCAATTGTAATTCCTCTTTCTTCTAATATTTCGCTTTTTTCCGCCTTGATCTTATCTAGTACATAAGTAATAACGCCTTCTAAAATACCCATTACATCACTTTGATTTTCTATATATGAAATTTCAAAATCTATAGATGTATATTCACACAAATGTCTAGATGTATGATGTTTTTCAGCTCTGAAAACAGGACCAATTTCGAAAACTCTCTCAAAGCCTGCTATGAGCATCATTTGTTTGTAAAACTGAGGAGATTGTGCCAAAAAAGCTTTTTTATCGAAATATCCTATCTCAAATACATTTGCTCCACTTTCTGTAGCTGAACCAACAATTTTAGCTGAGAAAAATTGTAAGAAATCATTTTTGTTAAAGTACTCTTGGAAACTATATGCAGCTATGCTTTCTATTTCAAATATCTGAGCTATGTTTCTGTTTCTAAGATCTAGATATCTATAATCATATCTTTTATCTGGGTTTGTTTCAATTTTATCACTAATAGCTATAGGATATTCTTGAGCTCTTTTATTTAGAATCGTAACTTCCGAAGGAAGTACTTCCTTACCATTTGGTGCACTTGTATTATCGACAATTTCACCTGTCACCGCAATTATGTCTCCTTCTTGAAAATCGATATTGAATATATCCTCTGTTACTTTTTTCTTCGGCATAACAATTTGAACAAGCCCTGATCTATCTTGCAACTGAATGAACCTTAAACCACCTAAATTTCGAACTTGTTGTACCCAACCTGCTATAACGACATTCTTCAAATCTTCAGTGAATAATTTAGCAATGGATATTCTCTGTGTTAGAACCATGATTTACTCCTCAATTTTTATGTTTGCTTCTTTGATGCTAAATTAAAAAAGATTCGCTTCTTGAGGCATTTTCTCTGAAATTATTGTTTAATTTTTAATTGAGATAAAGGAAAAACATTATTTAGTATTCGGAATAATAAGCTTTTAGCGATGCTTATGAAGAAAGTAGTACTAAAAATTGGTGGGTCTGTTCTTTATAGAAAAGAGAATATGACATTAAATGTTGAACTAATTAAAGAATACATTAAGCTAATTAATGACCTATATGAAGCAAAACATCAAATTGCAATAGTGGTAGGTGGAGGTAAACTCGCTAGATCTATAATACATGCAAGCGAAATACTTGGTCAAGTAGCTACTTACAGTGACATATTAGCTGTTGAATCCACAAGAATTCATGCACTATTGTTCATAGCTTCCCTAAGGGACAAAGCATATTTACTCGTACCTAGGTCTTTTGAAGAAGTAAGTAAAGCACTTTCTACTGGGAAGATTGTTGTATCTGGAGGATTACAACCTGGTCAATCAACAAGCGCAGTGTCAGCTTTGGTAGCTGAATATTGGGGGGCTGATTTAATTATTAATCTCACAGATGTTGAACAAGTATTCGATAAAGATCCTCATAAACATCCAGATGCTCAACCTATAGAACAAATGACAGCTGAGGAATTACTCACAATAATAACACAACAGCAAGAAGAACCTGGGAAGTATGATCTTTTTGATAGAGTTGGATGTGAGATAATTAAAAGATCAAAAATAAAACTGGCTTTTACTAGCGGTTCAAATCCTGACAATGTTAGAAAGATACTGAAAGGCGAGAAAATAGGAACAATAGTACAAGGATAATTTCATCTTGTACAGAATCCTCGTTCATCGCTATTATGTGTCATATAATTTGTATCTTAATATGGCCGCAATACCACCAAAAGAACCATACAAAATAGCTCCATCATCATGAGTTGTAGATATAACTTCTAAAGTTGCTCCAGTGTTCTCTGCTAACTCATACAATTCAGTAATAAAATCATTTTCTTCATCGATAAATAATTTTGATTCATTACATTTTGGACATTTTTTACTTGATATTTTTTTGACAAAATCATTATAATCCTTTGTTTTAACAGATTCTATATTTTGATAATCACATGCATCACACTTTATGACCATGTTTACTCTATCAACATCTTCACTGACAAGTATTATTTCAACAGCTCCTTTTTCCAGAGCTTCTCGAACTTGTTTTTCACCATAAGTAGCTAATCCTGTATCTTTTCCAATTTGTTCCATAAACTTCTTTGTAAGCTGCCTTTCTCTAACCAATTCAAAATCTGATAGCTTATCTTGAGCTTTTTCCAGAAGTTCCCTAATCCCTTGATGTCCTCCATACCCTACATCATAGATTCCTATCACTTTTTCTTTAAGTCTATAATCAAGTTCCTTGCTTTCCAAAAATTGTGACTTGGATAAAGCAGGACCACCAACTATTATTGCTTCAACAGGATTTTCTTCTAAGTAAGTTTTATTCATTATATCAGCAACTTTGGTATACCATCTTTCTACGATTTCTTCTGTTATCCTTTGAAAACGACGCTGTGATTGACCACCCATTTTGTGCTTTCCTGGAACATATGATTCTTCTTCTCTAATTATATCTAGACGAGCTCCTTGAATAGTAGCTATTGTAGCCCCTCCACGAGCAACTATTGCAAGACCATATTTCTTTTTACTTTCTAACATATCCTTCAGATGATTTATGTGGAATACATGGTCGCAGAGATATAATTTGATACCAATCTGTTCTGGGGGGTCAATAAGAAAAAATTCGACTTTGTTGTTCTGAGTAATACCACAGAAAATAGCTATACCATTATCTCCTGGAGTTTTTAGATTCTTCATCCTTGACATAATAGAAGAAAGTGCTGCTTGAACTGCTTTTCCTGTACTTTTATCTTTAATATTTGTAGCAGTTCCATATTCATCTCTTAATTGTGAGTTAATGTCTGAGAGACGAGTTCCTGGGGGGATGTATAGTGAAACCAAGCTTGTAGACATGTTAAAACTGCGTTTAACTTCGAGTTTCTTAATATCGTGTTTAAGCAAATATCGTTCGACCGATGTTCTTTTCTTTTCTTCTTGTTGTGTCAATGTAATCTCCTCGAATATTTCAGTTCAGAACAGGAAGTAAATTCCATTTTCTTAAATTAATCTCGCTAATTAAACATCTTTGAATTGTTATTATTCTTTTTGGTTTCATTCAATTTTCGAAATGTGTTTTATTATTTTAAATCTTAGAGAAAAATTTTAGAAAGAAGAAGAAATAGTGTAAATGAGAAAGATGTTAGAAAAAGAGAAGGTTATCATTGATGTGTTAGATATCTTAGTTTCCGCAAGAAGAGGTTTAGCTTTTGGAGATGTTATGTTCCAATTAAATGACATATATCAGCCCAGCGGTGAGATGATGGAAAAATCCTTGTTACTCGATATATTGGAAGATTTAACTATTCAAGGGTATATAAAGAAATTTCAAGTGGGGACTTTAGACAGCTGGAAAATTACTGAAGAGGGAGAAGATCATTTCTATAGCATGTAGATTCAGAATTAGCCAAATGGGGATATAGTCATGAATCTTCGTGAATACGTTGGATTACCAATAGTAAGCGATGATGAGGCTATTCAGTATAATTCAAATGAGATTGATGTTAAATCAATCATAATCTCTGAAGCTAGGGACATTAAGTTCTTTGTAAAAGAAAAAGATAACCTCAAAAGCGAGGAAGAAGTTTTTCGAGTTTATCAAACAATTAGGTCTGTTGAAGACAAAGAGATATGGGATGACATAAGCTTTGATGTAATTGTGATCCAACCTGGGAGATTGGGGAAAGAGTATATGAAAACCATTGGATACTATAGATCCCTTGCTGAAAATGGTTATCGTTATCCTGAAGTTTATCAGATAGCTGAAGGATATGTTGAATTTTTTTTACAGCAACCAAGTCAAAGTCACGATAAAATCAAAGATGCTGTGATGATTAGAGCTCAAAGATTTGATGTTGTTGTTGTACCTCCCGCATATGGGTTGACATTAATCAATCCAAGTGAGAAAAAAGCAATTGTTACCAGAATACGAGCGATGGAAACTGAAGAAATAACCCAACAATATAAACAAACTCATGGAGAATGTTATTATAGAATGGAAGAAGATAAGTGGGATTTTAATGAGAATTATGAAGAAATTCCTATGTTGCGATTGGAGGAACCTCAAAACAAATGGAAATCTTTGAAGAGAGGAATTCCAATATATGCTTCTTATACATACAATCCAAAGAGATTCAATGGTTTAGTGGAACCAGATCCAGTAGAGTTTGTATTATAGAAAGCTAGAATTATTCTTCTACACCATATATTTCGTCATCTGTCCAACCAGTAGAACGTTTAAGCAACCAATGCATTTGTCCTATGTGTCGGTGTTCATGATTGATTAATCTTACTAGATAAATTCTTCTTTGCATTTTTCCTTTCCACATGTCAATGTCCTCGTCTTCTTGCTCAGGTGTGAGTAAAGATAATCTATTACTGAGAATTTGGGAGATAATATTGAATTCAGCTATAATTTCATCCAGACTAGCCTGGTCATTAACTTCCTGCTCAAGATCAATAGCAAGTTTAGACGGTTCTGAAGAATCCTCTGGAAACTTAACAAGCATCCAGTAAATGTTCATAAGAAGATGACGGAAGATTAATTCAGGACTCCAAACGTTTTCTATAACAGAATCATAAAAGTGCTTTTTGTCTATTTTTTTAAAGAAGCCAAATAGTTTTCTTCGATCTTCTTCAACTATATTATATAGGTGCTGAATAGATATCATGCTGTATCAAAGAAGCTTTAAGCTTAAACATTTATAATTCTTCTAGTAATTTATACAAAAGAGAAGTGTAAGAAAAAACTTTTAAAAGTAATAATTAGGAAAAACAAGAAGGGGGCACTAGCTCAGCTTGGTTAGAGCGCACGGCTGATAACCGTGAGGTCGGCAGTTCGAATCTGCCGTGCCCCACCAACTTGTTCTTTTCTATCAAAATTATAATAAGTGTCTTCCTACTCTTCTCAAAAGATAAGGTGTTATTATGAATTCAGCTGATATAAATGGTGTCAAAAAAACTTTACAGATATATTTTGATGGTAATAAAGAACTTGATTCCAAGAAAATACTTTCCGTTTGGGATGAAGATCTTAAAATAATTTCTACTGAAAGAACTCAAGATCCTCCTGCTTGGGTAGAAATGGAAGAATACTATCGCAAGGAAATTAAAAATGACATGACAAAATGGGGAATTGAATTTGACATTGTGACCATGGATGTTTTTAGAAATTGTGCATCAGTTAGAGTTGATGTAAATTACACAGTTGATTCCAGAAAGTTCAAAGAAACACAATTTCTTCACCTGCTCAAGAAAGGAGACAATTGGTTAATTTATAGTAAGATTTTCGTGTTTTATTAATTAATAAACCAAAATAGATTCATGGAAAATTCTAATCAGACACTCCTTCAACTACTTACTTGCTTTTCTTTTGATAGAATCTGTATATTGTTTTTGATTTTTTAGCATTTTAATTAATCTTTGAGTCGCATTTATTTCTTTAATACTAGCTCTTGGTTTTTCATTCATTAAATCTTCAAGCTTTAAAACAACAAATTTCTCATCTTGTCTAATAGTTAATTTAGGTATAGATTCTATCGACCTTTCTGTTCTTTTCTTCATAACTAATCACAAATAGGCTCTTAGTATAACCCTGTTTTTTGTATTTTTTACGAATTGTATTACCTAGATATTCAGTTTTACGAGTGATTGACAAGTAAGATTTTAAATTACAATTGGGTATCTTACATATGTCTCCCTCTAGAGAATCAGAACTTTCAGTAAAGGCAGGAGCAGATTTACTTCTAAAGGGCTGGAAGATGCTCAATAAAGCCTGCCCTGAGTGTGTAGAACCTCTTTATGAGAAAGATGGGAAAGTCGTCTGTGTAAAATGTAAAAAGGAATATATCATGGTGGATTCAAAATCTGAACTCCCCCAAAATAAAACATCAAAGGTTCAACAATCAACTGCAAGCTCTTCTCCAAATGACTTTAGCTCTAACGATTTCAGTAATTTACCTCCCGTTCTAGCCGATACAACAAAGATAATGCTTGCTAAGATTACTGATTTAAATGCTAAATTAAAAGAAACATCAGACCCAAAAGAAATTGCAGAAATTTCATCTACTATTAGATCTCTTATTGATTCTCTTCGTTCTTTGACTTCTTAGACTTTTCTCCCACTTCTTTTCTTAAGAATTCCAATTCCTCTTTAATACCATCAAATTCTGTTCCATCTGCTATTTCTTTGTAGTTGGCATAAATGAAATCGATTATATCATTAGCAATTTTTTCTCCAATTCCTTTGATCTCAAAGAAATCTTCCCTCTTTGCCAATACAATATCTCTAATAGAACCAAAATGATTCAACAATCGTCCTGCAATTTTGTGATCTACATGAGGTAAGGAGGAAATCGCTTCTTCCAATTGTATTTTCAGACCCAATCCCTTTCTTTTTCCAATAGATAATTTTCTTTTTCTTTCTTCTTGTTCTCTTCTCGCAAAAGCAAAAAGAATTTCTGCAGTTTCTTTTTGATTCTTAGTGTAGATAATTGGAACTTTGAAATCTGCTGCTATTGAAGTTAAGGCTCCTGCAAGGGCGCTAGGGTGAAGAGATGAACTAAATAAGTTTAAATCTCCTTCTAGTAACAAAATAGGTTTAGAGCAACTTTTTACTAATATCTTTATTTGTGAAAAAAGCCTTTTGTCCATAATTGATTTTATGAAATCATCATCTGTTTTTCTTTCAACAATAACTTGATCAGAACAAATGTAGTCTCCTATTTCTAGTCTTTCAAACCCCAAATCTACTTCTTTATTCATTAGCTCCTTGATAACTACTGTATTCCTTTCTCTACTATCACAGATGATTTTTATTATGCCTTCTTCTTTATCAGAAATACTTTTTTCTAAATCATCTTCAACATCTAACTTTTGAATTGCTTCTTCTTTTTCTTCTTTAAGCTCTGCTGTTTTTTCTGCTTCTTTCAGAAAATCTATGATACCTTTTTGTTTTTCTTGTCTTTTTGTTTTAGTCTTATCGGTTGTTTTTTCAAGAGTTTTTACAAGTCTTTTCATTTTTTGTGCTTGTTTTCTAGATGCCCACATATATGCCTCGTCCCTAGTTCCCTCTGCAATCAGCATGACAACCTTCCCCTCTTTTCTTCTCCCAGTTCGACCTTTACGTTGTATTAGACGTATTGCATTTGGAACTGCATCATAAAACACTACTAATTCACATTCACCTATATCTAATCCCTCTTCTGCAACGCTTGTTGATACTAAGGCATTGTAAGTTCCCTCTCGGAATGCTTGCATTATCTCAATCTGTTCTTTTTGTGACAACCCCTTTTCACCTTTCATGGAAGATTGTCCTACAAACCAGCGCGCTTTAACCCCCTTGGTTTTGTTGAGTTCCTCACTAATTATCTTAGCAGCGACTCTAAAATGGGCAAATACAAGGATTCTATTATCGGGGTTATTACTAACCTCTTCGGATATAATTTCCTTTAATCTTTCAATCTTGGGATGAATAATTTTCTGTTCATGCAAGCTTTGAACTGATTCAACAACAGTTTTCATCTCATCAGAGAACACTAGCTCTTTCAGAGCTCTACTTCCTCTACCAAATTTTATTTCACTGATTTGTCCCTCTAAATACTTGTTTAGTGATGGAACACCTTGAGTTTCTATGAGTTCTATCGCATGTGATATTCTAATTGAATTTCCTACTAGTGCCAATGCTCTGAAAAAGTCTGTTCTATCTTCATCAGATTTATCACTGTACTTTTCATGTACTTTAGCTCTCAGTTTCAATAATTCTCTTCTGGGGTTGTTTTTTGGTTGAGCGGAATTGATGATATCTAATTCTTTTAATCCTTCCAGAATAATTCTGTAAATACTGTTTAATGTTTCAATTATGTTTTTGAATTCCTTGGAAAGAGGTATGATTTCCCAGTTTTCTTGTATTTTGTGGATATATTGTTTAACATCATCTGAGCTTTCATCTCTCATTTCGATATTGAAAGCTTTGAGGTTCTCTTGCACCTCTTCTATACGTTCTATCTTAGAACCAGGACTTGCAGTTATTCCAAGAAGAAGAGGATTTTTTGCTTTTTTATTATATTGCTCTGCTATGAAAACATAGCTGTGATCTCCAACTGCTTTATGGGCTTCATCTAAGCATAAAAAGACTATTTCATCAAGATTTATTCTTTTTTGAATTATGTCATTCTGAATGGTTTGAGGAGTACAAATCAATATTTGACCTTGTTCCCAAACTTTCTTTCTTTTTCTTGGATCAATTTGTCCTGAAACCTGGATTATTTTATCTGGATCAACTTCTAGAGAATCTTTTGAAATAAATTCATGTTGATCTAGAAGGGGTTTTGTAGGAGCACAGAAAACTATTTTTCCTTCTGGAAATTTCTGTAAGCGCTGTGCTGCTATCATCAAAAATAGAATGGTTTTTCCTAAACCAGTTGGAAGAACTACTAAGGAATTCTCTTTGATACAAGAAGCAAATAACGTTTGTTGATATAATCTGGCTTCGATTTTGTTTGGCTTGACTAATGGATGGTTTAGATATTCAGGCTGCTCCATGGGAAACCACAGTTTGCTAGTAGCATAAATTGTTCTTTTTTTTACTATTTAAAACTATTAATTATAAATAGGTATAGCTGTTCTTTATGAGTAAAGTTCTCATTCCTTATGCACAAGCCTTATATGTTACCCAAAAGAGAGAAAAAAATGTTCAGTTATGGAGCCTTCTCAAAACTCTCAAGCACCCCCAATGAAAATTAGTACTCTTGTTAGTTCAATTGGATTCGGGATGTTTATGTCCTCACTAGACGCAACAATTGTAGTTATTATTCTTGAGAAAATAAAATCGCATTATGGAGTGACTTCAAATGAAGTTCAATGGGTAATCCTCTCTTATCTTCTAACAATGATGGCTTTTACAACAATCGCTGGTGATTTGGGTGACAAATTTAGCAATAAGTTGATTTTTCAAATTGGGATGGCTCTTTTTGCACTTGGTTCTCTATTCTGTTTTCTATCAGGCTATTTCGGAGGAAGTATTTGGTGGCTTGTTCTTTCAAGAGCTATTCAAGGATTGGGAGCTACAGGAATGCTTGGGAATGGGATGGCCTTAGTTACCCGTTTCACCACCAAAAAGAATCGCGGAACAGCTGTTGGCATTAACAATTTGCTTATTTCAATATCAGTCATTACAGGTCCAGTATTTGGTGCTTTGATAAGCGATGCTTGGGAATGGGGTGGAGTCTTTCTGATTAATGTACCTCTTGGTATTATTGGATTTATATGGATTCAATTTGTCATTCCAAAAACTCCACCTGTTGAAAAGGAACACAAAGCAGATTACGTGGGTTCAATTTTGTTTGCGATATTCTTAACAACTCTAATACTAAGTTTTACGATCTTCGTAGATATTCAACTTGCAAATGCAAAAATGTGGGCTGGTATTTCTCTCCTAACTAGTATCATTATTTTTCCAATCTTTATACTCTGGGAGAGGAAAACGGAACACCCTTTAGTAGATTTAAGCATGTTGAAGAACAAGAAAATATCTATTGGTCTTTTTACGGCAATTATCAAACATCAAGGATATATCATAATAATCTATCATATTAATTTGTATTTGCAAGAAATGGGTATTGAAACAGATATCTTAAGGGTAGGGTTGATAATCTCAGGATTGCCTGTAGGAATGGCGATTGCAGCAGGTATTTCTGGCAAATTGTCAAACACAGTTGATGCACGCTATTTGTGTACAATTGCTATGGTAGGAGTTACGATAATGTTAGCCTTGTTATCGATATTCATAGATATAAGCACCCCAACTTGGTTCTACGTCATAGTTGCATCAGTTATTGGTATGTGTATAGGGTTGTTCCTATCTCCAAACGGTAACTCAATTATGTCTGCTGCTCCAAAAGAAAAATTAGGCGTAGCAAGTGGTCTACATGGTTTAACAACTAGCATAGGCATTAATCTAGGAATTGCACTTTCTACACTTGTTTTCACCTTAAGTGGTAATCTGCTTTCCAAAGAAAATGGCCTTCCTCCTGAGAGTCCTGTGAATTATGTACAATCTATGAAATGGATGTTTTTAATTTTTGCTGTGATAACAGGAATTGCAGCTGTTGTTTCTTTTTTCAGAGGACCAGAGGATAGAACCCTTGGGCAACCATCTCTACAAGACAACCAAAGAACTCAGTGAATGAAGTAAGTTATTATTCCAGCTAGAAAAAATTAGCTAGGCTTTTAAAATGGTGTATGTGCATCTTTAATGTAGATAACAAGATGAAATTGAGTATGTAATCACTCAATTTTTAAATTAAAAATAATCCACAATATTGCAAGGTGATGAAAGTGAGTGATTTTGAACCTAGACTAATAGAAAGAAGATATATTCCAGAAACACAAGATATTAATCTATTCAATACTTGGCAGGAAGAAGAATTATTCGCTTTCAATAAAAAGACAGGAAAACCAATTTATTGTATTGATACTCCTCCTCCATATGCAAATGCCTCTTGGCACATGGGAGGCGCTATTCATTATAGTAGTATAGATATGATTGCTAGATACAAACGGATGAGTGGTCATGAAGTATTATTTCCCATGTGCATGGATCGAAACGGATTGCCCATTGAAGTTCAAGCGGAAAAGGAATTTAAAATATCAATGCATGATGTTCCTCGTAAAGAATTTCTACAGTATTGTAAAGAGATACTTGATAGAGTAGGGGATCAAATTCTAAACATCTGCAAGATATTGGGCTTCAGTAATAATTCTTTTGTATGGGAAGAAGTCTATAAAACAGATCAAGAACAATATAGAGCACTTACACAGTCAACCTTCATTAAGTTATTTAGAGAAGAACAAATCTATGAAGATAGCAGACCCAACAATTACTGTACAAGATGTAAAACAACAATAGCAGATAATGAAATTGACTATAAATCTGGATCTCATATCCTTTATGACGTAAAATTCAAGATTAAAGAAACTGGAGAAGAATTAATAATTTCAACCTCTAGACCAGAGTTGATCCCAGCTATAGGAGTAGTCATTTTCAATCCAAAGGATGATAGATATAAGTATCTCGAAGGTAAAACTGCTATTTCTCCAATTTTCAACAATGAAGTTCCTATTCTGACACATCATTATGCAAAGATGGAATTTGGTACAGGGATATTGATGGTTTGTGCATATGGTGATTCTGGTGATGTCCAGATTTTCCGTGAATTTAATATTCAACCTAACACTGTAATCAATACTGATGGTTTAATAAAAGAAAATGTTTCAGAATTTACAGGACTCAAAGTAAAAGAGGCTAGAAGGCAGATAGCTAAAGCATTAACAGATCAAAATTTCATAGCAGGGAAAAAAGACGTTCCACATAACTTCCCAACCTGTTCTCGTTGTAAAAACGATGTGGAATTTCTAGCTATGCCTGAATACTATTTGAAACAAGTTGAATATGTTCCAATTTTGAGAGAATATTCAAACAAAATGACTTTCTTTCCAAATTATATGATACAAGTGTGGTTAGATTGGCTTGATACGGTGTCAATAGATTGGCCAATAAGTAGAAGACGATATTATGGAACTGAAGTTCCTGTATGGTACTGTAAGGACTGCAACCATCCTAATCTTCCAGATCCTGGACCCTATTATCAACCTTGGAAAGATGATCCTCCTTTCAATTCCTGTGAGAAGTGTGGAGCTTCTAATGGATTCGAGGGCGACACTAGAACTTTCGATACTTGGATGGACTCTTCTATAAGCGAGATATACATCACACTGCACCCTCATAACAAAAGAGATGATGATTTGTTTGAGGAACTAAATAGTAGAGACTTTATTTGTGACATGAGACCACAAGGAAAGGATATTGTACGAACTTGGTTACACTATACTATGCTAAGGGGTTTTCATTT
>Ga0255055_10000239_pt1 | contig 43021 bp, 38 predicted proteins | sample JV7_2_27_MG_FD_188633 | JGI IMG/M metagenome (GOLD analysis project Ga0255055, IMG submission 188633) | Seawater microbial communities from Jervis Inlet, British Columbia, Canada - JV7_2_27 | ecosystem: Environmental > Aquatic > Marine > Inlet | place: Canada: British Columbia | collected... | reverse complement strand
CTGGGGTTGATGATTGGATTGTGGTTTTTGTTCTTGGGAACTGTGCAAGGGAATGTTGAAAGTGCGGTGATGTATCTGCCTCTGCCGATCCTAACTCTGATTGGGTTACTCTGGTCTCGTTGGTGGGTTATAAGTGCGTCTCGCCTTCCAATAGGTGGGACTGATTAATGGAGTGGGTGCTTTGAAGCAGCAGGCGAAGCGAGGAGTATTGGAAAAATTCTTGCAGAAAAACGCGAAGATGATATTGCTCACGCTCATCGCGCTTGTTCTCGCCGCCCGAATTCCATCCTTAGGTTCACGCCCATTGTGGTACGACGAAGCATTCTCTATTCTTTTCTCCCGGACCGGTCCGAAAGCTATGCTGCAGGGGACTTTGGGACTCGTTGATGGGACTGCCGCGGATGTGCACCCGTTGCTCTATTACTCCCTTCTCTGGGCATGGATGCTGCTTGTAGGCCAGAAGGTCATCGTTGTTCGCTTCCTATCGGTTCTCATTCACGTTGGATTGCTCATCTTGCTTTGGATTCTGGTGCAGGAGTTGTTCGGATTGAAACAGGCCGTGATAGCAGGGTTTTTATTTTCCCTCGCGCCTTTCCAGGTGCAGTACGGGCAGGAAGCGCGCATGTACGGCCTTCTCAGTCTATGGCTCGTTTTCTCCACGTTATGTGTTTGGAGAGGAATGCAAGGAGGCAGGAAATATTATTGGGTCGCGTTCGGTATCTTTGCGGCTCTGGCGATGTATTCGCACGTCCTGGCAGTTTTCTATCTAATCCCTCTCGGGTTATCACCGCTGCTCTTCCGGAAATTGAAATTATTCCGATCGGCTTTGCTTTCGGCGCTCATCGCGATTGTGCTTTATCTGCCCTGGGGGCTTCAACTTCCAGCTCAAGCTGCAAAAGTCGAGCGCGCCTACTGGATCGCGAAGCCCACGCTGCTAGATCTGGTTCAAACAATCATATCCTTTATATCGGGCCTGCCCATCCACCCAAACTGGCTTTCAGTAATTCTTTTTTGTGCAACTCTCGTGGTCGTTCTTGCGAGTGTCCAAACGTACCGGGCGGTTCGAGAACGGGATCCTTATGCAGAGAAAGCGCTATGGTTGATTTATTTGAGCGGTTCACCCGTACTACTGCTTTATCTCGTCTCGCAGATTCGCCCCTTGTTTATTGTGCGGGGGTTAGTGCCCTCCGGTGTCATCTTCCTACTTTGGCTTGCATGGGCACTAACTCCTCGCGAGCGCCGAAGAGTAGAGTCTTACCTCATGATTGGTTGTTTAGCGATCGCCTTCGCTATCGGGTTTTATTCTCGTGAGACATATCGAGGATTCCCGTATGCTCCCTTTGAGAGTGTGAATGAGTACATCACCTCCGCGATAGATGAGGGAGGGATCGTCCTGCACTCGAACAAGATCACAATGCTTCCCGCTTTTTATTACGACGAGTCAATCCAACATACTTACGTCGCCGATCCAACAGGTGCCGGGAGCGATACCCTTGCGTTACCGACCCAAGAAGTTTTAGGTCTTTATGCCCAACTGGATGCGAGAAGTGCGGTAGGGGACGCTCAGCAGGTTTTCTTCGTGATGTTCGCCCGTGAGATCAGTGACTATGAAGCGCTTGGGGTGAACAACCATCCGCATCTTTCATGGCTGACAGAGAACTATCGCCTGGATGAAATCACCACCTGGGATGATTTATCCCTTTACCAATTTGGGAGATCGGAATAGGTGAATCTGGATTCGGCGTCTGGATCTGGATGCACCTAAAAGTTTATGGAGATTGACGAGGCAGTCAACAAAATGCAGACCTGGCGCTGGATATCACTTTTTATTCTAGGACTTTTTGTCGCAGGACTAGCGAGTTTTTGGATCCAAAGCCCGGGCTATATGGATGCAGATTATTATTTCACCACTGGTCAGGAACTTTCACGGGGGCGCGGATTCATCGAGCCGTTCATCTGGAATTATCTGGACGATCCAGCAGGGTTATCCCATCCATCACACCTCTATTGGCTGCCGCTTACCTCGCTTATTGCGGCGCTACCGATGGCTTTCTTGGGGCAAACATTTCGAGCAGCACAGATTCCATTCATCCTGATGTGCGCATCGCTTCCGGTAGTCACCGCCGCACTCGCACTCCAGATTCATGGCAATAGGAAGTGGGCTTGGTTTTCTGGATTGCTTGCACTCGTCCCAGGGTTCTACCTTCCATACCTGCTGACGACCGATGTTTTTGTCGTCTTCGCCCTCATAGGGGCGGGTTTTTTCTACTTTACCGGACTAAGTTTGCGTAACGGGAGAAGTCGTGCCTGGCTTGCTTCAGGGTTGATGGTTGGTCTGGCACATCTCGCCCGCGCGGATGGGCTTCTCTTTCTCATACCCGCGCTTGTAGCTGTTTCTTCTTCAAATGAGAAGAAACTTCAGCGCTTCACATTGCTGATTTCCGGCTATTTATTCGTAATGGCCCCCTGGTTTCTGCGGAATTTCATGGTCGTGGGAACGCTGCTTCCATCGACGGGAGCGAAGACGCTCTGGTTGGGATCTTATCCGGAATTGTTCAGTTACCCGAGTAGCACTCTAACCATCCAGCATTTCATCTCACAGGGATTCGGGGCAATCTTGCAAGCGCGGTTCGCTGCACTTTGGATAAATCTGCAACGGCTCATCGGTGAAAATGGTCTGGTTATGCTCGGACCACTTATGATCCTTGGCTTCCGTGAATTACGGCAGGCGTTTGAAACCCGTCTGGCGGCACTCTATCTCGTGATTTTATTCATAACGATGAGCTTCGTTTTTCCTTTTGCTGGTTCTTTGGGAGGTCTCTTCCATTCCAGTGCAGCTGTAATGCCGCTGCTTTGGGTGCTCGTCCCTGTCGGACTCCATCGAGCCATCCAGTGGTCAAGCCAGCTTCGCCGTTGGGATGAAGCGCAAGCACAGCGGTTGTTTGCAGTTACAGTCTTTGGAATGACCACGATACTCACCATAGGTCTCTATGTGACGAAGGTGATTGGTACTCAGCCGAAGACACTACTATGGTCGGGACCCAAGAGAACTTATGATGCAGCAGCAGAAATACTGGATGAATTAAATCCAGAGTACGGCATCGTCGCCATAAACAACCCGCCGGGTTTTTACGTTTCATCAACGAAGGGATCGGTCGTGATTCCGGATGGAGGGGAGGCTGAATTACAAAAGGTGGTCGATCGATTCGCAGTCGAGTGGGTGGTACTCGATGTAAATCACCCAGAGGGGCTCGCCGATCTTTACCAGGGTCGGGTGAAGGTTTCCTGGTTGGAAGAGAGAGCAGCACTATTCGATCACAACAACGAACCTGTTTTGATTTTCGAAGTGCATTAAGTGAGATTACAGGAGTAGGCGTGAACGATCTCATAAATCGAAAATTATTCTTACCGGCCATCGTTGTAGTTGGCGTTCTCTCCGCCGGTGCATTCCTAATTATCTGCGCGCAAAAAACATCGCTCGGCTTCCCGCTAGACGACGCGTGGATCCACCAGACTTATGCTCGCAACCTCGGAGAGATGGGGGAGTGGTCTTTCATTCCGGGTCAAGCCAGCGCCGGCTCGACGTCTCCATTGTGGAGTGCATTGATCGCCATCGGGTATTTTCTTGAGATCCCCTTTAAATGGTGGACTTATGGGATGGGCGTGATTACATTGATTGCTACCACCTGGCTAGCGGTTGACTGGTTTAAGACCAAGCATCGCGCCCCCGGGGTGTGGCAAATTGGACTGGCAGCGCTGCTTCTCATGGAGTGGCATCTAGTTTGGGCAGCGTTGTCTGGAATGGAGACCATACTTCTTGCCTTTCTCTCCGTTCTCTTCTTTTGGATGCTTGCGCATGAGGAGCTCAACTTCTTCAATGTGGGGGTGTTGATCGGCGTTGGTATCTGGATCCGCCCTGACGCATTGACCCTTCTCCTACCTGCAGCCTGGATGATTCTTGTCCTGCATCACGGGAAGCCCCGGCAAATCGGAACCGCATTGCTGCAAGTTTTAGCTGGCCTGGCCGGGCCATTTCTAATCTACTTATATATGAACTGGACCGTGGCGGGTTCAGTTTGGCCAAGCACCTTCTACGCCAAGCAAGTAGAGTACGCCGCGCTTCGGCAGTCACCTTTTATCTATCGTTTCTTTGGGCAGGTAAGTGCGATCGCCGCAGGGGCTCTATTCATTGTGCTCCCTGGTATTCTGCTCTCCGTTATTCAGGCGATTACTTCTCGTTCATGGGAGCGGCTCGCACCGATCATCTGGGCAGGCGCCTATCTTGGTGCTTATGCTTTTCGACTCCCCGCAACCTACCAGCATGGCCGCTACGCTATCCCAGCTATCCCAATTCTGTTGGTCGTCGGATTTGAGGGAATCTGGAATTGGCACTCACAGAATGGGGGAGCGAGGACAAAACGTTTCATCCACCGCGTTTGGATCTTGTCACTTGCGGTGGCAGGGGTACTGTTTTGGGGGCAGGGTTCTCAGGCCTATGCCCAGGATGTCGCTATCATTGAAACGGAGATGGTAAAGGCTTCCCTATGGGTCGCGGAGAATACAGAACCAGATTCGTCCATCGCAGCTCATGACATTGGTGCACTCGGCTACTTCGGGGACCGGATGATCATAGACCTGGCTGGCTTGGTGACACCCGATGTGATCCCCATTATTCGCAGCGAAGATGAACTCGAATCCTTCCTTGATCAGAATTCCGCCGACTATTTGATGACTTTCCCCGGATGGTATCCCCGATTAGTCAGTGGGCGAGATCTGATCTTTTCAACAAACTCGGAGTTCTCACCTCAATCGGGAGGGGAAAATATGGCAATCTACCTCTGGCGGTGACACGTTTGCCCGGCATCATCTGAGTATGCTATACTCCCCGCGGTTAACTATTAAAGGTGGCGATATTATGGAAAAATTTAGTGTCATTATTGTCGATGATCACCCGCTTTTCCGTGAGGGGGTACGAAGTGTCATTGATGCCGAGGATGACCTTGATGTCCTTGCGGAAGGAACAAGTGGCGATCAAGCGCTGCAATTGGTGCGTGAATTACGCCCCCGTGTGGCACTTATTGACATAAATATGCCCAATATGAATGGCATGCAGGTCACTCGGCAGATTAAAGCGGAGCGATTGGATACATCCATCGTGCTTCTGACTGCTTACGACGACGTTGAGCAAGTTCTACATGCTTTCAGCGCCGGGGCGGCCGCATATTGTTCGAAGGATGTTGAGGCGGGGAAGTTAGTCGATATCGTCCGACAAGTCGCTCGTGGTTTCTACATCGTGGGGGACCAGGTGTTTGATGCAGAAGGTCTTGAAGAATGGCTATCTCGTGGTGTTGAAGCGGTTAGGCGACCACATCTCGATGGTGATATTGAGGCATTCACGCCGCTCTCGCCGCGCGAGATGGAGATCCTGCAATATGTCACGCGAGGGATGAGCAATAAAGAAATCGCCTCTAAATTGGGAATCAGCCATCAAACAGTAAAAAACCATATGACAGCCATCCTTCATAAATTAGACGTCGAAGATCGAACCCAGGCTGCGGTGTATGCCCTGCGGCACGGATGGGTCCGATTACAGGATACGAGGAAATAATCCGGAGTGGTTATGACCGAGAATGAAGGTGCTGTAGAACTTAGTCCCCTCGAAGTATTCCTTGAGGAGTCCCACGCTCAACTTGAAAAACTGCAGCGTGGAATGACGGAAATTAGTCTCCTTGTCGAGCAAAGCCATGGTGAGGTTGAAAAGTTGGCGAAGCGGAACACTGATATTACAAGCCGCATCCACCAACTGCATGCTCACTTCGACACCGTTCCTCGGGAGGATATCCGCACTATCTATGATGACGCACTTGACGCTCAACAGCGTCTTTTCACGATGCGCGGGCAGCTTGAGAAGCTGCAGAGCGATGAGGAGCATCTGCAATCATTCTCGGAGTACATCTCGCAAACGCTACAGATTCTCGGGGAGACCCCCTCTCTCGGCACCGAGGAAATTGAAGAAGAGCTGGAAGGCTCGAAGAGCGTTTTTGGACAAATCATTCAAGCCCAAGAGGAAGAACGACGAAAGATCTCGCGCCAAATGCATGATGGCCCCGCCCAGGTTCTGACGAATTTCATCCTGCAAACTGAGATTGCAGCCAGGTTATTTGAAACAGATGTCGATCTAGCTCGCGAGGAGCTTGAAAACCTGAAGACGGCTGCGCATGCAAGCTTTGTAAAAATTCGCGATTATATTTTCGAACTTCGTCCAATGATGTTGGATGATCTCGGGTTGGTACCCACCGTTAAACGTTATGCTGAAGCTTTCAAAGAAAAAACCGGTTTGGACGTCGTGGTCCTAAACACGGGCGTAGAGCGCCGTTTAGAATCCCATCACGAGGTTGTACTCTTTCGTGCAATTCAGACACTGCTTGCCAATGTACGGGATGATGCGCAGGCCACACAGGTAAAAATTACGATTGACCTCGATGAGAAGAACGTGCGGGCTTCGGTAGAGGATAATGGCATAGGGTTTGACCCTGAAATTATTGAGACGGAGGAATACATATCTCGCCCGCTCTATCAACTCCGCAACCAAATGGATCTTCTCGGAGGCGTTCTGGAGATCGACAGCAAACCGGGCGAGGGAACAAGGATCGCTGTGCGATTATCTACAGTGGATGAAGTTTAAGGAATCAATTTCCTTCGCAACTATGCGGCAATGAGATGTGAATAGCCCTCTCTTCCCTCGGAAATTGGTCCTATTGAAACTTATATTCCTTCTGACTATAATTATTACTAGCCTGTAACAAAAAACAGGCGAAATATTAACAGAAAGGAGGAAACTGCTATGTTATTTGCCCCGAAAGAGAAAGGCCAGGGCCTCGTCGAGTACGCCTTAATTCTTGTTTTGGTTGCTGTTGTCGTGATTGTTATTCTTGCGTTGCTCGGCCCCGCCATTGGAAACGTGTTTAGCGGCATTGTCTCAGCCATATAATCGATCATATGGCGGTATGTGAGGGGGTGCTTTTTAACACACGTGAATTACCCAGGAGCCCTATCCTGAATAGGGCTCCTTGTGTAAGGGAAATGTAAGCGCAAATTCTGGCATACTTGTGTTAGAGTATGCACGACTTGACTTTTAGATTCATCAGCGTAAGATAATCGCGACTCGTGGGTTGCTCACGAGAAAAGATCATTTGTGAAGTTAAGGAGGTCCCATGCGACGTTCCCGCATCTTCATTCTGCTTGCGATAATCCTTCTCTTGGGCGTGGCTGCCGCCTATTTGTTCTTAGGGAGGGGCGGCGGAGGTAGTTCGGAGGGTGATGCCACACCTGTCCCAATCGATGTTGTCTTCGTTGCCATAGCTGCTCAGGACATCTCGCGTGGAGCGAAGATTCCAGAAGACGGCGTAATCATGTCTCGTATGAATGCGAACTTGGTCGTCGAAACGATGATCAGCGGTTCAGATGAGGATGAAATCCGCTCGCGGATTGTCGATCGCATCGCGCGCCAGGATATTGCTCGAGGCGTCCCCATTACTGAGGCAATGCTTACGGAGACTTCTGGCGATTTACTCGCGGGCGGCTCTAATGCTGCCCTGGCAATCCCCGCGGGTTATACTGCGATTGCGGTTCCCATGAATCGACTTTCCGGTATCGCATATGCGCTGCGGGATGGAGATGTGGTCGATATCCTGATTTCACTGCTCCTTGTGGACATTGATACTGACTTCCAAACGATTCTACCGAATCAAACGACACCCCTGACTGCATCGGGTGGAACGTCAGAATTTCCGGCGTCGAATATTACGGGAGGAGTTACGGGCGTTGAAGTCTCTGAGGATGTTAATATTCCCCCTCTTCCTTTTGGGAGGGTTGAGACGGACGAAGTGACAGGCCAGCCGTTTCACATCATTCCTCAAGAAAAACAGCGTCCGCGCGCGGTTTCGCAGCGCCTGGTCGAAGCTGCCATCGTATTACATGTTGGCACCTTCCTGCTTGAAGGAGAGAGTGCAGGAGAGGTTATTGCGGTTCCCGAGGGTGGAGTTGGAGCTCCTGCGCCTGAAGGTCAGCCTGCGGCGCAAACCATTACTCCTCCTGATATCATCACCTTGATTGTCACCCCCCAGGAAGCCCTGGCATTGAACTGGGCTATGAAAGTTGGAGCGGATCTCACTTTCACACTGCGCGCTCCGAATGATACAGAGGTTACCGAGACCACCAGCGTCACGCTGCAGTACTTACTCGAAACCTACGAGATCACTGTCCCAACCAAATTGCCATATGGCATGGAGCCCCGACTTGAGAATCTGATCACGCCGGAGCTACCGAATGATAAGCCACCTGAGCCGCCGCAGCAGTAGGTATGCTCGTTGGAGTGCAAATGGAGCTAAATAATGACCGATAGCGCGGAGGCATCGATCCGCGTCTTGATCGTCGATGACATCGCTGAAACGCGTGAGAATATCCGCAAGCTTCTCCAGTTTGAGTCCGATGTCGTTGTAGTAGGTGCGGCGCGTACCGGCATTGAAGCGATTGAAATGGCTCGCGAATCGGAGCCCGACGTCGTTATCATGGATATCAATATGCCGGATATGGATGGCATAACTGCCACAGAGGAGCTACTTCGGGATGTTCCCTTCGCACAAATAGTCATGCTTTCGGTGAACAACGATGCTGACTATGTTCGCCGAGCGATGCGCGCTGGAGCCAGAGATTTCCTAGCAAAACCGCCATCTGCGGACGAGCTTATTTCCACGATCAGAACATTATCAGTCTTTGCACATGAACAGAAAGACAAGCTAAGCCAACCTCTACCTTCGGTAGTAGTTCAAGGTCCAGGGAGAGGACAGACTGGATCAGTTCGACCCGAAGGAAAGGTCATGGTTGTCTATAGTGCCAAGGGAGGCGTTGGCTGTACGATGCTTGCGACAAACATCGCCGTTGGCCTGGACACAGCAGACACTCCGGCAGTGCTTGTAGATGCTGCGCTTCAGTTCGGCGACGTTGCCGTCGCGTTGAATCTGCAGGCGAAGAATAGTTTTATCGATTTGGCCAGCCGTGCGGATGAATTGGACGGAGAGTTCGTCGATGAGGTCCTTCTTCGGCATAGTACAGGATTGCGAGTCCTCGCCGCGCCGGCACGACCGGAAGTGGCTGATGAGGTCACCGCGGGACAAGTACGTAACGTCATCCAATTCCTAAAACGCAATTTCGCCTATGTCGTCGTCGATACAAGCTCCAATATGGATGACATCACATTGGCAGTATTAGATGTTGCCGATCTGCTGATTACCGTTGCAACTCCCGAGATACCATCTATTAAAGACACGAGATTGTTGTTCGATTTGTTGGGAGTCCTAGAATTCCCGAAGGAGCGTTTGTTCTTCATCTTGAACAAGATGGATAAACGTTCGGGAATTTCCGCTGATGCGGTATCAGAAAACTTAAAATGCACGGTGGACGCGGAGATCCCTCTCGATGAGCGTGCGATAACGACTTCAATAAACCGCGGCTCTCCTCTCCTTCTCAGCGATAAAGGTCAACCTGCTGCAAGGAGCATTTTCAATATTCTCGGAAAAGTTAAAGAACGAGTGTTGGTTGATGTTATGGAAGATGAAGAGGAGCAAGAAGGCGAACGGACGGGGTTATTCAGTCGGTGATGCGTTTGTGATGAGGCGAATCGCCGTCCGGTAAGGAGCGTGCAACGTGTCTTTATTAAAGAGGATCGAACAAGGGCAGGCCGAAGAAAATGTTCCTGCTATCAGTAAAGATAACGATAATGAAGGAGGCGGGATTCAGAGTTCATCGCGAATGAGCGGTCTCTCCGCACGTCGCGTTGCCCCTCCTAGCTCGAGACAGGGAGATGTTACCGATTTAAAAACTCGAGTACAGAATAAGCTGCTCGCCGAATTAGATCCCTCCATGGATGTCAGCCAGACGGCGGAGGTTCGCCAGACGATAGAGGAGTTATTCGAAAATATTCTGGCCGATGAGAGGATTGTCCTCTCTAGGCCGGAGCGAAGGCGCCTTTTCGAACAGATTGTCGCCGAGATTCTCGGTCTGGGCCCAATCGAACCGCTGCTCGCAGATGGCTCGATCACCGAAATCATGGTGAACGGAGCCAAGCAGATTTACGTCGAGCGGTCTGGCAAAATCTTCCGTGAAGCGGCGACGTTTGAAAGCGACGATCACCTGATGCGCATCATTGATCGTATCGTAGCTCCCTTAGGTCGACGGATTGATGAGTCCAGCCCGTATGTTGATGCTCGACTGCCGGATGGTTCGCGTGTGAACGCAATCATTCCTCCAATATCTCTTGTTGGTCCCACGCTCACGATCCGGAAATTTGCTCGAGATCCCATCACGGCTGATCAATTGATTGACTGGGGCACGATCACTCCTGAAGCAGTTGAGTTCCTAAAAGCTGCCGTGATGGCGAGAATCAACATGGTTATTTCTGGTGGTACTGGTTCTGGTAAAACCACCATGCTGAATATCATCTCTCAATATATCCCCGCTGACGAACGCATTATTACGATCGAGAATGCTGCCGAGCTGCAGTTACGGCAGGAACATGTAATCACCCTTGAATCAAGACCACCAAACATCGAAGGCCGCGGCGAGGTTACGATTCAAAACCTCGTCGTCAACTCCTTGCGAATGAGACCCGACCGGATCATCGTAGGTGAGATCCGCGAAAAAGAAGCACTGGATATGCTCCAGGCGATGAATACGGGCCATGAAGGATCCATGACGACGGCGCACTCAAACAGCCCGAGGGACACACTGGCGCGCATCGAAACGATGACACTTATGTCTGGGGTGGAACTTCCCATCCGAGCTATCCGGGAGCAGATCTCATCTGCCCTCGAGCTTGTTTGCCATCTTGAACGACTTCGTGATGGCACCCGAAAAGTGACTCATATTGCCGAGATTCAAGGAATGGAAGGTGATGTGATTACGATGACAGACATCTTTGTTTTTGAGCAAACCGGATTTGAGGATGGCAAGGTTATTGGACGTCTCCGTCCGACAGGCTTGCGACCAAGGTTCATCGATAAGATTGAGGCGAGCGGTATTAATTTACCAGCTTCGATTTTTGGTGTAGGCAGTGGTGCAAAGGGGTATTAGGCGATGACTTCGCAAACGGTTCTCATCATTGGAGGCGGGTTGGGGCTGCTACTCCTGGTAGTAGGTCTGGCTTTGACATTCCTTGGAGAGCGATCCGTCGTTGAAGAACGCCTGGGTCGTTACGCTGAGGGGCAAGTTGTCTCCACCGCAGCTCTAGGAGCAAAGAAGAAGCGGGGCTCGATCATCGCCGACGCCCTGGAACGGGCGGGTGAAGGTTCAGACCTCTTTGATAACATTGCTCGTGACCTCGCTCGAGCGGATCTTAAGCTCCGGCCAGCCGAATATATTGCCGCAATTGTGATCTCAATATTCGGTTTTGCGGCTATTGGGTTTATCATCAGCAACTCGATGATATTCGCTATTGTAGCGATAATCCCCGGTGCTCTTGTGCCGCGAGCGTATGTAAAAATGCAGGAAAAGAGCCGCCTAAAGAAATTCGACAATCAATTAAGCGACATGCTCAACTTGATGGTGAATGGCTTGCGAGCTGGGTTCTCAACTCTCCAGGCGATGGAAGCCGTCAGTCGCGAACTTCCATCACCGATAAACGAAGAATTCCACCGTGTTGTTCAGGAGATGCAGCTTGGTATCCCGATGGAGGATGCGCTCGACCATCTCCTGCGTCGAATCAATAGTGAGGACCTCGATCTAGTTATCACCGCTATTAATGTTCAGCGTGAGGTCGGTGGTAACCTGGCCGAGATCCTGGATTCGATCTCGTTCACGATTCGTGAACGAGTGCGGATCAAAGGCGAAATCGCCTCGCTGACAGCCCAGGGGCGCGCAACTGCCTGGGTAATCTCCGCAATGCCTATCATACTCACGGCTTTGCTCTTCTTGATCAATCGCGAATATATTATGCAGTTCTTCAATCCTGAGACGCGAAGCTGCGGTATTCCACTCATCAGTCTTGCTGGCATCATGATTATCACAGGTTTTATTGCCACGCAGAAGATTGTTGATATTGACATCTAAAGCTTAGGCAGAGGTTTGATGAACACCATTGGAGAACAAGGAGCGGAATAATGCCTTTATTAACGGTTGGCCTAATTATTGGCATCCTCGTCCTGGCTGTTGTCCTGGTCGTCGCAGGCATAAAGGCGCCGCAAGCATCTGACCCCATCTCCAGCCGTCTTGCGGAATACAGTGTTCGCGATGAGGCGATGACACTCGAGGAGATCGAGCTTTCTCAGCGCTTCTATGAACGTGTTATGCTGCCGGTCTTTAATAAGGTTGGGATGCTCGCCTCCCGCTTCACTCCGCAGGCGACGCTGGAATCTGCCCGGTTAAAAATCACTAAAGCTGGAAACCCCATGCAAATGGATCCGGCGTTCTTCATCACCCTGCGCTTCGTCCTGGCAGTTGTGTTGGGCGGCGGTCTATTCCTGGTTTTTTCGATCTCAGGAAGGAACTGGCTTCAAGGTTTGGGAATATCGGCGCTGTTCATGGCGCTCGGATACTTTTTACCGGATCTATGGCTTTCAAGTAAAATTTCCGCCAGGCAAAAGGCTGTTTTCCGGGGGCTTCCGGATGCGCTTGACCTTTTGACGATCTGTGTTGAAGCCGGTCTTGGCTTTGATGCCGCGATGCGAAAGGTGAACCAGAAATGGGAAGACGAACTCGCTTTGGAGTTCGGGCGGGTGATCCAAGAGATCGGGCTTGGTAAATTGCGTAGGGAAGCGTTACGCGATATGGCCGATCGACTTGATGTCGCTGAATTCACAAGCTTTGTGGCCGCTGTCATTCAATCTGAGCAGCTTGGTGTGAGTATGGCGAAGGTTCTCCGGATCCAGTCGGATCAGATGCGTGTGCGCAGGCGGCAGATGGCGGAAGAGGAAGCTCACCGTGCACCGATCAAAATGATCTTCCCGATTGCGCTGCTAATCTTCCCATCGATCCTGCTAATCCTGCTTGGTCCGGCCGCTATGCTGCTGCTGTCTTCTCCAATGGCAGCGCTCTTCTAGAAAAACCGCACTTACTTCTGCTCACTCGGGGAGGGGTGCCCGGTGAAGCAACTATATTCTCCATGGATCTCGAGCCGGGTTAGATACTGGCTCAAACTGATCATCGATCTGATCTTTCCCGCGCTTTGTGCAGGCTGCGAAGTAGCTGGAACGGTATGGTGTGACGAATGCGCTGACCGCATCAGCGCACCTAAAGGCCGCGCTTGCCCCGGTTGTGGATTTCCCATCGAGAAAAGAATTATCTGCTCTCTATGTGAAGATTGGCCAAATCGCGTCCATGTCCGAGCGTTCGCTCATTATCGGAAGCCGCTAAGCTCGGCAATATTGAAATTGAAGTACCGATCTGATCAAATGCTCGCCAACGAAATGGCAGCCTGGTTGATCGACGTGTACCAACGAACGGGATGGAAAGCAGATTGCGTTGTCCCGGTTCCCCTGGCTGATGTGCGACTTCGGCAAAGAGGGTATAATCAAATTACTTTGATCGCTACTTCATTCGCAAAAGAATTGAAGTTACCTTTCTTCAACAGCGCACTTAAAAGGGTGCGGGAGACTCAGTCACAGGTGGGCTTGAATCGGCAGGCGCGCCATCAGAATGTAGAAGGAGCCTTCAGCGCTGACATACGCACCTTCCAAGATCAATCGGTCGTTTTAGTAGACGATTTGCTGACATCCGGGGCGACGATGAAAAACTGCGCAATTGCTCTCCTCAACGCGGGAGCGGTGCAGGTTTTTTGTTTAACCATAGCTAGAGCATGAAGCATCAATTCCTGACGTTAACTCAATGAAAGGGGCTGCTAATGACCGTAACAATTGTAATCAATGTAAAAAACATGGATCTCAGCGATCAACTTCATGATTACGTAGAGAAGAAGGTTGAGAAACTGGATCGCTATCTGGATATCATTGACCAAGCCCAGGTCGACTTGACTCACGCTAAAACCGCGCGAAACGCGAAGGATCGCCAGGTTGCACAATTAACTATTCGTGGCAAGGGTGTGGTTCTTCGAGCAGAGGAGAGAACGGACGATATGTTCGCCTCCGTTGATCTCGTACTGGATAAGATCTATCGTCAGATAGAGCGCTACAAAGGTCGCCATTGGAGAAGCCGCGGGGATGGCAGATCGGCCGCAGATGTAGCTTCATATGAGCCGATGGGCACTGAAGAGGAGGACACTCCCTCAGCGACGATCGTACGACGAAAACGCCATTTCCTCATCCCGATGGATGAGCGCGAAGCGGTTGAGCAGATGCAGCTCTTGGGGCATGAGGATTTCTTTATTTTCCTCGATGTCCTTAATAATCAAGTTAATATTCTTTATCGACGCAGAGATGGAACTCTTGGGCTCATCGAGACCGAGAATAAATAAAGGAAAGGGTATAGGAATTAGCATTTTCTCCACTGGCTCCTGCCGACTATCCAATGCGTGACAAAATACCTGTCCTTCTCATGCTACCGCCAAGGGGTTCATCCGAGGCGGAAGCTTGGGTTGCTGCTGGTCGACTGGCTGCGGCCTGTGATCTGGCTGAGCGAATTATGGCAAACCCACTCGCAGGTCCATGCTTAATATTAGCTCATGAAGATGTGGATCGACGGGCGTTGCAGGGCCTTGGCTTTGAACATATACATTCTTCAGTACAACCTTTTCACTTTGGTGAAGTGTTAGCAGAGATAATCTCAGAGCACCATCTGGATCGGCTTGCGTACTTTGGAGGCGCGAGTGCGCCGCTGATGGGGGAAAAAGATTTGCAGCAAGTTTTCGAGCAGATCCTGCGGCAGAGGACGCCAACTGCTATTGTCAATAACCTGTACTCATCTGATTGGGCAGTCTTTAACCACGCACGCGTCATCGAAAATATTATGTCAAAACTGCCAACGGATAATCCCTTGGGATGGGTGATGCAGCAGGAAATGCAGTTCGATGTCCGGGCACTGCCCCCAGAGGCGAGTTCTCGTTTGGACATAGACACACCTACAGATCTGATGCTGCTAGACGGTCATCCCGGAATCGGGAGGCATTGCACTGACTTTCTCCACCAAACAAAGCAACCCTTACTGGACAGCATCTCAAGCCTGCGCCGCATTCTGCAAACTCCGGCAAGCACTCTATCTATCATAGGAAGAGCTTCCTCGGCAGTTTGGAAAGAGCTGGAAGAGCGGACAAAGATCTGGGTGCGTGTTTATGTAGAAGAGCGGGGAATGGTAGCCAGTCAACGATTGGCTCGGGGGGAGGTGCAATCGTTGATCGCAGACATGGTGAATGAATTAGAGCCCAGCGGCTTTCTCAGCCGGTTGGGCCAGATGTCAGACGCAGCCATCTGGGATACCAGGGTGTGGATGGGTTCGAGGGGAGGTTGGCCGAGTGCCGCCGACCGTTTTGCTGCTGACCTTGGTTGGGCTGACCAGGTCTCAGATAGAGCGCTCCGCGACCTTACGATTGCGATTAAGGAATCGCCTATTCCGGTCGTCGCCGGAGGTCATGGAGTTGTTGCCGGAGGGCTTTTGGCGCTTCTTGAAACGCTTTAGGTTACCAGCCTCTGAGATAAGGTTCCCACTCTTCATTCTGGTCTAGATAGGTGCCATAGAGGTAAATGGCAGTTGCACGAGGTTCCGCAGGATCGCGTTTCAGGCGCATGTTTGCGTCAGGCAATGTTCGCCCCCCCTTCCTCAAATTGCATTTCGGACAGGCAGTTACAAGATTATTCCATCTGTACTCCCCATCGCGGTGGCGGGGGATTACGTGATCGATGGTAAGGTGACCACCATTCTCTCCGCAGTATTGGCAGGTGTAAGAGTCACGACGAAATATCTCTTTCTTCGTCAGCCGGACTCGAGGGTAAGGGCGTTTGATCATATATCCCAGGCGTATGATCGAAGGCCGCGGATAATCCTGGCGAACTGTTCTAATATAACCACGACCGTTTACAAGCATCTCAGCTTTGCCGGTCATATATAGACCAATTGCCCGCTTCGTCGAGCAAACGTTGAGCGGCTCGTAATTAGCATTCAAGACCAGTACCGGAAGGTGCATATCAGAACGTCCTCATTAGCCTATGATTATATACCAGACTTTCTTCTCCATCAGGCCCTTTACAAAAAATAAACGGTACTGGGGTGTTTTGCCCGTGCCGCTGCAAACAGCGCATCGCTCATCAGATATCTAAGAAAGCATACACGATAACACGATATGCAGGTTGATAAGCAGCACTATATGCAGCTGAGTGGTGAACGGCCGGAAATCCCTGGTCATCCATCTGAGTGAAGAAAGTTTGAAGTGCAGTGCTTGAGAAGGTAAATGTACTCCCTCTAGTCAACTGCTCCGCATATGACCAATAGCGTTTGAGACGCTTTGTATTGCCATCGAAATCATTTGCCGTGCGAACGAAGGCATCGAAGAGTTTATCAAGACTCGCATTTGAAGCGAGGTAAGGACGAAGATTTATTCGGGCGATTCGACCGTCCGGGGAGATTATGTCTTGGACTGGTTCATCAGGAGCCTCAACCAACTCAATCACCTCAAGTTCGAGAAAAGTGCGGGTAACTTCTAGGTCATGAACAGCGTGTTCACTGCCCATAGATGCCTGATGAATGAGTTTGTATAGATCCTGCACTTCCATAAGGGGGTAACGTTTAGTTTGAAGCGCAATAATTCGGCGGAATGCCTCTTCCTCGCTTAAGTTTGGATCTATCAAATCTGATTTGACCATCTCTGGATATTCCCTAATTCGAGCATGATAGATTTGCTTATTATCGCCAGGGATTATTTTCAGGGAAATTGTGCGAAATTTCTCGATAAGTGGACAAGCTGCAAGTCACCAGAAAAAAAGGATCATCCCTGATTAGGGACGATCCTGTAGGACATTACTTGTTACCAAATTATCCACGCTAGAGCTTCCGGCTTTTGTTATTATACAAATCGCTTACGTAAGGTCGAACTGATGTAATCCATACTCGCCACAACGACGGCGATGGCCAGCATCTGCGCACTGGCGGCCCGGTAATTAAGCAGGTTGATGTTCTGCTGAAGAAGGAACCCGATGCCTCCGCCGCCGGCAAAACCGATAATCGTGGACATGCGTACATTGATATCCCAACGGTACATGGTAAACGAGATATATGGCGGAATAATTTGTGGGACAACTGCATATACGATGGTTTGCAGTCGGTTGGCGCCTGTAGCCTGAACAGCTTCTAACGGGCCGGACATGATGCTTTCTACTTGCTCAGAGTACAGCTTAGCTAAAGCAGCGATCGTGTGCAATCCCAGCGCCAGCACGCCGGCGAAAGGTCCGATTCCCACCCATACTGCAAAAACAATCACCATGACAAGCGGCTCGATCGAACGTATGGCATTAAGAATCGTGCGCGTGATGGCATAGATAGAACTTCCGATAGGTATCGCGTCCTTTGGGTTGGACCGAACGGCGAGTAATAATCCAAGCCCGGCACCTACCGCGCCAGGCCATGCATATATCTTTACTGGATCGTTGATTTGATAGAACCAATTTATCACAGCTCCAATGATGATGAAAAGGAGTGCTCCAGCGACTGCCGTTAGAATGAAATTGATTATCTTTACACTATTTGCAGAATAGCGATCGCTAATCCGCTGTCCTAACGAGCTTAGCGGACTGCCAACCACGGCACCTCCTGCGAGTGCGAAAATCAACGGTGTACTAATATTTAGGACATCACCTAATTGGGAAATAAAGACTCCTATAAATCCGAGCTGCCCGAGGGGTTCGATCAGTGTTTGACCAACCGTAAGAGCGGATTTGGCCAGGAGTTGCATGAAGATGATCCCACTTGCTGCAACAATGCTAAAAACGATTATCCTGGAAATCCGGGTGACCACCTCGGGGGCTTCGGATCCACCCCGGGGTAATCCCCAACGAATTAAAGCGAAAGCCAGTACGGGGGTGAGGACCAGACCGCCTATGTTTAGCGTACTGTTGGCCGACAGAAATTCGCTCAGTGTTCCGATCCAACGAGTGAGGAGGAAACCCAGCCCAATACCAAGCGGCCAGCCGATGATCGTCAGTGCAGTGCTTGATAGTGAGTATTTAACATCACTCATCAGGTTGCGGGCGGCGACAAAGCTGATCGGGATCGCTAGAAAAGTGCCAAATGTAGTCGCCAGTAATGCCAGGAAGACTGTCTCAACAATCTTGGCCCACGTAACTATTGCGGTCTCTGTCAGCTTCGGTGCGCCAACCGACACACGTGCAGTTGCGCGAAGGTATTGTGCTTCAGCGACCGGCTGGCGAGTGGGCATTTGAACGTCCACCTGAAATGAGCCGTTCTTGTCGACGGAAAAGTTAGCAAGCTGAATTTTCGCGCCGCTCGCGGTAATGAAACTAATCGGACCTTTCGAACCTGGTGGGAGCTGATAGCCATTAACAGTAACTGGATCTTTTGACCCAACACAGGCGACATTCGTCTCCAAGTATGGTCCACTCTTATCCGGTTCGGGAAGTTCAATTTTACCCTCAGGGCAGGGTAAGTAGATCGGTGCGTCGACGTCTGTCTCTTCTTGCTCAAATTCGACGATATCGGGATGCGCAAGTGCCCGGAGTATGCGTGTTAATTGTGTCAACCGCACTTCCGAGCTTGTTTCTTTGAAGTTCACTTTAGTAACCTTGAAGCCGTATGCATAAACGACAAGAACAACAAGGACGCCAAGCCCAAGCCCGATGGATTTGAGAAGAGATCTTTGTTTTTTCACGATGGTCTCCCTTACCCGACTCGCTCGGCTTCTTTGCCGTAGATTTCTTTGAATTTTTCGTCGTCGATCGCCTCTGGTGTACCATCGAACATCAAAATACCATCATTAAGGGCGATGGCGCGATTTGCGTACTCGTGAACCAGATCCAGAAAGTGCAGACTGCAGAGCACCGTTGCGCCGTCTTCCTTGTTGATCTGTTCAAGGTGCTGCATGATGGAGTGTGCTAAGACTGGATCGAGACTGGCGACGGGTTCGTCAGCCAAAATCATCTCCGGCTCTTGCACCATGGCGCGAGCGATGCCAACGCGCTGCTGCTGACCCCCACTTAATTCGTCGGCACGCTTGTGAGCCTGGTCGGTAATATCAACGCGCTCCATTTGCTTGAAGGCCATGTCGATATCATTTTTCGGGAATCGATGAGCTAGACTCATGGCGCTGTTTACATAGCCCAACCGGCCCGCCAACACATTTGTGAGGACTTTCGAGCGAGTGACAAGATTGAAATGCTGGAAGACCATCCCAATCTTTCTGCGTATTCGTAGTAACTCGTCCTGGCTCGCTTCGGTGATATCAACTCCGTTCCAAATAATTTGCCCATCTGTAGGCTCTACTAAACGGTTGATGCACCTTAAAAGCGTTGATTTCCCGGAACCGCTCAAACCGATAACGGCCAGGAATTCTCCTTGCTTTACACTAAAACTGACATTATCCAACGCGAGGACACCGCCCTCATATATCTTTGTCAGGTTCCTGACTTCTAACATGGGAGTAGAACACCTGCCTTTCGGATTGCATGAAGAATCAAACCAGGAGCATATAGGCTGTGAAAGAATAATCCTTAAATAATAGATATCATCCGTTGTATCAGTAATTTACTAGATTATGGTTTTCTTGATGTGGGCGAATAATCCCTACACTCATTAATTACAAGCCGAATATTTAGATTGGGACCTGGAGAAAGGGATTCCTCGATTTCTCGGATCCAGCAGTGGAAAACACCAAATTCACCACAAGCTTAAAAATTATATAAACGGAGCTTGCCCGTTCCTTTGATCTAGCCCCGGACATAGATATGCCCGGGGCTAAATATTGGGCGTGTAAGAAGGTTTACTCGCCGATGTTCTCTAGGGTGATTCCTTGTGCTTCCATCATGATGCGGATTCCATCGAAGTTCTCGTCGAATATTGGACCAACTCCGGTCCAGTCATAGAACCTCTCGTTGCAGAGTGTCTCATCGCAGGGTTCGGACCCAACATATGCGGTGATTGCGTCAATGATGATCTCACGCAGATCCATGGGGAAATCCGGCGAGAAGGACATCGTGTCGTTCGGGATCTCTTTCGAAAGTCCAAGGATGCGGACTTTCTGAACGACATCTGGTGCCTCTCCAGAAATGGCAGCTCGAGCGTCCAGGACGCGGTAATCACCACAGTACAATTTGCCATCCTCGTTTGGAGCACATTCCTCTACGAGGTCATCGGGGATATCTGGAGACATGTCTGTTGACCACCTACCTTCAGGTAACAGCGGCGCGCTGAAGTAGTTTGTGCCAAAATCGGCTTCGCCGTTGTAAACTGCCTTCACAGACTGTGGGTGACCACCTGCTTCTACAGTATCGCCGACGGTGATGCCCAGGTCAGCGAAGAGGGCTTGTGGGTAGAGGTAGCCGGATGTGGAACCGGCATCGGGGTATGCCCAGGTGGCGCCTTCCAGATCCTCGAGGGTTTGGAAATCGCTATCACGAGCGACGACAAATTGCGTCCAGTATACGTTCCATCCGTAGCGTTCAGAAGCCAGGCCTGGCTCCACGCCACAGAGTTGACTGGCGAGAGCGTAACCCATGGCCGGGATGAAGCCAATCGTGTCCTCGGGTGACGCGCACATCGCTTCGATTGTGGCTGCATAGGATGTGGGAATGCTGACCTCGAAGAACATGCCAGTGGCTTCGTTCAGTGCCTGCTCGATCAAATCGCCACCGGCGATCATGAAGTCGATATCCACGGAGGGAACAAATAAAACTTGGATCGGATATTCTTCGGTGCCAAGTGCGGGTGGTGGTGGCGGCGGCGGCGGCGGGTCAGTTGGTTCGGGTGCCATGGTGGGTTCTGGTGCAGGGGCTTCCGTGGGTGCCTCTGTTGGCGTTGCGCAGGCTCCCAGGACCATCGCTACCATCACAAGAATACTCAGAATGAGCAACATACGGTTTTTACGCATCGTCCTTCTTTCCTCCTCAAATAATTGTAGTGAGTGAATCAGTAATCATTCGTGTTAACACTGGTTTGATACGTATAGGATTTGTTTCACCTCCTCTGGAAAAACAATATCGAGTTATTTAATTTACATGACGATATTAGCGCGAAATATAGCGGCTTGCAAGCAATTGGGGTCTTGTATCTTTCATATACGGCGTTTACAATGTTCCCTCGATGTCAAAGACAGCCTACCAAGACGCCCTCGACTACATCTACAGCCATATCGATTACAGCATTAAGAGTACCTACCGCTATTCCGCGGAAGTTTTTGAACTCCAACGGGTCATCGATTTGCTTGAAGCACTGGGGAGCCCGCACGAACAAATAAAAGCCTTCCATATCGCCGGCACAAAAGGAAAAGGATCTGTCTCTGCGCTGATTGCATCGGTGCTGAAGGAAGCGGGCTATACGTCCGGCCTCTATACCTCACCGCATCTTATCGACTTCAACGAACGGATCATGATCAACGGAGAACCAATTGGTGATATGGACTTCGTTGAACTAGTTGAAGGGGTTAAACCCAGTGTCGAGGCCATACCGGGATTGACGGTTTTTGAAATTCTTACGGCGATGGCTTTCGTTTACTTCGCCGAGCAGGGAGTCGAATACGCAGCTGTAGAAGTTGGGCTAGGCGGCAGGTTAGATGCAACGAATGTGCTCGTTCCAATTAGCACCGTGATCACCTCGCTTTCCTATGATCACATGCATCTGCTCGGAGAGAGCTTGTCTGACATCGCCCGCGAGAAGGCGGGCATTATCAAGCCCGGGATACCTGTGGTTATGGCTCCGCAGCAGTTCGAGGCGGAGCGGGTTGTAGAGAGTGTTGCGAAGGCGGAGGGAGCACCATTGATCCAAGTCGGTCAAGACTGGCTGTATTCGCATGGTCCCCATAATTTGGATGGGCAAACGCTTTACATCTGGTCACGCGCAGAGCAGCCGCTTATGGATGCGTTTGTAGACTCCGCTGGTGGAGATGAGTGGACGCCGCCGCGTTATCAAATTCCTCTTCTTGGGCATCATCAAGTTGTAAACGCGGCCGTCGCATATGCGGCGATCGTTGAAGCTAGAAACTCTGGACTTGATGTGAAAGAGGCGGATATTCAAGCCGGATTTCGAAATGTATCCTGGTCGGGAAGGTTCCAAATTCTCTCACGGGATCCGATCATCGTCGTCGATGCGGCCCATAATCGGGAATCTGCACTCAAACTTAGGATTGCACTTGACGACTATTTCCCTGGGCAACCCGTCACCATGATCTTCGGCGCATCAGCCGACAAGGACATCGAGGGAATGCTGGCAGAATTGAGGCCCAGGGTTTCCCGATTTGCCGTGACGCAGGCGCATCATGCACGATCTGTGACTCCGGAAGTGCTGGCCGGTTTTGCGCATAGCCATGGTGTTAGAGTTGAAGAATTCGCAGAGGTTCGCGATGCGCTTCAATGGGCGATAGAAAATTCGCGCCCGGGAGAGGTGATTCTCATAACAGGAAGTATATTCATCGCCGGGGAAGCAATCGAAACGATGAAGACATTAAATGGAGAGGGTTTTAGCAGGCGTGAAAAGATAACATGAATTCTTTTTTCATTGACAGATGGCCTAATCTACCTTCTGAGTTTGGCGGCGTGATCAGCCGAAAAACGGAAGAACTGTATGATATTTTAGATGCTGGCCTCGATGATGATGGCCTGTTCGAGGCCCTTGTTCTTCCCTTAAGGGATATCGTTCTCTATCCCAAATTGCTTACACCATTATTTGTTGTTCATGAACCTTCATTGCTCGCTGTGGAGGAAACGATTCGCGAACACGAGACCATGATCGGGATTGCACTTACCGATCCGGATACCGATAGCCCAGGCCCAGATGATTTCTACACTGTAGGGACTGAAATTGCCGTCGGCAGGCTCATGCATCTACCCGATGGATCGATCTCCATCATGGCCCAGGGACGGCACCGATTGGAAATTGTTGAGATCATTCGTGAGGGGAAGTCCCTGCGCGCCCGCGCCCGACCTATTCTTGAACAGGTTTCGAAAACAAACGAGACGCTGGCTTTGATGCGGGCAGTACTGACCCTTTTTGAAAAATGCGTTGAGCTGAATCGTTCTCTGCCTGAGGAAGTTTATCTCTACGCTGTCAATATCGAAGATCCTGGTTGGCTCGCTGACCTTACTGCTTCTGCGCTCAACCTCAGCCTGGAGGAGCGGCAGACGATACTGGAGGTCTTCGACCCAGTTGAAAGGTTGCAGCAGATCAGCATTCTCCTGGGGCGTGAGTTAGATGTTCTCGAGCTGGAAGATCAGATCCATTCCCAGGTTCAAAACGAGGTAGACCGGTCTCAACGAGAGATTTACCTGCGAGAGCAGATGAAAGCCATCCAGTCCGCATTGGGTGAAGGGGATATGTGGGCGCAAGAGATTGATGAGCTTCGAGAGCGGATCGTCCATCTAAGCCTCCCCGAAGAAGTCGAAAAGAGAGCAATCAAGGAAGTACAGCGATTATCGCAGATGCCGCCGATGTCTCCCGAAGTGGGGATCATCCGCACTTACCTGGATTGGCTGATGGAACTTCCCTGGTCGGACTCAACTGTTGACAATCTGGATATCCGTCATGCGGCCAGCGTGCTAGAAGATCAGCATTACGGTCTGAACAAGGCCAAGGATCGGATTCTGGAATATATTGCGGTACGGAGTCTCGCCCCGAAAAAACACAAACAACCCATACTATGTTTTGTAGGGCCACCGGGCACAGGCAAGACATCGCTTGGGAGATCGATAGCGGAGGCTCTGGGAAGGAAATTTATCCGAATCTCACTGGGCGGAATTCGCGATGAAGCGGAAATCCGCGGCCACCGCCGGACCTACATTGGTGCTCTCCCCGGGAGAATTCTACAAACAATGCGCCGGGCCGGATCGGTGAATCCGCTCTTCATGTTGGATGAGATCGATAAACTTGGGATCGACTATCGCGGTGATCCATCATCAGCTCTACTCGAAGTTCTTGATCCCGAACAGAATTACTCTTTCTCGGATCACTATCTGGAGATCCCTTATGATCTCTCGAAGGTGATGTTCATTACGACTGCAAATACCCTCGGTCCTATACCGCCGGCGCTTCTTGATCGGCTTGAAGTGATTGAATTTCCAGGATATATCGAAGAGGAGAAACTGGCCATCGCCAAGAAGTATCTCGTCCCCCGACAGGTCGAACAAACCGGGCTAACCCCGGAGGATCTATCGTTTACCAATCAAGCCTTGCAATCGATTGTTCGTGAATACACCTGGGAAGCTGGAGTCCGCAATATGGAGAGGGAGATCGGAAAAATATGCCGGCGGGTTGTTAGACGTAAAGCTGAAGGTAAACGAGTTTACCGCCGGATCACTCCCAGCCTATTGCCAAAACTGCTCGGACCGGCGCAAGTGAACCCCATCGAGCTTGAAATAGATGACCAGGTTGGCGCTGCCATGGGATTGGCTTGGACGGAAAATGGGGGTGATATTCTTGTCGTGGAAGCGCTGCTCGTGGAAGGGAAGGGTGGGCTACAAGTGACAGGACATATCGGGGATATCATGCAGGAATCTGCTCAAGCTGCATATTCCTATATTAAATCCCTGGCCAGCGCGTTGAAAATCGATCCAGAGATTTTTGAGAAGTCAGATGTCCATATCCATGTTCCTGAGGGTTCAATCCCAAAGGATGGACCCAGCGCTGGCATTACGATCGCGACGGCGATGGCCTCGGCTTTAACGAAGCGGCCTGTGCGAAAAGATGTGGGAATGAGCGGTGAGATCACACTGCGTGGTCGGGTGATACCCATCGGCGGGGTCAGAGAGAAAGTCCTCGCTGCTTATCGCCTTAAGTTAAAGACAGTGATCATCCCGATCAAGAATCAAAAAGACTTGGTTGAAATCCCACGCCAGGCGAGGGAATCTCTCGACATCCAATTGGTTCGATCGATGGAAGAAGTTCTCTCGACTGCTCTCTTGCCTGAAGTGAAGAAAGTGATAAATACCAGTAAAAAGACTCGCAGAAAGGCAAAGTCGTCAGGATCATCCCGCCCAGCGGCTTCAGCATGACGTCAAAATTCGTTAAGGAACGTATCCCCCTGAGAAAACGGCTCCATCATCACAACCCGCATGGGCGGTTGATGGTGCTGTATCGTTTTGTCCTACATGTGAGTAAGGTTGTCCTGATTGGTCTTTTTCTTGCCTCATGCACTCGAACAACGGTCCCTCTCCTTCCGACAGGCACAGCTGCTACCGAAATACCTCAGGTGGATCCTACCCCGCTCGTATTCTCAACATTCGAACCAAGCGGCATGTATGCGGTCGTCGGGATTCCAGAAGGAGAGGTTCTCCCTCTGCGTAATCCAGCGGGTATTTCGGGGAGCATTGTTCAAGAATTGGCGTATGATGCGAGGGGTATTACTGCAACGGGGAATGCAACCAATTTAGGCAGCTCCATTTGGATGGAGATCCAGGTACCTGATGGCTCCGTCGGCTGGGTGAATTCCTTGAATATGACTGAGGATGTAAGCCAAGAACAATTTTGCCATGACGATCGCGCCTTAATGGTCCTGGATAATTCATTACACTCGATCCAGAATCAAGACGGTGATCAGTTATCACAAATAGTAAACCCCCGCCGAGGCTTGGTAATCCGTCACGATTGGTGGAATCCTGAGATCATTCTGCCTGCCGAATCTATCCCCGGCATTTTCGACGACCTCAGTGAAATGGAGTGGGGTTTATTGAGCGGGGGTGAGTTCAAGATACAAGGATCTTTCAAAGATATTATCTTGCCGCTGCTTGAGGATACGGTCTTAAATTCCCCCGTACCGATATGTGGCGAGCTGCCTTCAGGTACAACCTCGCGCCCGGCTTTATGGCCTACGGAATACGCGTCTTTCAATTACTTTGCGATCCACAGACCTGCGCCCGAGGACGGCAACAGCTTTGATTGGCGTACCTGGGCATTTGTGTTTGAATATATCGATGGACAACCGTTTCTCACCAAGATAGTCCATTATCATGGGGATGTTTGATTTCACGATCTTCTAAGAACCAAAAAATCCTTCTGCACAAGAACAATCCAGGGATTCCTCAGCAGCATTGTCTGCCCGTTATACGATGTGATCTTCACTTGAGGAGGCTCTTACCCGGTAGATGGTCGATAGACCTCATCCCCGCCGGGCATCGGCTCAAAAGGACAGCCCATGCAGACGATGAGCACTTTACCCGCAGACTATTCGTACTGAATTGTCGTGGTTTTGTATGCCTATGCGTTTTCTAAAATATGGTTGAGGAGTTTAAGTAGTCGCTTTTTCCAATCCCCTCCGCTCTCAGTTGAAAGCCATAGCCCGCGTTTGCTGCGGCGAATCCCTTCTCCGAAGCTGCCTATGTCAGGCACAGCCCTCTTTTCCGGCAGGTCAATAAGGATTTGACCGCTTTCGGTCAGAATCCGATCGATCCCTGCATTCGTGGCGACAATTTTCACCTTTAATTGATAGAGCAGATTTAGGACTTTTTGGGGGGTGGGACCAAAACGGTCTCGCAGCTCAGCATCAATGGTTTCTAAGTCATCAAGAGATCGGAGATCAGCGAGCCTCCGGTAGAGCTGCAAACGCAGATCCCGATCGGCGATGTAGTCGTCGGGGATCACAGCAGGAAGAGGAATGTCGATGGCGGCAGGCGGAAGCTCGGTTGTTTTACTTAACTCCTCTGGAAGGATAAGCTCATCACCTATCTCGCTCCGCATGCGTCTGACGGCCGAGGAGAGTAAGCGGGTATAGAGATGAAAACCTACTGAAGCGATGTAGCCGTGCTGACGGGTGCCGAGGATATCTCCAGCGCCGCGCATCTCCAGGTCTCGCATTGCAATCACATACCCTGCACCGAGTTGGCTGTGCTCGGCGATGATCTCAAGCCGCTGTAGGGCTTCCTCGGTTGCTCGCTGACCCGCGGAACGGAAGAAGTAGGAGAAACCCTGGATCGCGGCTCGCCCGACGCGGCCGCGAAGTTGGTACAGTTGGGCTAAGCCGAATCTGTCCGCTCGATCAACGATGAGCGTATTGGCATTGGGTATATCAAGGCCCGATTCGATGATTGATGTACTCACAAGAACATCAATCTCCCCCTGTGCAAACTGCTCCATTGTCTGGGATAGTTTTTTCTCTGGCATCTGTCCATGGGCGATGGTGAAGAGAGCTTCCGGCACGAGACGTTCCAGGCGGCGCTGCATCGTCGCGATTGTCTGCACGCGGTTATGGACGAAGAAAACCTGTCCTCCACGGTCGAGTTCGCGGAGAATCGCAGAGCGGACCAATTGCGGGTCATACATTCCCACGTGGGTTCGCACGGGAAGGCGGTCCTCTGGTGGTGTGCTGATGGTGGAGATATCGCGCGCCCCGGTCAGTGCCATATACAGCGTTCGCGGGATCGGCGTGGCTGTGAGGGTGAGAACATCGACTTCGGTCCGCATCCGTTTAATGAATTCTTTATGCGTAACGCCGAATCGCTGCTCCTCATCGATGATGAGCAGCCCCAGGTCTTTAAATTGGATATCGGGTTGAAGAAGACGATGGGTGCCAATAACGATGTCGATCTTGCCCGAGTAAAGGCCCTTGACGATCTCGGATGTCTCGCTTCGGTTTCGGAAGCGGGATAGCATTTCGACCTTGACGGGGAAGGCGGCGAGCCTGCGCCGGAATGTATTGAAATGCTGCTGTGCCAGAATTGTCGTCGGGACGAGCATCGCCGTCTGTTTGCCGTGCATCACGGCTTTGAACGCCGCCCGCAAAGCGACCTCTGTTTTTCCATAGCCGACATCACCACAAATCAAGCGGTCCATCGGTTTGGATCTTTCCATGTCGCCCTTTATTGCTTCGAGTGCTTGTATTTGGTCTTCGGTCTCCTGGTGGACGAAGGAAGCTTCCAACTCTTTTTGCCACGGTGTATCGGGGGAAAATGCTGTTCCCAGGACCGTTTGTCTTTCTGCATAGAGCTCGAGAAGATCGCGTGCGACTTGCTCGACCGCTTCTTTCGCTTTGCCTTTCGAGCGAGCCCACTCAGAGGAACCGAGGCGGGACAAGGATGGAGATGAGCTATCTGCGCCAACAAAACGAGAGATACGATCGGCTTGGTGGACAGGAATGTAAAGTTGGTCGCCGTCAGCGTACTCGATGAGAAGAAACTCTCGTTGGATTTCATCTAATCGGCGCTCGACAAGGCCAGCGAATCTCCCGATGCCATAATCGATGTGGACCACATAGTTGCCAAACTGAAGATCAGAGAAAGACTCCTCGGGAGCAGATGGTCGTGCAAGCGAGCGGCGGCGAGGCCGGGGTCGTGACCAGCCAAACAGCTCTGCATCCGAAAGCAGATGGATGCGTTTGCCTTGTGCGAGGTCTTGTATCCAGCCGCCCGATAATGGTCCCTGCATAAAGATAATCTCGCCGGGGTGAAGTTCTCCAGGTATCTCATTTCTGACTTCAGCGGTGCCATCGTACTCACACCATAACTGGCAAAGCCGCGGCGCCTGCCGACTGACGACGACAACCGTTTCGTGACTCGTGCGTTTATCGCGCAGGTGCTTGAGGATTGATTCGAGTTGACCACCGAAGCGCGGCGCTGGCGTGAAAGAATTTGCCAGCGGGATCGCATGTAGGTCTTCAATCCCTGCGTTCAATCCTAAATCCAGCGTGATGTGATTCTCTAGACTCTCCTCAAGGTCTGAAAGGGTGAGATATGGAAGATGGAAATCTGAAGAAATCCGTCCATCATCAACTGCTTCCTCAAACATCTTAAGCGCCTGCTGCTCGATATCGGCCACTGAATTCGTGAAGGCGGTCTTGTCGTCGAAGACGACCACGGCATCTGTGGGGAGAAAATTGGACACTCCGGAAGGGTGTGAATTCATCAGCGGCAGAAACAGCTCTAGTGAATCTGCTAGAAATGGGTCATCCTCGCTGCCAACACCAGGCAATTGTTTCAACCAGGTGTCATCGAAGTCGCGCGGCAACCCCTCGCGCGCCGGTGTGACTCTGACCCAGCTCGTTTCCTCGATCGTTCGCTGTGAGGCGGGGTCGAAGCAGCGCAGAGATTCCACATCATCTCCAAAAAAATCGAGGCGGAAGGGGAAGTCTTCTGCTGGGGGCCACAAGTCCAGAATCCCGCCGCGGCGGCTGAACTGTCCCCTTTCGGTCACAAGATTGCTTTGCGCATAGCCATTATTTACAAGCAGGGTGAGAAGCTGATCAAAACGGAATACTGTATCTTGTTTTACATAACGTGAGTTTGCCAGGAAGGAACGTTTTGAGAGCGTGCGTGTCATCACAGCTCTGGACGAGGCAAGAAGTATGAGGTTACGGCTCGGTAAATCTTTATGTGGGCTGCCGGGTCCTTCACCGTGAGTCAGGGCAGCAAGTGCAGCTGTACGCTCATTTCTGACTGATTCGCTCCATGGTGTCAGTTCATAAAAGAGAGGGTTCGGATTCGGAAAACGGTGAAGTTCTACATTCGGGGCCCAATTCGGTATCTCTTCGCGAAGCGTGAGCAGGCGCTGCAGCCGGGGAACGATATAAAGAACAGGCCGCTGAAGATCTTCGCATAAAGCGCTGACCAGCATCGGACGAACTGCTTTTGGGATCTCCAGAGCTTCGTCAGGGGATGACTTTTCCAGAAGTAGGTCCAGGAGGCGTTGGTATGTCGATTGCCCCCGCAAAGGAGCTAACAGGGCAGAGAGGTTCATGTATCCGCGGGTTTGGGGTTGCAGGAGTTCATCGCCGCCTCGATCCCATCAAAGAGCAGCGTATTGATGCAGTCCGCGCTGCGTTGGAGGGTTATGTCCAAAAGGTCGGCATCCTCGGCGAGGAAATCTTGAAGCACGAAAGCAGCAGGATCCATTTTCCCTGATGGTCGGCCGATGCCGATACGCATGCGCGGGAAACGATTCGATTGCACGGCTTCGATTATGGAAGCCATACCTTTATGCCCGCCTGAGCCGCCTTCGGGGCGGATGCGAACAGTCCCGAGCGGCAGATCGAGATCGTCGTAGATCACGATCAGGTTTGAAGGCGGGATGCGGTAATAGCGTGCGAGCGAAGCGATCGACCGGCCAACAAGGTTCATGAAGGTTTGCGGTTTGGTCAAGTAGATCTTTTCTCCGTCTATCCTGCCGTCAGCGATCAGCGCTTCTGATTGCATGCGCGAAATCGTAAGATCCCATCTGCGCACAAGCTGGTCAATCAGCATAAAGCCGATGTTATGCCGGTTCTGCCGGAATTCTCGGCCTGGATTCCCCAAGCCGGCGAGGATGTAGGGTCCTTGTTGTTCGGTCATTCTTCTACCTGCGTTTCTTGCGATTAGTGTGACGAAGCATCTGTCGCATGCGGAGCACAGCCCATCGTTCCTGGGATCTCCTGCGAATGAAGAGGTAAATTCCGAGTGCGAGCAATAACAGCACACCGGCGATTAATCCTCCTGTGAAAGTTTGCAAAACCGTCGAAGGGTCTGATGCTCCTGGAAATGGCAGCGGAGTGGGGCGCGGGGTTCGCGTAGGCAGCGTAATCGTTGCCGTCGTCTCGATCCTTCCAGGTTGAGGTGTGGCTGTCTCGATCGGCGTGCTGTTTCGAATGCGGAGGCCTTCTACGAATGACTCGAGCATGGTGTTATTACTGAGATGCACGCGCATGCGCAAGGTGTAAAAGCCGTCCGTGATCCCGGAGGTGTCCCAGAGCCCCAATCTTCCATCCGCGACCTTTGTGTGAACGGCATTACCGATTAGGAACCAGGTTTCAGTTGGGTCATCTGAATGGGCGAAGGAGAGATCATAGGAAACGAAGGATGGGTGAGCGGCTGACCCCTCTATGGTCACCACTCCAGCGATAGCTTCACCGCCGGAGGGCTCACGTATGTCCGCATACCCTGGTGCCTGGGCTGCCGCCTTGCTGACGACGAACACAGCATCGAGCAGTGCGAAACAGACGATTATGAACAGCCTGGATGCCTTAGAAAACCCCATTTCTCCACCTGGAAGAGACCAATCTGTGAGTCTATCATGCTGCCTGTAGCGGGTCAAACAGACAGGAATCTTTTAGCCTCCCGCAGGTTCGAAACCCGTGGGAGGTTGGGTTAAATATCACGCGATCTTGGTTATAGCGTTGTCTTTATCTGAGATGGATTAGCCCAATCATGCAAATGTTTGTCGAGCTGCGTGTGAGGTGTTTTTAGATTTAACCTCCCGCAGGATAGAAAAACCTGCGGGAGGTGTGAAGCCTGCGGGAGGTGTGAAATCCGTGGGAGGTTCAGGAGACGTCATTCCCGATTGTGACATCTTCCTGCGTTAGATCGGGCGAGAACGTTGACGGAACAATTGTGGATCGGGTAAAATCGGTCTCGCCTCATCGAGAACGTTCACTTGGACGATTAGGTGGAGTCTCGTTTTCTATTCAGGCAAAGGTGAAATGATGACAACAGACAAAAATCCAGAAAATGATGAATTACAGGCTGACGTCATCCATCTCGACGGCGGCATGATCCAAAATGTCGAAGCCGATACAGTTCGCATTAAACAAGGCGGCGCCAATCAGGTGATCGCCAAGAATGTCGAATTGCATAAAGGGGGGGCGCTGACGATCCAAGGAGATGTCGTCGCCTTGAAGCAGGGGGCAGCATTTATCACGCGCGGTGCGGAGATCAACTCCGAAGAGAGCACAGTGGGTGTTGTTCTAGCGGAGCATGGTGTCATGCACGACTCAAGAATTGGCATCACAGTAGCACAAAAAGCAGAGTTAAAAAACAGTTCTTCGATCATTCTGCTGGCCCAGGAAGTAGAAGGCAATGTTGAGACCGTACTCGACACTCGCGGTGCGCTTCTAGCAGGTCTCGTTGCAGGTATCGCTGTGGGCCTCGTATTGTGGGTTGGTAGTCTGCTGCGGCGAGATTAATAAACCAAGCCGGTCCACCTATATGGAGCGAGGGTAACCCGGGAGGGTGAGAGGCGTTCCGGAGGGATAAAAATGGAAGCTGTAACATTAAACGCAAAAGTTAGGAAAACGATTAGGAAGCGGGTGAAAGCCTTGCGCAGGCAGGGTCTTATGCCAGCCGTAATGTACGGTGTGGGTGTTGAACCTCTACCAATTGAATTAGACGAAAAAGAGGCATCTCGTGTGCTCGCACACGTAAGTGGATCTACGCTTATCGATCTGAAGGTAGGCAAAGATACACATAAGGTTTTGGTGCGCGAGTTCCAGCGCGATGTGATCCGTCGAAACATCTTGCACGTTGATTTCTTGGTGGTAGCCATGGATGTTGCCATTCGCGCCGTTGTTCCCGTTGTGTTAGTCGGAATAGCGCCGGCTGTGGAAGAATTTAGCGGCATTATCGTATCCGGGCTTACTGAAATCGAGGTAGAAGCCCTGCCGGCAGATTTGCCGGAACAACTGTCAGCGGATATCGAGGCACTCGCCACGATGAATGATGTGATTACGGCTGGTGATCTTGCCTTGGGGGACGCGGTGACATTGATTACTGATCCCGATGAGACGATTGCCAATGTCATCGCCCAGATGGCTGAGGAAGTAGTCGAAGAAGTCGAAGTAGAAGAGTTGGAAGAAGGCGTCGAAGCGGAAATGGTCGATGGAGAAGAAGGGGGAGCGGAAGATTCCCCCGAAGAGGAGTAGGTATAAAGCTACTTCCGAATAACCGGACCGGATTTTCAAGGAGCATGGCATTCTTGCCATGCTCCTTTGTTTTATTTTTGATCCGTGGCTTTCTCAAACTCCTTACCGATGATGGGGAAGCCAAATTGATTAGTTTTTAGCCTGGGGTAATATCCTTATTTTAAAAGAGCCAGTAATTGGAGTAAATCACTTGTGATCCTCGCTGTCGCTCCCCAGATTATCTCCCCCTGGTATGGTTTGAAGGCATAGATTGGAAAGTGTGGACTGGATTCCGGGGCTTCCAGGAAATGGGATTCTAAGTGTGCAGGATCCGATAGCCAATCGAGGGGAACACCAAACACGCTTGCGACTTCCATCGGATTTAGCGTCAATTCACAAGGCCAGGGGATAACCCCGACAATTGGAACAATTTGAAACTGAGTGGTGGTGAGTAACGAATCGAGTCTTCCCAGGATCTTGACATCCACAGGGTCGATGCCAATTTCCTCCTGTGTTTCTCGTAGAGCAGCACTCTCTGAGTCATCATCGTCGGGCTCAATAATACCGCCCGGAAATGAAACCTGGCCACGATGTTCCTCGACTTTATCGGTCCTTTTTGTGAACAGCACATGCCAGCTGTCCTCGTAAGAATATAGAGGGATAAGCACCGCAGCCAGGCGAGCATCCCAATCAGTGCGGATGCCGGGTTCTTGGGCAAGAAGAATTTGCTGAAGGTGTTTCGTGAAATCATCCATAGGTCTGTGGGGAGCTTTGATCTTGTCATCTCCCGTGAATTCCGAAGAATTATTGATATGTGGGCATTCCGGATCCGTTCCAGAAAGCCCGCTAGCACCCCAGCCTCGTGCGCAAATCCTTTCTTGTCAAGATCGGTTTAGATTTTCGAATCGACGAAAATCAACCTTCGAAACCTACGCTGCGGCTCCAGTATGTTCAATCCTTTTTGGAAGTTGGCAGGTTCAATCTATAAAGCCGGGGAAAGCCACTATGTATGCATCCGCCTGGCGAATATTAGATACCCGGTGTGAGCGATCATGCGGTCTGTTGGACGTAGACGTTCTGCGACGGGTTTATAGAATCGCAGCAAGATTTCGGCTACATCGACCGAATCAAAATCCTCTTTTTCGATAGTGCTCAGATAGGCTGCAACCTGGTTGGTCGTTGGCAAGATCGTCCCCAACACACCTCCATTTGCCAGAGCCTCATGTATTTGAGACAGATACAATTCCGGCTTCGGAAGATCGAGGAAAACTGCATCGAGGTCCTTTTCGTCAATTCCCTCGGCGATATCCTGCAGAAAGAAATCCACCCGATCTGCGAGATCGACACGCTCGAGATTTTGCCTGGAAAGATCCTGCATATCCTTCCGGCGATCATATGAAATTACTCTCCCGCGGTCTCCAACCATCCAGGCAAATGCGGTAGTCAGGGCGCCAGAGCCTGTACCCGCTTCGAGGACCCGTGTTCCTGGTCCGATGGACAGGCGCAGGAGGATATAGCCGATATCTTTTGGGAATACGATCTGTGAGCTTCGGCGTGTATTGCGGAGGAGATCATGCAGGGTGGGGGGGATGAACAAATAGGAAGCACCCAGATGTGTCTCGACAATCCGCCCCCATGGTGAACCAATAAGATCATTGTGGTGAACCGATCCCTTGTGGGTCTGGTACTCACGATTGGCTTCGAGCTTGAAGATGGTCTGTTTATTGTTTGGCAATTGAAGCATGGCAAGATCGCCAACCTCTGCGATACGCATGGCTGCAACCTCCTGGTTAAGTTGTACCTATTCTAACGGCTATTATCGCCTTCATAACTATTCTGTTCAGTAATCACTCAGGCTTCAACCCTACAACGCGCAGCACACGCGCTCGCTCTTGTTCGATAATTTCAAATCGTGGGTGAAAGCCCGCCTCTTGCAGTGGGATTTTCCATTCATCTCGCGGCTCGCCGTCCTGGCCTATAAACCGGTAAAGCCAAGCAGCAAAACGGTCTGCTTGAGAATCTCCCGTGATCTGAACGAGACCTACGATGACGAGTTCTCCTCGCGGCTGTAAGACCCGGAACGCTTCCGCAAGCGTTGCCGGATCGACGATATATTCACTTGGGAAAGTGGCGATGATGTCGGAGAAGTGGTTCGATTGAAATGGGAGCGCTTGCGCACGGCCTTGGGTGAGCATCGGGGCAACACCACTCTGAGCAAGATTGCGTTGGGCGAGTTTGAGCATTTGAGTCGACTGTTCCAGCCCGACATTTCTATGCTCTGCCTGTGGAAGAGCAGCAAGCAGGTGTCCCGGTCCGGAACCTAGCTCAAGAAGATCCCCGATCGGTGAGGATGGTATTGCCGCGGATTGCCATTTCCGCCACTGCCCCATGGATGTTGTCCAGGCGACGAAGTCATATGCCCAGGCGAGGGTCGTATAAAGGTGTTTGAAGAAGAAGCGCAGGAACGAAGATAAAAAGTTGGATGCTATTTTTCACATCCCGTTTTGAACGTGTGCAGTTCGATATTTCCTGAGGCGATTGCCGTAAATGTATGTTGGTCCGTGAGGACATTTAATTCCTGCTCACGGATGCGGTTGTAACCGCTTATCTGTTCGAGTGATTCATCGGAATAACCAGGGTGGCACATGATTTCGCTTGCGCCCTCAGGTAGTTCTTGAAAGAGATTGAGCAAATGATCCAAGACAGCTTGATTTCCAAAGAAGCTGGCGAAAAAGTATTCTGGGTGTGGGATGGCGAGTTTCTCCAGTTGTTCTTTCGCTTCTGTTCTGCTGAAGTGGATCATATCGGCAGGATATAGATCCGGCAAATCTTCTCCAGGAATGTCACTCGGAAATGGAGTGCGGATGCCGCAATCATATTCAATTGCAAGTTCTGTCATTAGGTTCCAGATCCCTGCACTAGCTATACCCAGGTGATGATGACTGTCGAGATGGTCAAGTTCCGTCTCGGTTTGAAGGAAGCGCTCGATCTGCGCTTTGCACTCCAATCGCACTTCATCTAGATCTAATATTGCCGGATTGTTGAAGATATGATCTTTCCCGTGAAAATACCCGTTCGCGTCGATAAGCGTGGGGACTCGAATGGGCGGTGTGAGGGGTTTGCCGCAGGTGAGATTGAGGTGGACGCCAAAAGCCAGAGTGGGAGCATTTTCAATTCCCAGGCGCATGTCTTCGAGCGCGCCGGGCAAGTTGATCATGACGGTTGTTGTTGTGACGACGCCGTTATGATGAGCGTCGAGGATCCCCCGGCTGACGGATGGAGTGCGCCCATAATCATCCGCGTTTACGATCAGCCGGCGCTTCATGGTGTGTAGATGTCCAATCGAGCGGGGAGCACACGGTAATTGATCGTCGTTGCCTCTCTGGCTCTTATCTCCCCATCCGCCTGGATAGGGGTACCTGGAGAGGAGGTGATCTCGAGCCGCCGTGTGTGGTGCTGATGGATGGCAGGATCATGAATGTACGCACCGCTGATTGTTCTGGGGAGCAAGGAGAGCATTTTCAAGCGCGTCGGCGCGTACCCATAAACGAAGGTCAGCAGCCCATCTTTGGGATCTGCATCGGGCGCCATCTTGAACATGCCGCCTGTTACGGGGCAGTTCCCTACGGACACCAGGGACACAAGCCCTTCGTACTCGCCATCATCCCAGCGGATATGCATTTCGTATTCCGGCTTTGCGGCGATCGCTCGCAGCGCAGCGACCAGGTAGCGGATCACGCCTCGCAGCCAGGTCATACGAATGTTATAGATCGTCACGGCCGGCTCCAATCCAACCGCGGAGTTGTTATCGAAGACCCAGTCGTTCACATAGCCCAGGTCGATCCGGCGGGTCGCCTGCCCGACGACTGCCTGAAGAGAGCCCACGATATCAAGTGGAAGCCCTAAATTATTGACGAGATCATTTGCAGTCCCCAGTGGGATGATCCCGAGCGGGCCGAGCACACCTTCCGGATTGGCTTTGTAGAGCCCATTAACCACCTCGCTTATCGTTCCATCCCCACCGGCAGCGATAATCGGATCTCTTTCCTCACGTGAAGCTTGTTTCGCAAGTTCGATCGCATGCTCAGGTCCCTGAGTCAGTACGACCTCACAGTCGAGGGATAATTGCTTTAGCGCGTCGATGATCGCTGGCACTCGTTTTTCCGCTTTCCAGCGATTGGAGTACGGATTGAGAATGACTATTCCAGACATTTTCACCTACCTTATGTAATTGACGAAGTACGAAGCAAGGCCCAAGAAAAGTGCAAATCCTACACTATCTGTGACTGCTGTAACAAGCACTGTTGATGCGAGCGCAGGATCCGACCCCAGCCATCTCAGGATGAGCGGTACGAGCGTCCCAATCACTGTGGCAATGACCATATTCCCGACAAGGGCGAGGCCGAGGACTAAACCCAGGAATTCATTCCCCGTCCAAAAGTAAACTCCCAGGGCCGCGGCAGCGCCGACGAAGAGACCTTGAAGAAGACCTACGACCGCTTCTTTAGCGAGCGTTGGCAAGGCATCGCGTGGTTCGATCTCATCAAGGGCGATGGCGCGGACAATGATTGCCAATGTCTGCGTGGCTGTATTCCCGCCTAATCCAGCCACGACAGATTGAAACGCGGCCAGCAATGCAACCTGGGCAATAACCGCTTCGAATTGGGAGATAACCCAGGAAGCGAAGAGTGCAGTAATACCGCTCAAATACAGCCAGGGTAATCTCCTGCGAACGGAGAGACCTATCGGGCTGTCGAATGTAAGATCGGGATCGGGGACGTTTGCAAGGCGGTAAATATCCTCAGTCGCCTCGTCTTCGATAACGTCCATCAAGTCATCGTAGGTGATGACACCGCGGAGACCGCCGTCATCGTCAACGACGGGCAGCGCGGCCAGGTCGTAGCGGACCATAAGGCGGGCGACATCTTCCTGGTCCAAGTCTGTCTTGGCGGAGATCACCTCAGGGTCCATGATCTCAGCGATCTTGCGCTTCGGGTCAGCGATCACGAGATCGCGCAGTCCAACGACGCCGATCAGACTTGCATCTTGTTCGACAACGTATAAATAGTAGGGGGTGTCGGATCCTAGCGTTGTCTGGCGCAAATACTCGATCGCCTCAGCCGCGGTGATTTCCGGGCTCAGTGTGTGGAGATGGGTGGTCATTAGACCACCGGCAGTTTCATCGGGGAAAACGAGCAGCGGAATTACGTCTTCAGATTCCTCCATCTCCGCCAGCGCGTCTGCGGCGAGCCTGGGAGGCAGGTCACCGAGGACATCTGCCGCTTCGTCCGGTTCCATGGCATCGAGGATGTCGGCGAGGAAGGGCGTCGAAAGCGTCTCGGCTACATCGGCTGCTTCCTCATCATCGAGTTCCTCGAGCAGATCGGCTGTGTCGTTGATGTTAAGTTGGGGGAGGATTGCTGCCTGGTCTAGATCGTTGAGATCAGCGAAGGCCTCAGCTCGATCTACAGGGTGTAGATCCGTGAGGGCGGCGATTGCTTCCTCAATGCGATTTGCTTCGAGGGCGGTTCGAATCGCATCTAACGTGGCGTCGATCATTGAAGGTTCCATGCGGGCTCCCTGGAGGATTGGCCTTTCCCTTTGACCCTGGCGTTAGCAGTTCCAAAGGCTTTTGGACATATCCCCAATGGGATCGCGTGGATTCCGCGGCGAATTCTAGAGGGGCATCAAACCTTGGGTCAATTGAGAAAAGAATATTCTTAAGATACTTATCATTTCATTAATCGGGATTCAGTGCTGCAAACCCTTTCGTAACTCCGTCTCACTTGGTTGATCGCTGTCAGCGTTTCACTGTATGAGAGGATTGTAGCACCCCAGTGGATAGTCGTCAAAATCGTGCTATCTGTACACAGCTTAATGCCAGGGTTTTTTTGAACCTCGTCTGGGAATCAGCGCCTGCGTCTACTTGAACCTGAAACTCGCATCACCCAATACAGCAATTGGAGGAGAGCTGTAGCCAGCGTGGCGATGTAGGTAAACGCCGCGGCTCTTAGAACCGCATTAACGCCTTCCTGATCTTGTGGGGTTTGGATTAAACCGGAATCTGCAAGGAGAGCTTTTGCCCGCGAAGAGGCGTTTAGCTCAACCGGCAGCGTGGCCAGGGCAAAGAGCGCACTAGTTCCAAAGGCAGCGACACCAAGCCAGGAGATATTTGTGACTTGCAGCATCAATCCGATGATGATCAGTATCCAGCCAAGGGAAGATCCGATGTTAACCACGGGGACGAGTGCAGATCGCAGTTTAAGGGGGAAATAATCCACCTTGTCCTGCAGTGCATGTCCGAGTTCGTGTGCGGCGATAGCCATAGCCGAGACTGAAGCCGGTTCGTACACGCCGCGAGAGAGGTGTAAAGTCTTGCTGTGAGGGTCATAGTGATCGGTTAAGTTGCCGCCAGTGGGCTCGATACGGACATCGTGTAGAATGCCATATTGGATCAAACGCTCGGCGATTTCGGCGCCACTCACGCGGGCGTTGTTTTCTATCTGACTCCATTTCTTGTACGTTGATGAAACCCACCATCGGGCGAATATCATCAGCAGAAACGCTGGAGCCATAAAGAACAGGTATATTGGATCGAAGTACATAATTCACCGGGTGATGTTGACGGTTATTCTAAGAGCAACTCGATTGCTTTTTCGAGTTGGGGATCAATCCCGGCCTCAAAGTCTTCTTCCGTATAAGGGATCTCATAATCAGGGTTCAATCCTTCACCGGCGATTTGTGTTCCCAGAGGGGTAAACCACCGAGCGACGGTTACCCGCACGGCGCCTTCCTCACCATTCAGAGCAATCCAGTTCTGCACCGAACCTTTTCCGAAGGTCGTCTCGCCCACGAGCATGCCGCGCCCGTAATCCTGGATAGCACCCGCTACGATTTCCGAAGCTGAAGCGGAGCCGCCATTCACAAGGACGATGAGAGGTAAATCGGTTGCCAGGCCATCCCCAAGGGCTTCGTAAACATCTTCGCTGCCATCACCAAATCTCTCCGTCATAATCAAACCATCTGCAATAAACTCTGAAGCCACTTCGATTGCTGTGAGCAGGAAACCACCGCCATTGCCTCTCAAATCGAGGATCAACCCCTTCAGTTCAGTCTCGCGTAAACCACGGATCGCACTCCGCAGATCGCCTGAAGTGTCGTTGGAGAAAGTATAGAGCTGGATATAGCCAATATCCCCTTCGAGCAACTCGCTCTCGACGCTGGGGATCAGGATCTCCGCTCTGATAATATCGACCTCCAGGAGCTCGGATTCTCCGTCACGCCTGATTGTCAGGTGAACCGTTGTCCCTGCGGGACCAAGAACACTGCGGATGACGATGTTCGCGTCTATGCCAGTTACATCTTCACCGTCGACGGCGATCACTTCATCCCCGGGCTGCAGCCCTGCCTCCTCTGCCGGGGAGCCGGGCATCGGCGATACGATTGTTAGGAATTCTGTATTTGTGTCCACCCAGGCTCCGATCCCTTCGTAAGAGCCCTGGAGGGGGATATTCGATTGTTGGTAAGTAACCGGGTCCATGTAGGAAGTATGGGGATCGCCGAGGGCGTCCAATGCTCCGTTAATGGCACCTCTCATGAGGGCGACATCGTCAATCGGTTGATCGACATATTCCTCATGTACGATGTCCCATGCCTGCCAGAAGGGAGCGAATAAATCATCTGAGCCTTCCGGTGGTTCTGACGCGTAGGTCTTTGTTTCCACCACCATCGAAGATTGCTGGAGCGTGTCCTCCAGCCAACTAGGCAGTACTTCGTAGCCGACAAGTTGGCCAATGACGACGCCGAAGGCCAGACCGCTGGCGAAGATGGTGACAGATAGAAATGAGCCTACTAACAAGCCGAGTATTACGACTTTTGCTTTTGATGTCATATCAAGGAATCCCTCAACTTTATTATGATGGAGTAAAGGATATCATACTCGGTTGACCGCGGGTGTGCGTCGATGAGATTATGGATACTATGCCAGTTTATGGCGTGCCAGCCATGTATCCAGCAGCGCGTTATAGCTCTCGCTGCCGATTTGCTCCACATAATCAAGGATTGACAGGCCGTCCAGGGGGTAAAGGGGATGACACGATGTAGGCCATGCTCCGCCAGGGGTTTCAACGATGGCGTCAACTACGACGCCAAGGATGTCTATCTTTTCAAGGCGCGGGACAACCTTTTCGGCGGTGATGATGACTTTGTCCGCAATCAAAGAAAGCTCGCGATCTACACCTTGATTAGCCCCGATGAGGGCATTCCCGTCAGGGTCGACTTCAAGGGCATGGATCACAGCGATATCGCAGTTAATTGCCGGGAAGGCAGTAAGAATCTCGCCCGAATAAGGATCTTCGATGGTTTGTACGTCTGGGCGTAAACGTAGCAGATCCGTCCCTTGCCAGGCGATCGAGGGCATAAAGCCAACTCCTGCCATCGCGGCACGGATCCCGAAAGCCAGGCTGGCTTCCGTCTCTTCAATAATCTGGATCGATCCCTTTGCAGCGGCAGAGGTGAAGTGTGGGGCCAAACCGAAAACCTCAAGGCCAAAATAGCAGGTACGGGTCCTTGAGACCATCCCTTCGCCTATCAGTATGTCGCTTTCCACGCTTGACGTGAAGTTGATAAATGTGATGTCGGAGGGTGCACCCTCGGTGCGAAAACGATCCAACAATGCCAATGAGAAGGCCATGGGTCGACGGTAAAGCGTGAACCCTCCGAGGGATAGCTGGCAGCCTTGCGCTTGAACCATCGCCGCTGCTTCATTGAGAGAGATGAGTTTACTTTTTTTTGTTTTACTCATTCTGCGTTTCCATCCCCGATTTTCAAGTCATCCACGCGCTGCCGCAGCTCTTCGAGCGCTTCATCTTCCTTTTTCCAGGGGTTGAGCATCTCGCCGATAGATTCGCGAAAAACCGCCTTCGGTTTCGATTTCATCCTGCGGATAAAGCCAAGCGCTAATCCGACGTTGATGAGAATTACGAAGGTCAGAATGGCGATGACGATCAACCAACCATTGCTTTCCATGGATGCTTTCCTACTCTTTCACCCTGAAACCAGGTGGGGGACAGCTTTTGTCAGGTCGTGTATCTGTTCGATAGTGTAATCGACTGTTCCCTCAGTGAGTCCATCGCCGACGAGAACCGTCTTCATGCCGAATTCGGCTGCAGCCGAAAGATTAGGATAACGGTCATCCACAAGGATGCATGTGGTGGATGAAGGGCTCCCCGCGAGAGCGAGGGCGCGCTGGTAGGCCTCCGGGTTCGGTTTATTCGAGAAATCCAGGGCGAGAATGTCGATGATCTGGGCTATTAGGTCCGAGATACCGAGCCGCTTCAGGACACGCACGGCGTACTCGAGGTGAGCATTTGTGAAGATCACTCTGGGAATTGTGATTGAGGCCAACATAGTTTGCAGTTCTGGATCTGGAAGGATGAGATCCTCAACCGGAACATCGTGAACATAGTTCAAGTAGTCCATGGGATCGATTTGATGGTGATGCATCAGGCCGTTCAGCGTGGTCCCAAATTGGTCGAGGTATTTGGCGCGCAGATGGGACGCATCCTTGGCGTTGACCTTCAATCTCGTCTCGATATAACTTTGTATTCGGCTACCGACAGCCTCCCACAAACCGCTTGTGTGAGGGTATAAGGTGTCATCGAGGTCCAGGAAAAGTGTAGTGAATTCCATAAGTTGGCATCAATTCCTTCGCCCCCCGTATAGATGGAGGCCATCCTAAATGTCGCTCTGATTCGTAAATCCGGTTTCAGACCTTTTGCCGCTCAACGGATCTGATTCGCCCGCGGCAGTATAGAATGGCGCATCCTTGAGTGTCAACCGGGGGGGGAGGCATGTATAATCTTAGCCATGCCCATAAAAATCCTACCGGAAAATGTCTCTTCTGCCATTGCCGCTGGCGAAGTTATTGAGAGACCCGCATCTGTTGTGAAGGAGTTGGTGGAGAACTCACTCGACGCAGGCGCAAAAAGCATTCAGATAACCACAGAAGAGGGGGGAAAGCTTCTTATCGAGGTGGTTGATGATGGCTGCGGGATAGCACAGGCAGAGGCGCTGCTTGCGCTTGCGAGATTTGCGACATCGAAGCTGCAGACTGCGCAGGACCTTTTCGCGATCGAAACATTAGGATTTCGAGGGGAAGCTTTATCCTCTATTGCCGCTGTCTCGCGTTTGGAGATGATTACCCGTTCGCAAAATGAAGAAATCGGATCGAAAGTAAGCGTGGATGGAGGAGAAATTAAACCGCTTTCATCCACAGGATCCCCCCCGGGAACG
>Ga0255055_10000238_pt1 | contig 43114 bp, 32 predicted proteins | sample JV7_2_27_MG_FD_188633 | JGI IMG/M metagenome (GOLD analysis project Ga0255055, IMG submission 188633) | Seawater microbial communities from Jervis Inlet, British Columbia, Canada - JV7_2_27 | ecosystem: Environmental > Aquatic > Marine > Inlet | place: Canada: British Columbia | collected... | reverse complement strand
GGTTACGCGACGGACTTCTCGGGGGCTATATATTTTTGTCAACGGCCGATTCGTTCGTGACCGCAGCATTCAACACGGCGTATTTCAGGGGTATGCCCAACGCCTGGTTAAAGGGCAATTTCCGATCGCCGCTGTTTTTATCAAAGTTCCTTTCGATCAGGTGGATGTCAACGTCCATCCCACCAAAAATGAAGTTCGATTTGTTAACCCACATCAGGTCCATGAAGCCGTAAAAAGCGCAATTGCACAGACCCTTTATGAAATAGATCGGCTCGATTGGCGTCCGGAAAACCGGCCGCAAAGCCCGGAGGCTCAGAAAACGTCACGGGTTGTTGAGTCCATTTCAACCTTTAAACCTGCAAATAGAGAGGCAGTCAAAGGTGATTTCGGATTTGAAGGCGACGAACAGAAGACAGAAGACAAGAGGCAGATTTCGGAGTCCGGTGCCCAGGATCGGCAGGCGGTGCTGTGGGAAGATAAAGGTTTTAGCGCTTTAAGGGTAGTGGGCCAGCTGCACAATCTCTATATCGTTTGTGAATCAGATGTCGGCCTGGTGCTCATCGACCAACATGCCGCTCATGAGCGGATTTTTTTTGAGCAACTCAAGCAGCGCGGCGATGAGCAGCCATCAGCTGCCCAGAGGCTGCTGGTTCCTGAAACCCTCGAGTTAAGCTTCAGGGAAGCGGAAATCCTGGGACAGATGCTTTTGGATTTAAATAGCCTTGGATTGGAGATCGAACCGTTTGGCGGCAATACCTTTGTCATCAAGGCTGTGCCGGCTTTACTCTCCGGGCAGGACCCAAGGCCGATGATTTATGAAATGGTGGAAAAAACCGCGGCGGTCGGTTATTCGCCGGGTTTAGAAAATACCCTGGATCAGTGCCGGATGGTGATGGCCTGCCACGGTGCCATTCGGGCCAACCAACAGCTTAGCGAGGCGCAGATTAAGGGCCTGCTCCATCAACTGGATGAATGTGAGAACCCCTCCCGTTGCCCCCACGGACGACCGACCTGGATCCGATGGGACCTCGCAACCCTGGAGAAGTTGTTTAAGCGGACGCCATGACGAATGCTGCAAACCAGACGTACATCAGCATACTGGAAAAATTTTTTGAATGCGTAGATTCCGAAACGCTTTTCGATTCCAGCGATTCGACCTATTTCCGGCGGCTGCGAAATGAAATCTGTGATGCGCTGATCCAGCTTCTGATATGGCAGCGCTCTTTTCTCGAAGCTGAAAAAGGGCTTGATTGGCCATATGAGGGTTTTAGAAAGCGGATTTTTTTTTTCGAAAAACAGGCCCGGGAAGATACCGATCCGTTTATTCAAAAGCAGGCCGGCCTGTTTCTGGCGCGGCTGCCCTTTCCCCGGCAGTGGAGGTGGCTGGCGCAGGCCCAGGATAATTTTGGATCCGATTCTGAAATCAAAGCGCTATTAAAGCTTGAAAAGCAGCGGATTGAAGAGAAGCTTAACAAAAAGAAACAAAAGCAATACATGCTGCGCCATTTTTGCCAGATCCTCAAAAAGCCCCGCCTGCCCCAAGAAAAAGGGATTCTGCGAATTTTTTCGCTGCCGTATCTGTTTGTCAACCCTGAATTGCTAAAGGCCCTCAACCGTCTTTATTTCCTTTACGTGGAACCCCCCTGGGGTGTACTTTTCCGTCATGCCTGGCTACGACCCTTTTCCACCCTGGCAGATCCAACGCTTTTCGGGTTGAATTGCGAAGAAGACGCCGCATTTCTGCGCAGCCAACCCGGGATTCTAACGACTTCGCTGGCCCACGCTGATTTTCTGGAAGATGACAATATCCTGGATTTTGAGAAAGAAAAACGGTTTGATCTTATTTTCAACGCGACCTTTGACGATATGGCGCGCAAACGACACGCCTATATGCTGGAACTGCTGCAGCATCCGCTTTTAAGCCGGACGACGGCGCTTTTCATCGGGCGCGGTGATCGACGCAACGTCGATGCTTTCAAGCGGCAAATTCAAGCGGCCGGGCTATCGTCACGCGTAACCGTAAAGGACAATCTTTTGCGCCAGGATGTGCCCGGGCATTTAGCACAATGCAAAATTGGCGTTCAAATTTCTTTGCATGAAAACGGCTGCCGTAGCATTTATGAGTTTTTGCGATCCAATCTTCCCTGTGTCATTTCCACCTCCATGGCAGGCGTCAATCCGGCCATCATTAATTCGCAAACTGGAATTGCCGCCCCGGATCGGGATCTTGTCCGGGCGATTTCAAAGGCACTTCAGGAACGGGAAAAATTTACAGCGCGCAACTGGTTTTTATCGCATTCGGGCAGTACCCATTCCAGTCGCATGTTAAACGACCAACTTAAGGCTATTTTCCTTGAGAGAGGCTATTTATGGCAGGAAGATATTGTGCCGCTGGGCAGCAGCGGCGCCAGCCGCTATGTGGCTAACTTGCACTATGAGCGGTTTCGGCCGGATTTTAAAGAACTGTTGAAAATTTTTCAAGAACAGACGCGTTTGCCGATCCCCCTTGCTGTTGATTGACCGCCGGATCGCTTTTTAAAGCGCTATTTTTTTAAGAGATCAGGGAGTTTTTCTATCCCAGTCGGACCCGCAGGGGGTTTAGGCCGCAGCCGGCCGCAACAAATCTTTCTCAGGCTTTGGCAACGCCCCCAGAATTTTGAGTTCACCCCGAGACAGGCAGCGAAGATTGTCGCTGCCGTGAGAATCGGTCCTCTGGGGCTGGCCGGGATGAATCTTAGCGGATCTGCTGCCGTTCGTTGGGTTACAGTATAAATTGTTGCGGACCGCACGCGGCCTAAACCCCCTGCGGGTCTGCACCAGCTCTTGAAGCTGTCTGAGCGTGCTTTGTAAGAGGTTTCAGGTAAAAACTCCCCGACCCCTCATTTTTTCAAGCTCCAGGAAACGATGTAGCTTTTAGGCTCAGCTATAAGGCTGTCTGATTTTGCTATCACCGCAAACACGAGTTCATCTGTTCCGTCGTTGTCCAAATCGCTGACGTCATAGTCGCTGATGTATCCGGAAAATTTGCGCGTTTTCCACTTTTTACGAAGTCCGACATTATCCCAGATGAGGGCTTCAAAATGTCCGCTGGTATATTTTTTTAAGCGATGAAAAAGCCCGCGGGCGACATCGTGGTTCTTTACAACGATCACCTCGTTTTTTTTGTCTTGGTCCAGGTCGGTTACGAATATGCGCTGCTGAAGGTAAATCCCGGCAAATGCGGTGGGGTCGATTATGTGGCCTTCGGTCTTCGCAGCTCTCATTTCGGCCGGGGCCAGCAGGAAAATATTGCTGCCGCCGTATGTGTCACTGCTGGTCCATTCTTTCTGGCCGTCTTTATCCAGTATGCTGAGGGTGCTGTTTTTCCTGATGGCCAGAACCGAATCCCGGCCTTCGTTTAAGACATCTCCGTATGTGAAACCATAGACGTTCACCCAGTTCGGGAGGCGCTGCTTATCTTCGGGCACATAGCGGACGTTGTCCCATCTGAGCTCGTAAATCCCGCCCGAAAATACCTTCTTAAATCCGCCTTTTTGTCCCAAAAGGATCGGTGGTCCTTCATGGGATACCCGGATCACCCGGTAGAACCAGTTTTCCCCTTTTGCCAGTGTTTTAAATTCTGTTCCATTCCATTCCAGCACAAATGATCTGAGCCTGTTTTTGTCGGAAAGACTGGTGACAAATATTTCAGCAGTCTTGTTTTCATTGATGTCCGCAACATCGACACCGATAAAGTTGTCCTGGGGGTTGCCCTCGATTTCAGCTACCTTTGTGAACCGACGATTCACATAGCGATAGATATATATCTTTTTGCTGCTGATAAATACAGTTTCATTATTTTTGTCTCCGTCCACATCGCCGATGGCAAATCCTTTTATTGCGGTTTTGAAAGTTCGGGTTTTCCACAAAGTGGCGTTCACCTCGGCGGTGGAGGAAATGTCCCCGGAATCCATGAATCCCGTGCCGGCCTCTTTATCCAGCAGTTTTTCAGGGTGCTTGCGGCTGACGGAGCCGGTTTCTTGTTTCTCGCTACTTTGTTTGGGGGGTGGCCGGGATGCAAGGGTCTTGCGGCCGAAGACTTCTTCTTTGATCCGCACGGCCAAAAGATTGATGTGGGAGATGATATCACCCTGGGTGCTGCCCACTTCCGAAAAATTGAGGACCGCTTGTTTTTGGTGCACATCAAAAAAACTGGCGTCTGTGCTGACGCTATTTCCCAAAACCGTCAGACTTCCGAATAAGACATAGTCCGAGCGGCTTTTGGCACCCAGGGCAACGGCCGCCGCCGCATTGATCGGTTCAGGTATTTCAGCGGTCGTCAGGCTTGAATCGGTGCTGTTGATTACCACGACCTTGTCTTTTAAGGCTAGACGGGATGCGAGCATGTCCGCAACCCCTTTTTTTAAATAGGCCAGATCCTTATCGGCATGGATGGTGAAAGGCAGGACCAGAACCCTTGCGGGTTCAGCGGCTGATGCGCTGCCGATCAGAACGAAAACAAGCAAGATAATGATGAAAAAAATATATACGGTCTTTTTTTTTATCCGCAAGGTGGCGCTCCTGTAAGTGGACAATAATTGCCGGCGCGAGTTTTTTTGCATAGACCATATTATAAACAAAGTCAATATCATAAGCAAAGTCAATCCGGGGCTGTTTGAGCATCACTTTTTTTTAAAAAACGCTTGACACTCCATATTTATGGCTGTTAGAATCGCTTAATTTTAAGTGTACTTGTATACCTAATGGAAGGGGGTGATGCGGGAGAAGCGGACAAGCACTTAACATGTGGTAATTATTAGGCTATTTATTAATCTTAAACTTCGTTAAGGAGGAAAACCAAGATGAAGAAATTATTGGTCTTAAGTTTGGCTGTTGTGATGGTCGTGGCCTTCACGTTGCCGGCCTCTGCTATTGAGAGCGTATTCGGCGGCTATTGGCGCACAAGAGCCGTTCATCAGGAAAATTTTATAGGCAATGATGATTTAGCCGATTCGGGTGTAACCAGGGTCGATACCCGAACCCGTCTGTATTACACCGCTATTCTCAATGACAACCTGAAGCTCGTCAACAAGTTCGAGTTCGACGCGGTATGGGGTGATGATGACCTCGGTGATTTCGGCGCTGACGGTAAGGTATTCGAAATTAAAGAATCCTATGTCGATGCCAACATCGGTCCCATCAGAGCGAAAATCGGTATCCATGATGTCTTATATGCCCGCGGTTTCATCTTTGCCGATGAAGCGAGTGGTGTAACCCTATCCTTTAAGGCCGGAGATGTTCTGATCCCCTTTACCTGGATGAAAGGTAATGAGGGCGGCACCAATAACAATTCCGATGACGTCGATTTCTTTGGCCTTTATCCGGTGTTTAATTTCGGCGATGCCTTGACCTTGAATCCGTTTATCATCTATGGTTACTCGAGCGATGATGGAGGGACGAAGGAATTCAGCACCCTTGGACAGAATGGCTTTCCTGCATTCGACGGTGATGGCGTATCGGTTGTCTGGGTGGGTGCGAATGTCGATGCCACCCTGGGGTCCTTTAACCTGTGGTTTACAGGTATCTATCAGGGCGGCACCGTTGATTCGGATACTGCCGGTGTAGATGATTTTGATGTTGCGGCCTATTTGGTCGCCGGTGGCGCCAGTGTGCCTTTAGGTCCTGCCAGCCTGCACGGCCAGGCTTTCTACGCCAGCGGTGATGATGATGGTACCGATGATGATCTGGAAGCCTTCTTCGGTATCGGCGGCGGTGGTGCCGGTTGGGCCTACTACTGGTCTGAAATCATGGGGCTGGGCATTTTTGATAATCAATCCTCAGTAGGTCACGGCAACGCTGATGTATCCAACATAGTGGCGGTCAACATTGGCGCGACCATCAAGCCGATGGAAAAATTGTCGCTGACCGGTGATATCTGGTGGGCCGCACTGGTTGAAGATAATCTTGTGACCGGTGAAGACGAGCTCGGAGTGGAAGTCGACCTCAAAGCGACCTATCAACTGATTGAAGGCCTGAACCTGGATGTTGTCGGTGCCTATCTGTTTTCCGGTGACGCGAGCTCTGTAGACGGCAACAACGAAGACGATCCTTATGAAATTGGTACGCGGCTGTCTCTTAGCTTCTAATAAGAGAGGTGCGATTGTAACTTCATAAGGCAAGTGTAAGATCTAAAAAACCGGAAGGGGCAACCCTTCCGGTTTTTTTTTAGGTGTCGGGAAGATACAGAGGACAGAGCACAGAAAACAGATGTCAGATGACAAAGAGCAGACTGTTTCTGTTTTCTGTCATCTGACATCTGTCATCTGTTCTCTGATACGTGATCAGCCTGCCAGCTTCTTTTTCAATATCTCATTGACCAGTTTTGGATTGGCCTTGCCGCGTGTCTCCTGCATGACGTGACCCACAAAAAAACCCAGCAATTTGGTCTTACCGCTTTTATAGGCGGCGACTTCTGCGCTGCAGTTTGCAAGAACCTTTGATACGACCTCTTCGATGGCCGCTGAATCGCTTATTTGAACCAGTCCTTTTTCTTCGACGATCTGGCGGGGCGGTTTGCCCGACGTTGCCATTTCTTCAAATAGGGTCTTGGCGATTTTGCCGCTGATGACCCCCTGATCAACCAGTTCAAGGAGCTGAGCCAGATTCCGGGCCGCAACGGGGGAGTCTTTTATGGATTTGCCCTGCGCGTTTAAAAGCCCCAGCAAAGAGCCCATGATCCAGTTGCTGACCTGTTTGGGCTGGTCAATGCTTTGCAGGCAACCCTCAAAATAATCTGCCAGATCCCGGTCGGAAGTTAAAATAGCCGCATCGTAAGACGGCAGGCCATAATCGGCGATAAAACGCTGTTTTTTGCCGGCCGGCAGTTCGGGCAGACTGGTTTTAACGGTCTCGATCCAGTCCGCATCGATTACCAGCGGTAAAAGATCCGGATCCGGGAAATAGCGGTAGTCATGGGCCTCTTCTTTAGCGCGCATGGAATGGGTTTGATTTTTATCGGGATCCCACAGGCGGGTCTCCTGGACGACCCTGCCGCCGTCTAAAAGCACCTCCTTCTGGCGCTTGATCTCATACTGCAACGCTTTTTCAACATGCTTGAAGGAGTTGAGGTTTTTTATTTCCGTACGGGTACCGAAGGTTTCGTCTCCTTTGGGTCGAATCGAAACGTTAGCGTCGCATCGGAAACTGCCTTCTTCCAGGTTGCCGTCGCAAATATCCAGATAGCGAACAATTGCCCGCAGTTGCCTCAGGTAAGCTCCCGCTGCTTCCGGTGATCGGATATCCGGCTCGCTGACGATTTCGATCAACGGCACCCCGGTACGATTAAAATCCACCCTGCTGATCGGTCGCTGCGGATCATGGCCCAGTTTGCCCGCATCTTCTTCCATGTGAATGCGGGTGATACCGATGCGATGGGTGCTGCCGTTTAGCGCGACCTCGACATAGCCGTGCTGCGCAATCGGAAGCTCATATTGAGAGATCTGATAGCCTTTGGGCAGATCCGGGTAAAAATAGTTTTTGCGCGCAAAGTGGCTTTCGGGCTCGAGTTTGCAGTGGGTTGCCAGCGCCATTCGCATGGTATATTCGACCACCTTTTTATTCAAAACCGGTAGTACGCCGGGCATTCCCAGGCATACCGGGCATGTATGCGTATTAGGCGGTGCCCCGAAAGCGGTTGAACAGGCGCAAAAAATTTTCGTTTTTGTTTTAAGCTGGGCATGGACCTCCAGCCCGATCACCGGTTCAAATTCCATTGGTCGTCCTCAATTTTGGGAGATGCGTAATACTTAAAAAAATGCTGCATGATAAACTTTACGGTGGGCTTGTTGACATGAAAATTCTCTCTGCCCTCTGAAAAGTAGGTCAGGCCGCTGAGGGGCTGGTAAATGGTTGCCATTTCAAATGCCGGAAAATAATAGACATTTTCATGTCGCACGGTAAATTCGTCGGCCACAGCTCGCAACGTTGCTTTGGAATTACAGCTGGCGCTGATCACATCGATGTCCCGGCGGAAGGTTGCCCAGAGGTTTACCGGCGAGATGGTGATCAAAATATTACAATCCGGGTTATAGGAGGCCATAATTTCGTAAATTCGTTCCAGATTTTTAAGATTTTCCTCGTAACGGCTGACCCGGAAGCGATAACGGCTCATATCCCCGCCCTCATTTACATACGGCCCGGCAGGCAAACTTATCACGGAACCGTCGATTGTGTCCTGCCAAATTTCTGTCAGGCCCAGCGTTAAAATTAATACCGCGGCCTTTTGCAGTGCGCTGCGGGAATGGCGTCGATGCTGCGCAAAGTCTGCTTCGGCTTCTTTAAGATTGTCGTACAGGATGACTCTGCGATAGGGGTCCTGGACTTTATTTGATTGGGGCGCTGTCCACCATCGCAGATCCGGTTTCCAGCTTTCAAAGGTGTACTCAAAAATCTGACGCATACAATGAGTGCTGTAAACCCGTTCCCAGGCAGCACTGGCATGCAGGGATGCGGGGTGATAGGTTTCTTCGGTTATGTAGTTGTAATCGTGCTGAATGAGCCGACGTTTTATTTCACGCGCAAAACAGGATCCCATCGAGGCAATCGGCGTTGATTGTGAAATGCTAAATCGACCCTCTTCGGGTACCGGGAAATTGCCATCCACCGGTGGGTTTTCAAAAGAGCCCGGCCAGACCTGCCATTTCTGGAACTGATGTTTGGGGTGGGCATTTGAACGTGCCATGGTATGTTCCTTATTGACGAATAAATCCTATCTTAATTAAATATAATCTGCTTATCTGGAAAGTCCAAGTTCTATTAGATAAACCCTCTGTGGGAGCGGCTTCCAGCCGCGAAATCAACTATAACAAATTGATTCTGTGAATGAAAGCTTGGATTTCAAGCCATTTCTTGACAAAAACAGCCCGGTTCTTTTATATTAACTTATCTGCTTATCTGGAAAGTCCAAGTTTCATTAGATAAACCCTCTGTGGGAGCGGCTTCCAGCCGCGAAATCAACTGTCGCGGCTGGAAGCCGCTCCCACATTCAATACCACTTGTTCTTTCTGGATAACCGGATTAACTTATTTTATAAACGACCTTCTAAACGCCCGATGACCGGTGAGATGCCTGTATGTGTATCCGGCGACCATTAAAGAGTTGATTCAACAAAACTGCAACAGGTTGCCGGGGCAGGCTTAATGGAGGGATATCTGGTATTTTTCACCACGAAGGGCACGAAGTTCACAGAGTTTTTAATAAAATTTAATAATTTCTTTCTTCGAGTTCTTCGTGATCTTCGTGGTTTTATATCTGTTTTGTACAGGAGTAAAGGCTATTTCGGGTTGGAATTTTAGACAACACTTTTGATTGGAAGCGTGAATGGCGCGCAATTCGACATATAATATTTTGATGTATTCGCACGATTCGTATGGTCTCGGGCACATACGCAGAACCATGGCGATCGCGACTCATTTGCTGGCGCCGCGCATCAATATTCTCATTCTAACCGGCTCTCCCATCGCCGGCCGCTTTTCGTTTCCCGAACAGATTGATTTTGTGCGAATCCCGGGAATGATAAAAAAAACCAACGAAGAATACCTTCCGCTTTCCATTAAAATCAATGCCAGACACGCACTGGACATTCGCAAAAGCATTATCACCGCCACCGCTAAAACCTTTCAGCCCCAACTTTTCATCGTGGACAAAGAACCGCTCGGGCTGCGAAAGGAGGTATTGCCGACGCTAAAGTGGCTGCAGCGCTGCCGTCCCGATACCCGTGCTATCCTTGGACTGAGGGATATCATGGATGACGCTGCAACGGTAAAGAAAAATTGGAACGAAAAAGGCGTCTATCCGGTTCTGGAAAGCCTGTACGATGAAATATGGGTTTACGGTAATCAGGAATTTTATAACCCAATTGTCGAATATGATATTGCGGAATCTATCAGCCGGAAGATTCACTTTACGGGATATATTCCACGCAAAATTCCCGGCAAAGAAGCCGTGCGCAATATGCGCAAAGAGCTCGGTGTCCGACAGGACGAAAAACTGGTTGTGGTGACAACCGGCGGCGGTGGTGATGGATATACGATTATGCAGAACTATGTCGCCATGCTCGAATCGGTCCCTGAGGGTCTGCCGTTCAAGAGTGTACTGATTACCGGACCATTTATGCCGAAGAACAAACGCCGAAAGATCTTTAAACGCGCCAGAAAGCTCGGGGTGCGCACCTATCACTTCTATCGGCAGATGGAAAAAATATTTGCGGCCGCTGATCTGGTGGTGAGTATGGGCGGATACAACACGCTTTGTGAAATTCTCAGTCAGGGGACACCCGGTCTGGTAATTCCGCGGGAGGCACCCCGTAAGGAGCAGAAGATTCGAGCACAAGCTTTTAAACGCCAGAATCTGGTCGATTATATCCCCTGGGGCGAATTCACACCGCAAATTTTGCAGAAAAAGATCCTCAGTCTCCTGGAAGCCCCCGGGCCTTACCTGGAGGCTATTTCGCAATTTCGGTTTACCGGCATCGAGACCATGCAGCAGCGCCTTCGCGATTTTAGGCCTCCAAAATCATGAGTTCTCCCGCCAAACCACTTTTGGGAATGATCCTGAAGGGTTACCCTCGAATTTCCGAGACATTCATTTCCAATGAAATCCTTTTACTCGAGAAATTGGGTTTTCCCATCCATCTTTTTTCGATGCGCCAGCCCCGGGAAAACTTCACCCATAAAAGCGTTACCCAAATTCAAGCAAACGTCGATTACCTGCCCGAGACCCTTTTAAGACCGCTGCCGCGCTTAATATATCATAACTTTTTGCTGGCGCTGCAAAAACCGAGGATCTACGCCAAAGCATTAAAAATAGCGTTCCAACGGTTTTTAAGGACTCGAAAATCGGCCACCATAAAGCATTTATTCCAGGCAGGCTATCTGGTCCATGATTTGCTTCCGCGCCGAAAGATAATGCATTTGCATGCCCACTTTGCGCATTCGCCGACGTCGGTGGCCATGTTTACCAGCATATTAAGCGGTTTGCCGTTCAGCTTCACGGCGCACGCTAAAGATATTTATACCTCAGACCCCAGGCAGCTGAGGGAAAAGTTAGCGCTGGCACGATTTGTCATCACATGCACGGCCTATAACCGGCGTCATTTAGCTAAACTTTATGAGGGTGAGCCAAATTCGATTTTTCGCGTCTATCACGGCATCGATACCGGACTGTTCTCATTAAAGCCAGAGACCCATCAGGAGCCTGTAAAGCCCTATCAAATCCTTACCGTCGCTCGTCTTATTGCCAAAAAAGGCCTGCCCACCGTTTACAGGGCGCTGAAGGTACTTTACGAAAGCGGAATTCCATTTGAGCATATCCTCATCGGTGATGGAGAGGATCGCAAAAATGTTCTATCCCTTATCGGAAAGCTGGGCCTTAGCACTCAGACCCGGTGGCTGACTACCCAGCCCCATGATGTGGTGCTGAAGCATTACAAACAGGCGCATCTGTTTGTGCTGGGCTGCGAGGTGGCTGCCAACGGCGACCGGGATGGCATTCCCAATGTTTTGCTGGAAAGCATGGCCATGGGCGTGCCGGTAGTGTCAACCGATATTTCCGCTATTCCCGAGCTTGTCGAAACCGAAAAAACAGGAATTCTGGTGTCACCCGGCCAACCCAGACAGCTGGCGGAAGCCATGATAAGAATGCTGACCGATACCGAGCTTAGATCCCGTGTTATACCGGCCGCCCGACAGCGGGTCCTGCAGGACTTCGATAACAAAGTCCTCATTCGCAAATTGGCCGCAATCTACCGTAATGAAATTGCAGCATTTAAGAATTTTAAAATTCAAAAAATCGGATGATCGTATTTTATCTTTCTTAAACCCGCAATCCGCAATCCAAAATCTAAAATATGAAGATTTTATTCTACGCTCCTTTCAAACCGTTGGGCCATGACCACCCTTCCGGTGATCTGGTGACGGCAACCGGAATCGTTGACTACCTGATAAGACAGGGCCATCAGGTCACTGCGGCCAGTTCGCTGCGTTGCCGCTGGATCTACTGGAAACCCTGGCTTTGGCCCAAATTAATTGTTGAAAAAAAAAGGGTCGTCCGCAGGTTTTTGAAGGAAGATTATGATCTTTGGTTTACCTATCACACCTATTACAAAGCACCGGATTTGCTGGGCCCATACGCTTCGCGCAAGCTGACAGTTCCCTATGTTATATTTCAAGGCATTTATTCAACCAAACGCAGGCGTAAACTGAAAACATTACCCGGTTTTTATTTAAACAAACACGTTCTCTGTAACCCTGAGCATGTCTTTACCAATAAAAAAGTCGATTGGATCAATCTCAAACGGCTTCTACCCGATGAACGCATCAGCTTTTTAGCGCCCGGAATCTATCCCGATCAGTTTTATTTTGACGCCAATGCGCGGGAAGAGCTTCGCACACAGTGGAACATCGGCGATGTGCCCGTGGTTTTTTCCGCCGCCATGTTTCGACCGGATGTGAAAACCGAAGGGTTGACCTGGGTGATTCGGGCCTGTGGTGAATTGCTGCGCCGCGGGAATCAGCTGCATCTGGTTATTGCCGGCGATGGTAAGGAAAAGGACAGACTGCAACGATTGGCCAGGGAGCAATTGCCGGATCGATTTCATTTTGCAGGGGAAATCCCCCGCAAAGAGATGTACCGCTATTACAGCGCATGTGACATGTTTGTCTTCCCCGGCATTCGGGAATCACTGGGGATGGTTTTTCTCGAGGCCCAGTCATGTGGGCTGCCGGTGGTCGCTTTCGATAACGCCGGAGTTCCGGAAGCCGTCCGGGATGGAAAAACAGGATTTTTGGTGCCGTTGTATGCGGCCAAGCCTTTTGCGGATGCCATCGAACGCCTTTTATCGGATTCAAAACTGCGCCGAACGATGGGCGAAGCCGCGCAATCCCATGTCCGGCGGAATTATGATCTAAATAAAAATTATCAGAAAATGGAAGCCGTGCTTCAGGCGGTCGTTAAAAAAATAAAATAATCTTTTTCTTGACAGTTTTTTAATTTGGAATACATTCCGAAATAGTCGTACTTTTTTGGAGTTTATTCCGAAGCGGGTAAGATCATTCATTGAGGTAAAAAATATGCCTTCGGAAGCAACCACCACTCGCTTTGGCCTTGTACGTCATGCCGAGACGTTTTGGAATCGTGAACGCAGAATTCAAGGGCAAAGCGACTCTCCGCTTACGGCCAAAGGAAAAAAGGATGCCGATAATTGGGGACGGCAGTTAAGCCGATTCTCATGGGATTGTATTCTTATGAGTGATGCCGGCCGGGCGGTTGAAACGGCCACCCGAATTAATCATCATCTGCAGGCTCCGATTGATTCCGACCCGCGGCTCAGAGAACAGAATTGGGGCCGGTGGACAGGTCAAATAATTACCCAAATCGAAACTGAAGCATCCAGCTCATTGCGAACGAAGCACAAGACGGGTTGGCAATTTTGCCCTCCGGGCGGAGAAGATCGTCTGAGTGTGTGGCAAAGAAGCCACAGCGCACTGACTGAAGCCGCCGTTCGATGGCGCGGGGATACGATTCTGATCGTCACCCACGAAGGCGTGGTCAAAAGCCTGATCTATCATCTGTCCGGCCGCAATTTTTTGCCGGGCGAACCGGATCTCATAAAATCCTACAACCTGCATTGGTTAATCTTCAGTAACAATGCCCTCCGGATTGAAAAGATTAATGCTTTAGCGCTCAAGTAAATGCAGTGTCTCCGTCACAATAATTAAATGCAATCTTGCCATTATAAACGGCAAGGGGGCTATGGTTGCTTGCGGGGTAAAACATATACAGGTGGCTTTGTTTTTTTATCAGTTTTTTAAAGCCGGTCGTCTTTTTAAAATAATTTTCTAAACTAGCGGGATAATCGATGCGGTCTGCCAGAAAAACTTTTGCATACCTCAGTGCCAGGTAAGCGGCGATTTCGCGATCTTGTGGATTATTAAAATAGAAGTCCAGAATTTTTACTCTCATTTTTTCTTTTTTATTTGATATCGACAGAACCAAAAAACCTTTCGGCCGCTCTCTATCAGACGAATTTATTTCAATTGCAGCAAACATGAACATTTCACGGATTATTGAAAAGTAAAAATTGGCCACCTCTGTTTTTTTCTCGCTCTTGGAGACCACCCAGGGATGTTTTAGCATCCAATTGACCGCTTCAACTCCGCGAAAAAATGAAGGGCTCTTCACCTGCCTATTCAAAGGACCCCACCCAGATTCATCAATTTGATCAACGACTTTCCACCTAAAGCTACGTTTTTGTCGCCTGTGGCTGCTTCGCCACACCATACGATAAAAAATTCTTTTGGTGATGCTGTAAATCAGCCTATTCAAGCGCATAAGGCCTGAGTGTATAACCTTCGGATAAGTGGTCTTTTTACTCAAAAATGTGATGATCACATCGAAAAATCTAGACAAAAAATTCAATCTATCCACGCGCAACTGAAAATAGGTAAGATGGCCGATATCTTTATAACCTGCACGCCTGAAGACGCTTTCAGCACTTTCTGTCATTTGAGGCGTGATATAGTCGATTTTCGTATTTTTGATCTCTTCTAAAAGACGGTTTCCAATTCCCCGTCTTCTAAATTCTGGGATTACATACCAGGCCATACCCCAGTAAACTTTGGAAGTTTGCGCATCTGTTTTTAAAAGGCCGGGTAATAATCCATGATAACCCACACACTGATCCCCGCAATACGCGACCAGCAAAACGACATCATCCGGACGGCCGTAGGGATTTTTTGACTGAGACAAAGCGCGGATCAAAGGAATCGGGGCTGCCTTTTTAAATGATGGGTTTCCAATGGTTTTACAGGCAAAATCGTAAAGATCGCTGAGTGTTATCTTTTCTATTTTGATTTGATCTTCTTTCAATTATACATTTCCTCATACATAAACGCGTCGTAAGCAAAAAATATTTATTCACCCCGAAAGCACCCCAATTCAATTTAGATTTTTTATAGCAGAGAATGGGCTTTGAAGGAAGATATAACAAACTGTTGACAATAATCGCACGTAATCTTAGTACCTTAGTTGTTATTTTTGTGCATTTTGTGGCAAAACATTTACGCCACCAAAACACAAAGACGCAAAGATGAATATTAACCAAAGGTTTCGCTTTGTGTCTTGGTGCCTTTGTGGCAATTTGTTCCGGCTTGTCCGGGTTAGGATTTAAGGAACTAAAATCGGAATTCGATCACATATGAAAATCATTTTTTACTGTCAGCACGTACTGGGGATCGGGCATTTATTCAGAGCCCTTGAAATATGCAAAGCGCTGGCCGGCCATGAAGTGATTCTGGTAACCGGCGGGCCCCAGATCGACGCAAAATTCCCGAAGCATGTCACGGTAATAAATCTTCCCGGTTTGCAGATGGATTCCGAATTTAAGGGTCTCGTATGCGCGGATAACAATTCATCGCTAGATCAGGTCAAAAAAAAGCGGCAAAAGAAACTGCTCGCCATTGTTGAAAAGGAAAGGCCGGACATTTTTCTTCTCGAACTTTATCCATTCGGCCGTCAGGCCTTTCGGTTTGAACTTGACCCGACACTTCAAGCCATTCGCAGCAATCCACTTTCGCGCTGCGGGGTGATCAGCAGTGTGCGGGATATCCTGGTTGAAAAGGAAAAACAAAAACATGAGAGGCGCGCACTTGAAAGGCTGAATAATTATTTCGATGCGGTGCTGGTACATTCCGATCCGAATTTGATTACCCTTAAAGAAACGTTTTTACGATTCGATGAAATTAAGATTCCGATCATTCATACGGGATATATCGCCCCCAGGCCCCTGGATAATGCCAGAAGCAGGGTTCGCAAACAGCTGGGAATCGCAGAAGAAGATGTGATGATTGTTGCCAGTGCCGGTGGCGGCAGTGTGGGCAAACCGATTCTTGAATCCGCCATTCGCGCCTTCCATTATTTAAAAACCGAAGGCAGGCCGCATCTCTTTGTTTACACCGGACCTTATATTACAGAAAGTGAGTTTGCGGATTTAAACGCTCTGAAAAAAAGTCAACGGATTCAAATAGCAAAATTTACATCCGATTTTCTATCCTGCCTGGCCGCTGCGGATATATCGATCAGTATGGCCGGGTACAATACCACCATGAACATTTTAACAGCCGGCGTACCCGCATTGGTGTGGCCCTTTGCCGCGAATCGTGAGCAAAGGCTGCGTGCCGAACGGCTGGCTGATCGGGGCGCATTGAAACTCATCAATGATCAAGAATTGAACCCCGAAGATCTTGCCAGGATAGTGCGTCAGACGCTGACCCGGGCAGATTTAAGGAAGATCGATATTGATCTGAATGGAGCTGCCAATACGGTTCAATGGTTGGAAGGCTGGATAAACAGGAACTTGAAAAATTCATGAAACCTTTTATCTCCTCGATATGGCGGCAACCGCCATCGGATTTAGCCGCACGAATTGAAGTCTGTATCAGGGATGCCTGTGCCCATTTTGGAAAAGCAGAACCGGGATACATCTATTTTCGGGCAGATGATGTGGCGGTTGCGGGAAGACAGTTTTACCGGATGATGGAATTATTTTCGAATTACCGGGTTCCGTTATCCCTTGCGGTTGTGCCCGCCTGGTTAACGCCTGAGCGCTGGAATTCTTTACAAAATACAGGTCTTAAGTCTTCATCGCTTTGGTGCTGGCACCAGCATGGGTGGCGTCATTTCAACCACGAGACAGACGGCAGAAATCAAGAATTCGGTTCCGCGCGTCTCTATTCCGAAATCAAGCACGATCTGCTGAAGGGCAGACAACGCCTGGAGAATATTCTGGGAAGCCATTTTTATCCCGTATTCACGCCTCCGTGGAACCGCTGCAATCTAGCAACCTTAGAGCTTCTCAAGGAATTCAGATATCTTGCGGTCTCCCGGAACTGTGGCACTTTACCTCCATCTCCGGAGAAATTGCCCGATCTTTGCGTTGACGTTGACCTTCACACGCGCAAAGTGAAAGATCCGGTTTCAGGATGGGATCGTCTTTTTAAGGCGTTAAAAAAAGATATATCCTCAGGGCGATGCGGGATCATGCTGCATCACCAGAAGATGAATGCGGCCGCCTTTGATTTTCTTGATATTCTATTAAAAACGCTAAAACAATCTAAGAACATTGTGCTGGTTAATTTTAAAGACCTGCTCAAATAATTGGATTTAATTATACCTAACCCGGACAAGCCGGAATAAATTGCCACAAAGGCACCAAGACACAAAGCGAAACCTTTGGTTAATATTCATCTTTGCGTCTTTGTGTCTTGGTGGCGTAAATGTTTTGCCATAAAAAGAGCAAAAATAATTATTAAGAGACTAAATTGAGCGTTTAGGATGAACGTAATTTTCTACTGCCAATACGTCTGGGGAATGGGGCACTTATTTCGCAGTATCGAAGTGGCTCGGGCCCTTTCGGATCATAAGGTGATTCTGGTGGCCGGGGGCCGGGAAGTTGACATTAAGCTTCCCGAGCATGTCACCCTTGTTCGCCTTCCGGGACTTTATATGGACGAGCATTTTACCACCTTAATACCGGAAGATCCTGATAAAATGGTTGAAGATATTCAGAGACAGCGCAAAGAAATTCTGTTCTCGTTGTGTGAAAAGCATAAACCGGATCTATTTATCATCGAGCTGTATCCGTTTGGGCGCACCCTATTCGGTTTTGAGCTGCAGCCTTTGCTTGATTCGATTCATCAGGGCCGGTTCGGTAAGACTAAAATCGTTTGCAGTTTGCGTGACATCCTGGTGGAAAAAAGAGATCCGAGGGCGTATGAGGATCGGGTATTAAATCATTTAAACGCCCACTTTGATCTGTTGCTCATTCATTCAGATCCTGAATTAATGCCGCTTGATGAAACCTTCAGCCGTGTTAATGACATTCAAATACCGATTTTCTATAGCGGCTTTGTAACGCAAAAAGTTAAACCGGATGCCGGCAAAAAACTGCGGCGCGAACTGGCGATGGGTGCTGAGGAAAAACTCATTGTGGCCAGTGCCGGTGGGGGTCGATCCGGTTACAAGTTACTGTGCAGTGTCATCGAGGCGGTTCATTTGCTGCCGAACAGGCAACAGATTCGTCTTGAAATGTTTACCGGCCCGTTTAGGGACGATGGCGAATTTGAGAATTTGTCGGCGAAATCGGCCAAGCGGATTCGAATCAGGCGTTTTACCAAACGCTTTCTTGACTATTTATCTGCAGCGGATGTTTCCGTGAGTCTGGCCGGATATAATACGTGTATGAATTTGCTGGTTACCCGGATTCCCGCCCTGGTTTATCCATATCTCCGACAACGGGAGCAGCCCATTCGCGTCACAAAAATAAAAGATTTTTTACCCATGAAAATACTGCAAGACAAGGATTTAAGCCCCATTCCTTTGGGGGGTCACATTCAGCAAATGCTGGGTGCCTCGAGGCTTTCCGATAGCGTACCGCTAAATCTCGATGGCGCCGAGAATACCGCGCGCTACCTGACTAGATGGATTGAAGGTGGGGCCTGACAATCGTGCAAGGCTGCTTTATTTTACATACAGCAACTTTTTTATTTAATTTTGGGATCGGGGAGTTTTGGCCTGAAACCCATTACAAAATACGCTCAGGCAACTTCAAGAGCTGATGCAGACCCGCAGGGGGGTTTAGGCCGCAGCCGGTCGCAACAAATCCTTCTCAGGCTTTGGCAACGCCCCCAGAATTTTGAGTTCGCCCCGCAACAGGCAGCGAGGATGGTCGCTGCCGTGGGAATCGGTCCTCTGGGGCTGCCCGGGATGAATCTTAGCGGATCTGCTGCCGTTCGTTGGGTTACAGTATAAATTGTTGCGGACCGCACGCGGCCTAAACCCCCCTGCGGGTCCGACGGGGATAGAAAAACTCCCTGACCTCTCATTTAATTGGATGCTTTCAAAACGGGTGATCGTTGACTCTTAAAAAGAAATATTTATATATATTGGGTTGCTAAAGCAGGCATGAGTCTTTTTAGTTCCGGAATTATTTCGTATCAAAAGCGAGTCAACGACCACCCGCATAGCGGGTGGCTTGAATTTCCGGCCATAGGCCGGAAAGGCAAAAGCACGCTAGTGCTTTAAACGTTGCGGTTGGAACCGGGTGCGCGTCAATGACCATACCGCTCTATGAGCGGGATGGCTTGGGTTTTCGGCCGTAGGACGGAAACCCAAGCGAACGTCAGTTCGCAATCATTGCGTTTGTGATCGGGTGCACAGCACCCGGTCTATATACAAACAACCACCCGGTTTGAAAACAACCAATAAAGGAGATGTCATTTGGGAATAGAATTCGGCGCTGTCACTGAAAAATATATCGACGACCATACCGACGATGTTTCACCGTTACTGCGGGAACTTGTGGAAGAAACCGAAGAAGTAACAGGCCTGTCAAGGTGGAGCATTGGCAAGGTAGAAGGAAAATTGTTGCAATTGCTGGTGAAAATTTCGGGGGCCCGAAATGCGATTGAAATTGGCACCTTCACCGGTTATTCGGCCTTGATCATCGCCGAAGCCCTGCCTGTAGACGGAAGGTTAATAACATGCGAAGCCAATGAGAAACATGCGGAAATCGCCCTGCGTTATTTTAAGAAAAGTCCCCATGGTGGCAAAATCCGCCTGGAATTGAAGCCCGCCATGGAAACCCTTAAAGGGATTGCGGATAGCAGTGTTGATTTTGTTTTTATAGATGCCGACAAACCATCATATGGCCGGTACTTTGATGAAGCCATGCGCATCCTGCAAACCGGCTGCCTTATATTTGTTGATAATGTTTTTTGGCGAAATAAGATCTTTAAACAACCCATTACAAATGCGAATGCCAGGGCAATTGCGGCCTTTAATGAAAAGGTGAAAAATGATGACCGGGCAGAAAAAGTGATGCTGAGTGTTCGCGACGGGGTTTATCTGATTCGAAAAAAATAGCCGTAATAAGTCATTACGACTTTTGTAACATTTTTGTGGAACATGACACTGGATATGATCGATTATGAACATCGTGGATCATAAAAAAGCCATTGCGGTAGACAATTTAGATATACATGTTATCAATTCCTGCAATTTGCGCTGTCAGGGCTGTAATCATCTGGCAAATTTTGGATATGAAGGCTTATTTACCGAAAATGAACTTGTCGAGTGGATCAATCCCTGGAAGAATAGACTGTCATTCAAAAGAATAAGCCTGTTGGGGGGAGAGCCGCTGCTCAATCCACATCTGAAAAACATCTGCGTTGCTTACCGGAGGCTTTTCCCCAGCGAGGAGACCAAGCTGCGCATTACCACCAATGGGATATTAATAAATAAATGTCCCTGGTTAAAGGAGCTGATTCAAGAATATAACATTCACGTTCAAGTTTCCCTGCACGTATTAAACGGAAGAACACAGTATCCAAAACTGATCGATCAGGTGATGCAGGGCTTGAGACTTATCGAAAATTGGGCTGGAGAAACCCCCAGGCCGGTTGAGTACAAATGGGGTCCTTATGTCGACAGTAAACAAAAGCTAAACTTTCAAGTTTTCTACCAGGGAGCGGGATGCGATATAAAACCATTTATGCATGATAATATCGTTGAAAGCAAAAGACATTGCACCTGTGATACCTTACAGCTCTACAAATATAATCTTTATAAGTGCGCACCGATTGCTTATTTGAGAGAAGCCCTTAAGAAAGTAGGGGTAAAAAATAACGCGAATTGGCAACCTTACCTCAATTATATACCGCTGACACCGGATTGCTCGTACGATGATCTGAAGCGCTTTATGGAAACACAACCGAAACCGGAGTGGACCTGCAGAATGTGCCCGCCCTATTCAAATGTCATATTATCAAAAGATAGGGAATTATTCGAACAGCTCCCCTGTTAGGCCGACCTGATTTTTTTACGCTGGCGACGGTTGCAGGCGACTTCATTTCCTAATTGAATTTCTAATTAATAAGTAGGAATCATTCCTATTTACTCTTGTCGGTGTTTATGTTACAGGAACCTTGCGTTTTTAATTGCCGATTTGCGTATCTTAAAAAATATGGCAAATTCACCGTTGCCAAACCGGTGCGAACGGGTTAAAGATGATCTTCACTGATTTATCGCTTTCAATCGAAACCAAGGCATCTTCTTTATCTATTATCCCATCTGTTGCAAAATAATGGGGTTCATTTATGGTTAACCAAGAAATCCTGCCAGCTGATAAAAAAGAGTCCGAGCACGTTGAGCGGCTGATCGTCCTTCCTTTTAAAAAATCAATAGAGATTTCACTGAAAAGTATACGGGTTCGATTTTTCCGTTCACTCATAACCACCATGAGCCTGGTTCTCGCAGTTTCCTTTTTAAGTTTTGTAAGAGTCAGCAATGACATCGCCAATGGCATGCTGGCCACCCAGGACCGCCATCTGCGTCAGGCAGTTATTCGATCGGGTTATGATCTTGGCCCCGAGGACACCAATGTGGGTGCCAGCCCGAAACAACGCTGGATTATTATCCTGTCGCTATTGGTCTGCGTGGTGGGCATTGTAAATGCCCAGCTTATGGCTGTAACGGAGCGGTTTCGCGAAATCGGTACCATGAAATGTTTAGGGGCTCTGGATCGTTTTATTTTGAGGCTATTTATTCTCGAGGCCAGCATGCAGGGTTTGGCCGGGGCGGGTGCGGGCGCGCTGGCCGGCGCTTTTTTTGCCCTGCTAAATGGCATATTGCGGTTCGGTTTCGCAGCGATGACCTCAGTTTCGTGGATCGGTGTAATTATTTCCGTTTTTATTGCCATAGGTGTCGGTTGCCTGTTAAGTTTGTTGGGCGTTTTATATCCTGCACTGATTGCGGCAAGAATGCAGCCGGTTGAGGCGATGCGGGTGGAGGAGTAACAAGGAGCAACCCTTGCGAGTTTTGCGACCGGCTCTTCGAGCCTTGAGGAGCGTTCCTTCGGAACTTTAGGTTGGAGGCAGAGAAAAAAATGCCTCGAGCGGAGCGCTCCTCTATCGAAGCGAAATTTATTCGCTGAGCGATCCTCAAGCCTCTCGCCGACATAGGCGTGGGGTGTTCCTCAAACAACGCATAGCGTTAGCGGAGTTTATTATGGCAGAATCGATCAATATCGTTCGTGTTAGGGATGTCTATAAGACTTTCCAGCTCGGCAAGGTGGAGGTCAAAGCCCTCCAGGGAGTGAACCTCAAGATTCCACGGGGTCATTATATCTCCATCATGGGGCCCTCCGGATCAGGAAAAAGTACGCTATTTAATATGATCGGCGGTTTGGACAAGCCCTCGTCCGGGAAAGTGTTTATCGATGAAGTTGATATCGCTCAGCTGGATGCCTATGAACTGGCTTGGTTGCGCTGCCGCAAGATTGGTTATATATTCCAAACCTTCAATATCATTCAAGTGATGACTGCGCTGGAGAATATTACGCTTCCGATGATTTTTTCGGGAATGAATAACGATGCGGCGGTAGAAAAAGGGCTGCAACTTCTGGAGCTTGTAGGGTTGGGTGATCGATATAGCCATAAGCCTTCTGAGCTTTCCGGCGGTCAACAGCAGCGGGTGGCGATTGCCAGGGCGCTTGCGAATGACCCCGCCATTATCCTGGCCGACGAACCGACGGGAAATCTTGATTTGACTACCGGCGAGGAAGTCATCGCGTTGCTCAAGCGCCTGAGCGAGGAGCGCAAAGTGACGGTCATATCGGCCACCCATGATTTCAAGATGCTCAATGTATCCGATCAGGTGGTCTGGATTCGAGATGGAGCAGTCGACAAAATTGAAGATCGCGAAGAACTTTCCATCTCGATTGGCAAGATCGATACACGCCACTAGAAGCTATCTTAAAAAGGCATTAAAGAAAGTGCGCTAAAGTTCAAAGTGATCTAAAGTGACTAAAGTTAAGGAATTCTATCATTTTTACCGTCAACCGGAAAGTGTAGAATTAAAAACATCAAACATATTGCTTAAATAATTTTGATAAAAGTTGTTTCTGATTTCATTCTATAAGCTTTCTCTAAACCCTCAATATTAAAAAATCTTTCAGGAATAGAGGTTGAATAGCATTAAGAAAATGCAGGGTTTACCTATCATAAAACACATTGCAAGCTTATCCCGCCTTGTAAGTCCAGAGGCCAGAAACCAGTGGCCAGACGCCAGAAGCCAGCAACCAGTGACCAGTAGCCAGAAGCCAGCAACCAGCAACCAGAGGCCTGTAGCCAGTGGCCAGCTGCCAGCGGACATGTTAATTCCCCAATTATCCCGCCGAACTCCAACCAGACGTAAATGGTATTGCATTCTCATGATACTGCTGGGTTGCCTGTTGTGGACATCTGCAGCTGCGACCGGGATTACTGAAGAAGCCCTTCCAGATGCGTTTACGGATGTTATCGGCAAACTATCCTCACTGACAGACCGCAGCACCGGAACAGCCGGAAATCAGGAGGCCGCTCTTTATATAAAGGAAAAATTAGAACAACTCGGCTATAGCGACCTGGGATCTTATCGGTTTTCTGTGCCGGTCATGCGAAATGAAAAAAGTACCTTAATCCTGGCTAACCGCAATATCCAAATTGACCTGCATCCGATAAGCGGCAATGCGGTTACGCCCCAGACCGTGGCACCTCCGGGACTCTCCGGTCCCCTGATTTATGCAGGTCGCGGTGAGCTAAAGCATTTGAATGCTAAACAGATTGCGGATTCAATTATCCTGATGGAGCTTGATTCCGGAAAAAATTGGCTGCACGCCGCCAATCTAGGTGCCAGCGCTTTAATATATATCGATCGAGGGGAATCCCCCAAAATATTTTTTGAAGAAAAATTCGAACTTTCGCCGCTTCAGTTTCCGCGTTTCTGGATTTCACGGGCGCAAGCCAAGGAAGTGTTCGGTGATTTTGAAAACGCGCCGGGGGGTCAAATTGCGGCTGAAGCCCAACTGACTTCCCGGATCCGCTGGCAACTTGCAAGTTCTGAAAATATTTATTGCTTTGTCACTGGAACAGACCCCATGCTCAAGGAAAGACTGATAATGGTGGAGGCGTTTTATGATAGCACCCCCACAGTGACGGGGCTCTCTCCGGGTGCCGATGAGGCCGTCGGCGTTGCGACCCTTTTGGAACTGGCCCGGTTTCTTAAAGAACATCCTCCCAAACGATCAGTCCTGTTGATTGCCAGCAGTGGCCACGCCCAGAGTCTTGCCGGCATGCGAGAGATGATCTGGAGTATTTCTGCCAGATCCAAAGATTTGCGGAGATTAAAAAAATCGTATAGAGCACTGGCCAAAAAAACGCGCAAGACGATCAAACTGCTAAAAAACATGTCCCTCGATTCGGCAGCCCGGAATGAATCGGCAGATGTAGAGACCACACGGTTACTAAAAGCAGCAATTGACCAACGCTTAAAGACAGAATCGGACCGAGTGTCCCGCCATTTGATGCGTCTTCGTCTGGAGCAGAAGGATCAGGCCGATGAAGAACTGATTGATAAACTGACCAATGAAAGACTGTCGCTAAAACGCCTGATGTGGAGCAGCGATTTTTCGGATCTTTCTGCTGAAGACCGCCAGGCGCTTTCACAATTAATTCCCAAGGCCATTCAAGATCAAAAAGCCATCCTGGCTGATGCGAGCAGACATTCCAGAGAAATCGGCGATGCGCGCAGTTTTAGAAGCCAGGTCAAAGCCTATGATCTGGATGTGGCCGTATCTTTGCATCTATCAAGCCATGGAGACGGTTTCGGTGCCTTCAATTATGGATGGATGTTTCCGTTCCGGCCGCGGATTAAACGCACTGCCATCTATAGCACACTGGATGAAGTCCTGCGTCAGGGGGCAACCCGAATTGAAAACGCTTTGGGATACGCCGGTATGTATAAAGATTCTTTACGACCCAGTCGCAAGAGATCCTGGCAAAGCTATTTTCTTGACCAGCCCCCTCTTGGCGGTGAGCTAACCGCACTGGCCGGCTATCACGGTTTGACTTTTGTGACCACCCATGATGCCAGGGCCCGCTGGGGTATGCCGCACGACATGCCTGAACGTGTTGATTCGGCTTTTGCACTCAAACAAAGTGCGATTGTCACCAGGCTTATTGAGCATTTAGCGCAGGCGCCCAGACTGCATGATAATAGTTTCCCCAGAATCGGCTATGCCGCTGTCGCCGGTAGGGCTAAATTTCTGCGGCACGGCGAGCTGTTTGCCGACCAGCCGGCGCCCGGAACCGTGCTGCTTTCTTATCAAGGCCCGGCCCGCTTTTACGTCATGGTCGATCATCTGGGTATGTTTTACCTCAGAGGTGTGGCCGACAAAAAACACAGTTATCACAAAATCATTTTTGAAGGCTATAAATTTGACCCCCAAAGCGGCAATATTATCTGGACCATCGATAAAAAGAAAACCGGGAAAACCGCCTATCGCCTAAAAATGTACCGTCGGCTAATGGAAACCGACCTGGTGATGTTTGCCAGCAATGGGACGACCCTGTTTAACCTGCTGGAGCCGCGGACTTTTCGCCACCTGAGCAAAGTCAAAGTTATCGACGGCCGCAGGGAATCCGACCCGATGCGCTGGTTTATGAGCAGACTCGACACCTGGATTTCAAATTATTCCAACGCTTCGGTTATTACGACTGCCTTTTTGGAACCCGGTACACCGCTGAAATTAACTTTATCCGATACGGTGTTGCGTAATAAATTGATTCTTACCAACGCCAGCGAGGATAAATCCACCGGTATCGGATATATGGTGGGAAAAACTCCTTTTTTATATCGCACCGAATATAGGGTGGCCAAGGATATGTGGATGTTGCTGGAGCCGCGGATTTCCAATCTTGAAAAACGCGGGATTTTTAATGAGCGCATTCGCAAGCTTCAACAGGAGGGATTGGGGGCCCTAAAGGCTGCGCAATTGGCCTATGAAAATAAACTGTACGATCAAGCTTTGGAAGCCAGTGCCCGTTCCTGGGCCCTTGCCACCCGCGTTTATGATGATGTTGATAAAACCCAAAAAGATGTGCTTTACGGCGTATTGTTTTACATTGCCCTTTTTGTTCCTTTTGCTTTTTGTATGGAACGTCTTTTGTTTTCATTTGCAAACATCTACAAACGCATCACCGCCTTTGCGATTATTCTCATTTTATTGATTGCCCTAATCTACAATGTGCATCCGGCATTTCGCCTGGCCTACAGTCCGATGGTGGTAATTCTGGCCTTTTTCATTATGGGCCTTTCCTTTATGGTGACGCTGATCATCTTTTTCCGTTTTGAGGGAGAAATGACTCGGCTTCAAACCAGGGCCAAACTGATTCAGTCTGAAGAACTCGGGCGCTGGAAAGCGTTTGCCGCTGCCTTCATGCTGGGCGTCAGCAATTTAAGACGCCGCCGCCTGCGAACCGCCTTGACCTGTGCCACCCTGATCATTTTAACCTTTACGATAATGAGCTTTACGGCCGTCAAGTCCATGCGGCGTCATGCGAGACTCCTGTATGAACCGTCTGCCCCCTATACCGGATTTCTTCTAAAGAATGTCAACTGGCGTGATTTACCCCCCCAAGCTTTGGGATTCATCACCAACAATTTCGCCCAGAAGGGGATCAGCGTCCCGCGTGTCTGGCTGGAAGATGAGGATAAAACCCGGTCACCCCGAGTACCGGTTTATTATAACGGGCGCTCATTTGAAGCCCAGGGCCTTGTCGGCCTTTCCCATCTGGAACCCCGTGTTTCAGGTCTTGATGAAATCCTCATCGGCGGGCGTTGGCTGGCAGAAAATGAGCTGAATACGATTCTTTTGCCCGACCGCATGGCTATAAATCTCGGGATCAATCCTCAGCAGCCACAAAGCGCAGTGGTGTCCGTGTGGGGCATGCCGTTTGAGGTGGTCGGTGTTTTTTCGGGTAAAAAACTGCAGCAGCGATCTGATCTGGACGGCGAGCCTTTAACGCCGGTCACATTTCCACGGGAGGTTTCCACCCAGATGACCGAAGTGGAGGTCGATGCCCTGGCATCCGGTGATGATGTGCGCGAATTTCAGAGCCGCTATCAGCATATATCCGGTGATTTAACCATGATCATCCCCTATCGGAGCCTTCTGGCGGCCGGAGGCCATCTCAAAGGAGTGGCCATCGTATCGCAGTCGCAAATATCCATCCAGGAAACAGCTCAGAACCTGGTGGACCGCTTTGGGCTGTCGTTGTTCAGCGGTGAACCGGACGGGACCTATCTGTATCACGCCAGCGATACGATGAGTTACAGCGGGGTTCCCAACATCATCATTCCCCTTATCATTTCGGTGTTTATTGTCTTAAATACCATGATCGGCAGCGTTTATGAACGTAAGCGTGAAATCGGTATCTACACCTCGGTGGGATTGGCTCCGTCGCATGTGTCCTTTCTGTTTATCGCTGAAGCCATGGCACTGGCAGTCATCAGTGTGGTCCTGGGCTATCTTTTGGCCCAGACATCAGCCAAGCTGTTTTCCGAAACATCGCTTTGGGCTGGTATTACCGTCAATTATTCTTCCTGGGCCGGCGTGGCGGCCATGATTTTAGTAATCATTGTGGTACTGGTATCCGTTCTCTACCCGTCAAAAGTAGCCGCAGAAATTGCCATCCCTGATGTCAATCGGGCGTGGACGCTCCCCAAAGCAGATGGAAATATCCTCGAAGTCACGTTGCCTTTTTACATGAGCTATAAGGAACATCGCAGCATTGGCGGATTCCTGCTGGAATTTTTCCAAGGCCATCAGGATGTATCCCATGGTTTGTTTTCAACCGGGGAAATTGATTTTGGCTTTACCTGCCGGACGGCTCCCGGTATTTCCGATGACAATGATGACTGCCCGCAGGAAGCCTTTGAGTTTGATGCCTGTCTTCAGGTCCGATCCAGCGTCTGGCTGGCACCGTTTGACTTTGGTATCAACCAGCGAGTCGATTTGCAGTTTTGTCCGGCCGAAGATGAACCCGGGTTTCTTGAGATCAAGATCCGCTTGATTCGTGAATCGGGGGAAGCCAATGCCTGGCGTCGAATCAATAAAGGATTTTTGCACAACGTTCGCAAACAACTGCTGTTGTGGCGATCTTTTGATTTGCCGACCAAGGAACACTATGAACGCGTGTTGGCAGAAGCAGAAAAGGAAATGGGAATCGAATCAAATTAAATTTAACAGATCATTATCTATATTTTACCACGAAGGTCACGAAGGACACGAAGCGAAGAATTTAAAATATTTTGCATTTATCTTCGTGCTCTTTGTGGTGAACAGGAAAAGTGAAACAGATCAGAGGATAACACGCGCGCACAATTGATTTGACAGGTTAGTTAAGGAATAAGAAAGATGACCGAAAATCAGCAACCCGCGACCAATGAAGAATCGCTGACAGCATATGGGGAGCAGAAATCAGGCCAAAAAATCCGTTTGCGCGCCATCCTGCTGGGATCGTTTTTTGCGCTGGCGATTTGCCTGATAACGCCTTTTAACAACGCGTACCGCCAGGCAACTCCTCTGGCCGGCGGGCATTTTCCGCTGGCACCTTTTTATATCCTGGTGTGGTTGATGATACTGACGGCCTTTCTTCGCATGATATTCAAGGGTCGGAACTTAATCACCGGGAAAGAACTTTTGGTGTCCTGGGCCTTGATGGTGTTGTTGTCCGGCATCGCCTGGACGGGACTGGCGCGTACCTTCTTCATAAATTTAACTGCCCCGTTTCATTTTGCCACACTTGAGAACCGCTGGTCAGATGTGCTTCACCCTCTTCTTCCCGTGAGCTGGTATCCCCAGAGCAAAGAGGCCGTCATCAGTTTATACAACGGTCTTACCGGTGGCCGGCAGCTGGGCTGGTTCGATGTTCTCAGACAGATTCATTGGGATGTGTGGCTCCCGCCTCTGCTGACATGGACGATATTTATCCTGCTTTGCTATTTTGTCATGGTGTGCACTGTTAACCTTTTAAGCAAACAGCCGTTATACAATGAGCGCATGAACTTTCCGCTGCTGCAGGTGCCGTTTGTTTTGGAAGAGGCTCTGGATCAGACGGGGCTGGGTCGCTTTTTTGCCAACCGCTTTCTAATCGCCGGTCTGATGGTTCCGGTTTGCCTGCACCTGCTCAATGGGCTGGGCTTTTATAATCCATCCATCCCTCAGATTCCGACGCTGATTTTGGCCGGCAAATATTTTCCGAAGGTCGGCCTTCTTTCCGGATTTTTTAAACTCAAAATCTACCTCTACCCGGCGTTTATCGGTTTTGCATTTTTAACTTCCAAACAGATTTCTTTTTCCTTCTGGTTCTTTTTCATAATGGGAACATTGCTGTTTGGTTTGCTCAGCGTTCTGGGCTTAAATATTCCGGCCGCCGCCCTGGGTGTGACCTTCGGTCCGACAATTTCGCGTCCTGAAGAAACCCAGATGATTGGGGCCTACATTGTTTTTTTTCTATTTCTGGCCTGGTTGGCTCGATTTCATTTTCGCGATATCGTCCTTACGGCGATCGGCTTTAAAAAGGAAGACAATTCGGAATCCGAATGGCTGTCAACTCGCTTTGCTTTCTGGGGATTCGTTCTGGGGAGCCTGGCCATAGTCATCTGGTGTCATTATTTTGGAATTCCCTTTTTATTTTCATTTTTGATCGTTTTCGCCTTTTTCATGTTTACGCTGGTGGCCATGCGAGTGATTTGCCAGGGTGGGATTGCGTATTTTACCTTAACCGCTGCTCCGATGGATGGACTGATAGCCTTTTTCGGACCCAAATTTTTCACGAGCATTGGAATCCTCGTTGCCGCTGTCATTCAGAAGGTGCTATTTGTCGATTTGCGGGAATCGCTCATGCCATCGTTGTTGCATGCCCGTAAAATAACGGATAAAACCTCCAGCAATCGATTGATTTTTTCAGCCATAACGATCACCTTAATTGCCGGTGTGCTGATCTCATTCCTTGCCATGTTGGCGCTTAGTTACAAATTCGGTATTCGCGAGCTTGAGCTGGACTGGGCCTCCCGGACCACCGTTGCGGTTTATGATAACGTTTACAGCCTGGTTGAATCACCCATAAAGCCCGGAGACTGGGTGCTGATCTTTACCATTACCGGCGCTGTGGTCATGCTGGTTTTAGTTATCTGCTATCATCGCTTTTACTGGTGGCCGATCCATCCGATTGGCTACCTGACCGCTTACAGCTCTGCCATGCGGATCCTGTGGTTCAGTTTTTTTATTGGATGGGCCTGCAACGCCCTGTGTATGCGTTACGGGGGTGTCCGACTGTTTAAACAACTGCGCAATTTTTTTATTGGATTAATCATCGGCGATTTTTTTATGGCCGGCACCTGGGCCATTGTCGGACTTTTTAAATATTCGAGTTATCTGGCGTTACCCAACTGACACAAGTTATTGGTTAATGGTTATTAGTTATTTGTGAATGCACTATTCATCCGGATTTTTTTCCATTAACGAATAACGAATAACAAATTACGGAAACCGTTCATGTACGAAGACAAGGAACTCCAAGAGTATCGAGACCTGTTGCAACCCCCGGATCATTTTGAGGAAGGCTTTGACTGGAAAACGGTTGTCGGGGCGATTTTTATCGGTTTTCTCATGATGCCCGGCAGCATGTATCTGCAGCTGGTTATCGGCACCGGTATCGGACCGGCCGCTCGCTGGGTAACCATTATTTTATTTGCTGAACTTGCCAAGCGGGCATACAGCGAATTGAAACAGCAGGAAATATTTTTGCTGTATTATATGGCCGGAGCGGCGCTGTCCACACCCTTTCAGGGTCTGCTGTGGAACCAGTACCTGGTGCAGTCCGATGCTGCCCGGATGCTGGGCGTCACCGAGTTCATCCCCACCTGGGTCGCACCGGCCGCGGAGTCCGATTCGCTGATTGAGCGCACGTTTTTCCACCGCGACTGGCTTATCCCGATTTTGTTGCTGGTCGGCACCCAGATCATTCAACGTATCGATCAATTTGGTCTGGGCTATGCCCTTTTCCGGATTACTTCCGATGTTGAAAAACTGCCTTTTCCCATGGCTCCGGTGGCGGCTTTGGGAACCATGGCCCTGGCCGAATCCACCGAAGATAAGCAAAAAAGCTGGAAATGGCGGGTCTTTTCAATCGGCGGGGTCATCGGTCTGGCCTTTGGAGCGATTTACGTATTGCTGCCTACGGTGTCGGGTCTTATTTTGATGGAGCCGATTCGGCTGATTCCGATTCCCTGGATCGAACTGACCGGCCACACCGAAGATGTGCTGCCGGCGGTTGCCACCGGTATTCAACTGGATCTGGGCCTGGTTTTTATCGGCATGGTACTTCCTTTCTGGGCGGTCATCGGGGGCGTGATCGGAATCATCATTACGATAGTGGCCAATCCGATTCTTTATGAAAACGGAATTCTTACCCGCTGGCATCCCGGGATGCAAACCGTTGATACGATTTTCGCCAACAATTTTGATTTTTACATGAGCTTCAGTATCGGCTTGGGTTTGGCCATTGCTTTTATAGGGATCTGGCACGTGGTGGGTTCTTTCAGGAAAAGCGACTCTTCTAAAAAAGGCAGCCTGCAGGATTTGTTTCGGCCGCCTCCGGGTCGCGGGGATTTTAATTTCTGGATTTCGATCGGCATATACGTTTTTTCAACGATTTCTTATGTCTTGCTCTGCCTGTGGCTGGTTCCCAATTTCCCCTGGATCTTTTTTATCGCTTACGGTTTTATATATACCCCAATCGTATCGTATATTACCGCGCGGATGGAAGGTATTGCCGGGCAGTTCGTCAGTTTACCCCTGGTCAGAGAGGTCAGCTTTATCGTCGGCGCCAAATATTTCGGTTATCAGGGTATTGAGATCTGGTATGCGCCTATTCCGATTCACAATTATGGCGAAGCAACCGTAAATTTTCGACAGATTGAGCTGACCGGTACCAGCATCCGCGGAATTATCAAATCGGAAATTGTGGTGTTTCCGATTGTCATGATAGCCAGCCTGCTTTTTTCCCAGTTTATCTGGCGCCTGGCCCCCATACCCTCAAGTGCCTATCCCTTTGCCCAGGAAATCTGGCATTTACAGGCCTTGAACACCCTGCTGATGCAAAGCTCCACCCTGGAGGGCAGTGCCGCCTTTTACCAGGCTCTCAACTTTGTCTATGTATTAGCCGGTGTGGGCTTAGGGGTGATTATGTACGCAATATTGACCTTGTTTGGCCTCCCCATCATGCTGGTGTATGGAATGGTGCGCGGGCTCGGTCAGACACTGCCCCATGCGCACATCCTTGAGCTGGCGGGGGCCCTGCTGGGCCGTTTCTTTTTCTTTAAACGTTACGGGGCCATGTGGCGTCAGTATGCGCCGGTGCTGCTGGCCGGATTTTCTTGCGGTATGGGGCTTACCGGAATGTTTGCGATGGGAGTTACGCTGATACTCAAATCCCTCGGACGGCTCGCCTATTAACCCCTGACAGGGCTCAATTCATTACCATAACTTTAGGCATTTTAGATCATTTTAGTCACTTTAGTTCTAACTTTAGAGCATCCTCCGAACTTTATTTCTCTGTCTTCGAAGATAAACTGCTATTTTTGAGATAGCTTCTAGTATTCTGTTGAAATACTTATAAAAACCTAATATGGATGAGCTGGAAACAAAAATGATAGATAATTTTTTGATAGGTTAACCTGGGTTTAAAGTGGTTGTCAAAAAAACGTTGCGGTTTTCAAGCGTTTTTTCTACAACCACTTATGCCGCAATTCCATCATTTGAATATAATTGTGAAAAGCGGTGAAAAAAGAGAGGTTGCTATGAAAAATAAGTTGGCATTCGGTTTGACACTGCTCCTTTTATTTGTCCCCGGCATGACCCGGGCAGAGGCGCCCCACCAGGTTGGTGGATTTGTTCTGGACCGAAACATTGAGGCGTACAAAGACAGGGTCATCATGGACACGGCGCTTGCGGTTCGATACTCGGAAAATATGGAGGAGGTCGAAATAAAATTTACCGAAGGCTTTAAAAGCGGACTCATTGCTTATGGGACCTGCGCCAGGCCGGGTCATATTGTCAGGCTCAAGCTCAAGTATGCGGATTCAAGCAAGGACTTCTACAAAGATCTGCTCAAACGATTTAAAAAACGATTCGGCGAGCCGGATGAATATCGGGGCGATCCCTTCCATATTTTTGTGGCCTGGAAGTGGTCTTTTATCGATAAGCAGAACCACCGTATCAGCCTCACCCTGCAGCACAATTCGATGGATGCAGAGGGCAAAAAGGGCAATGCCGTGAAGATTACAAATACAACATTGATTGAAGAAGACGCACTTTGTTACAAACGCAAGCAACTCGACCAACGGGAAAAACTTCGCCAGCGAAAATGGAAAGCCGTCAATCCGGAATTAACCGGGTGGGATCTTTTCGTGCCGCGCTAGCGAGTCGGTTAATGCACCAAATTGTCAAGTAATCAAATGGGAGAAGCTTGGAAAGAAATTGGCTGGAACGGAATTCGTTTTCGGGCCCCGGCCGACTGGCAGCTGGCCCAGATCGGTGCCCGCCATCTTGTGCTCGAAGACGAAACAGCCCCGGTAATGGAGGTTAAATGGGCCAGGGTTAAAGGAAATTTTTCCCACCGGACTCACCTTAAGCGCTTAACTTCCCTCCAAAAAAAACAGGTTAGAAAAACGTTTAAAGCCGAATCGATTCCAGCTGATTGGGAAACGGTTCTAATGAATTTCAAGGTCAGCGGGTTTTCCTGGCAGGGAGATACGACTCCCGGCCAGGGTGTTATTTTATTTTGTCCAAGCTGCCGCAACGCCACCCTGATTCAATTTTTTCAGAAGAAATCGACTGAGAATATCCGGATTTCATCGCAAGTTTTGGATTCCTTTCGCGATCACCGCCAAGACGGTCAGATTTTGTGGGCAGCTTATGATATTCGCGCAATCGTTCCGGAAACCTATCAGTTGAAACGCCATCGATTTGAAGCCGGTAAATATGAGCTAGATTTTTCAGATGGCAGGCAACACATCTGTTTACATCGCTGGGCACTGGCATCTGTTTTGTTGGCTGAACAGGATCTGGTGCAGCTTGCCAAAACTGTTGCCGATCTTAATAGGCCGGATCCGGTTGCCGGGAGCATTGATGGATGTGATATGGCTGAATGGAGTTCTGCGCCAAAAACTGACTGGCAACGGTGGCTGGGACGCTTTAAACGCAAGTCTTCGTATTATTGGCTTGGACTCTGGCACCTGGAGAAAAAAAACCGCATTCTCGGAGTCCGTGCCGAAGGCAAGAAACCCCTCGACACCGGATTGTTGGACAGGATTTGCTCCCATTATGAGAGTATTTAAGAAAAAGCCCAAGGGCCCGGCAATCAGCCGGGCTGAGGCGTTGGATCGCATTCCGGCTAAAAACGTCCAGATTACCGAAGATCGATTGGAGACCGGTGAGGTCCTTATCGGCTATCCGGTAACCATCCGACCGTTTTTTGCCACTTTGGTCAAACGATTCGGAGGGCCTGAAGAACAGGTACAGACGAAAAAACTTCAGCTGGACACCTTGGGATCATCGGTCTGGGATTTGTTGGATGGCAAGCGCTCGGTGCGCCAATTGATTCAAATATTTGCCGAAACCCATCAGTTGCAACCCAGGGAGGCTGAGGTAGCGGTTACCCAGTTCATACGGGAACTCGGCCGGCGAGGTTTAATCGGTCTGGGGTAGGTACTTTAATTTTGCCTTCAAATCGCGGTATGGTTAAAACGCGTTTAATGCATCATCCATGGTGCCGACAATCGGCAGAAAAGAATCAAATCCTGCGATTTCAAAAACTTCCTTTACATAATCCTGCATGTCGCACAACATAATCGCTCCATCTTCGCGCTTGAGGGCTTTGGTCGCTTTTAAGATAACGCGCAGGCCGGCGCTTGAAATGTAATCAAGATTTTTAAAGTCAATGATCATGCTTTTGGAGCCATCATCAATTGCCTGAAAAATTTTTTTCTCAAACCCTTGAGATGTATTTGAATCGAGGCGACCGTTTAATCTATAGATATTAATTCCGCTCTGACTTTCTTCGATTATTTCCATTTGCTGTCCTCCCTGGACACTAAAATAAAAAAACGTTTTTTGACAACCACTTTAAGATCAACCTTCAACTTTCTTTTTTTGCGGGTGAGTTTCTTTGATATTTTTTTTTAAGGTTAAGATATTTTTATCTTTGCATCGTTGATAACATACGGCATCCATAAGGTTTTTAGCCAGATGGATACCCAGGCCCCCGATTCTGCACTCTTCAATGGTGCATTCCAGATCCGGTGTCTCTACCTTTGTAGGGTTAAAAGGGATGCCATCATCCTCAATATTAAAGACCAGTTCGTCATTCTGGAGGGATATCGTAATCTTGATGGTGTGTTCATTTTTGTCGTCAAATCCATAAGAAATGATGTTGGTGAACAGTTCATCAAGTGCCAGGTTGGCTTCGAATATGCACTTTTTGGACAGGCCCAAGGATTGACCAAATTTTTCCAAATTTTGGCACAAGGCGTCCAATTCGGACAAGTTACTTTTAAGTTTAAATGATACTTTGTTTTTCGCCATGACTTTTTATTTTTGAGGCTTTGAGGCCCCTGCTCCCGGATTGACTCTCATTGTATCGCAAAAAAGCCTCTTTTGAAAAGATTTTTTTCTTTTGAAGTTCAAATCAGGCTGACGCCTAAATTTACGATACATTCCCCACACGAATCGGCCCGGTCGGCTAAAAATCGTTCCTCCCAGGCATCGATATTTTTAGCCACTGCTTTGAAAATGCGAGGCATGATATCCGGAAACTGTTCAAGGGCTTTAGAAAATTTATCCCGGTTAAGTATAAGACAGACGGTGTCCTGCACCGCCTTCAGGGAAAATAGTCGGCGTACTTCACCGAGCAGCGTCAGACCGCCCAGAAACTCACCGGTACGGCAGTCTCTAATTTCTTTGGTGGTGCTGTTGTCCGCGCGTTCCAATCTGGCTTTTCCGCTGATGATGTAAAACGCCCGCCCGTCGTCTTCATTCTGACGAAAGATATACTCTCCTTGTTTAAATTTTACTCTGGTGCAAAGATAAGCAAAAACTTTCAGCGTTTCAAGAGGCAGTCCGGAGAAAAAGTAGGTTTCTCTCAAAATCTCCAGATTTTCTTGCAACTCGCTGGACGGGCCGCTTCTATTTTTTTCCGACGAGTTCATATAGCATTCCTTTCCGGGCCATCAGTTCGTCATAGGTTCCCATTTCAAGGATCTTACCGGCTTTCATGACGGCCACGCAATCATAGTTTTTAATAGTATCCAGGCGGTGAACAACCGATATGACGGTACTTTTTTTCTTCCAGCGCGTTTCCAGTAGATTTTGAATGCGAGCTTGTGACTTGTTATCCAGAGCTGATGTGGCTTCGTCCATAATCAAAATCTTCGGACGCTTCAAGAAAACCCGGGCAATTGCCAGTTTCTGTCGTTGCCCGCCGGATAGCTTGTCGCCCTTGCTGCCCACCTGGAAATACATACCGATTTCGATGATGGTCTCCAGAAGATCCTCTTCGATCAAAAGCTGGTTAATGCTCTGGTAGATCTTCTCCTGGGCCTGGGGGTTGGCCTCTTTGGTTTTGCCAAAAAAGATATTGTTCAATATGGTTTGGGAATGGATATATTCCGTCAGTTGATAGAACGTCACAGCGTCAGGATCGTCAGCGGAGATCTTCTCGCGGAATAAAGCCCGGCCCTCTAAAATTAGATTTTCCAATATGGCAGGCAAGGCGACCATTTTATGAACTCCCGGCACAAACCGTAGCGCCAGTTCCAGGAGTTTTTCGCGATCCGAATCGGTCAATTCATGCAGTTTCATGCGCTTTAGACGCTCGGCCAATACTTTAAATTCATCTAATTCATCCGGTCCAATAGGGCTTTGTTCGAAAAATATGGCGTCCGGCGGGAGATTGCCCAGGATATCCACGGTTTGTCTGGCCAATTCTGCTCCCATACTGAGCAGCGGTCGGGTCAAATCCGCCCGGTTTAAAAAATTTAAAAAATATTCATTTTTTGACAGCTTTGTGTCGCCAAACGTATCCTTGTTGGGGGTGCCGAAAATTAAATTTTCGGCCACACTGGAGTTATAAAGGTATAGGTTTTCATCGAAAAATTCTACGTAGTCCGCCAGCTCATCTCCGAAATCGCGCTGAAAGTTTTCGCGGACACGGATAAGAACTTCGACCAATTCCTTTTGCTGGTCATGGGCCAAAATGGTGTTCAGACCGAATCCCAATACATCCACAAATATGCCGGTTTGATGGAGCACCGCAATAATATCATCCAGGTTTGGAAGCCCTTCCCGGTTCTGGCCGTTTCCATTAACTTTGGCCCGGCAGGAGTAAAGGATGTTTTCTTCAATGGTTCCGTCAAAAATGAACGGATTCTGGGCCACAAAGCCAAAATTATTGACCATGTCCCTTTTGGTCAGATCAGACACCTCCTTTTCTCCGACTAAAACGTGCCCACCGGTATACTTGTAGAGCTGTCCAATGCAAAGCGCCAAGGTGCTTTTGCCGCTGCCGGAAAATCCAACCAAAGCCAGATGTTCTCCGGAATTTAGGGACAAATTGATGCCGTCAAGTAAATGGATGCCGCTATCAGTCACAAAAGACATATCCTTGACCGCAATACTACCATCCAAATCAAAAGCTTTTCGATTTTCGGGTTCGATGGCATGCTCGGGCATCAAGTCGAAAAATTCCATGGTGCGTTTATAATTCACCGCTCCATCCTGATAGACCTGATAAAATTCAATCAATTCCTTCCAGGGGTCATAGAGTTTTTCCTGGGCGGATAAAAATGCCACCAGCGCGCCCAGCTCCAACTGGCCTTTTATGGTCAGATAACCTCCTAGAATGAACACGATAAAAGGCCCCAGGCTGACGAAAAAACTGTTGGATGTTTTGACGGCGAATCGGTACAGACTCCAGACGATTCTTATTTTCAGCAATCGATCCACCATATTGTCATATTTTCGATTTTCGATGCTGTAGGCACCATTGCCGTGGATCTCGTGAATGCCCGTAATGGATTCGGCGATACGGCTGGATAATTGCCGGGCTGCATCGACCCGCTTTTTGTTGGCCCGGTTGACACCTTTTTGGAGCACCGGGACCAGAAAAACGACAATGGGGTAAATGCTCAATGATACGGCCGCCAGCAGAGGATTCAGTAAAAAAAGAAAACCGGCAAATGTCAGCAGTGTTAACACACTGGTAACCGGTGCCGTGATTGCCATGCCTACGAAATTGCCCGGCATCGCTAACTCCGTGATGAGGGAATTGACCACCGACCCCGGTTGCGTGTTTCTGAAAAAACCCAATGGCAGGGTCAGAATATGGTGATACAGCTCTTTTCGCATCCTGGCCGTGGTTCGTTGCGTGATCAGGGTTTGAATAACGTTTGTCAGGTATTTGAGCGCGCTGAAAAAAATAACGGCAACCAGGTAAATACCGCAGTACATAAACAGCAAATCGATGTCTCTTAAATTAATAGCCTCATTCACAATACGCTTTTGCATTTCCAGGGGCAGGACCCTGGCAAAAACCATCACGACAATGATGAACAAAAGCGTTATTTGAAGTTTGACATTGCCGGCAAATACCCAGGAAAAAAGCGATCGCTTGACGACAGGTACTTTAGCTTTTTTCATTTCAAAGCTCCTTTACCCCAGGTTAATACCTGAATCTTGCATGAACATTAATGAGAATATGAAAACCTCTGACTCGTGCAAAATTCAGGTAACAGATAACATAATTGCGATAAATATGGTATTTCTCAAATGTTCGGCTTGCAATTATTACTATTAAAGCGACCCTTTTGACAAGCAGAAATTCATAAGATACAGCACCACGATGTTTGTAACATTTTTGTGGGACATGACTCCAGAACGGCATTTAGGGGCAGGTTGATTTAATAGTCTGCTTTGATTTGGCGATTTTGAAACCCGCTCTAATTTGTTTTGACAAAATATATGGTAAAGGATTATAAACATTAGTTTAATCATTTAACAGGATTTTCGAAAAAACTCTTATTCTTGCCGTAAAAATCCGAAAATCGCCGCATTTTTAAACACATTTATTGTAGAATTGGATCTATCAGCCGATGGAATTTTTTTTATGCGTGATAGGAATGGTGATGATCATTGAAGGACTACCTTATTTTGCTTTTCCAAATAAGATGAAGACCTGGGTTAGAAAAGTCATCAATTCTCCAGACAGCTCTTTGAGAAGATTTGGTTTGGTACTGATGGTATTGGGTTTGTCTATGGTTTACCTTGGACGAAATTAATTTGATATGTACGCTTTATCCGATTATCATTACGAGCTTTCGGCAGAGCTGATCGCTCAGAAACCCAATGAGCAGAGGGATCAATCGAATCTTCTGGTTATGGACCGCAAGACCGGAAAGTTGTCTCATCACCGGTTTACGACCCTGGATAATTTTTTAAACCCGGGTGATGTGCTGATTGTGAACAACACAGCCGTTATTCCAGGTAAGCTGGTGGGCAGAAAAGATAGCGGCGGAAAGGTCGAAGTTCTCATCTGCAGCTTTAACGGCAACTGTAAGGCGCAGACAATAAAAGACGGCCTGGTTTACGAATGCCTGGTTAAAGCTGCCAAACCGTCAAAGCCCGGGAGTTCATTTTATTTTGATGAGGGGCTGAGTGCCAAAGTGATCGAACGGCGCGATGGAACCTATTTCATCAAATTTTATACTGAAGGTGATTTTGAAGCATTACTTGACCGCATCGGGAAGGTGCCCCTTCCGCCTTATATAAGGCGCAACCCGGAACTGGAGCCGCCGTGTGATGATCGGGCCGCTTACCAGACCGTTTATGCTTCTGAAAAGGGTGCCATAGCCGCTCCCACCGCCGGTTTGCACTTTACGCCCGAACTTCTTGCAAGACTGAAAGCCAAAGGAATTGCAATCGTTTCGATTACACTGCACGTTGGTTATGGGACTTTTTTGCCGGTGCACTCTGAAGATATTCGCGCCCACTACATGCATTCGGAAGCATATTTGATTCCCGTGCAGACAGCGGAAACAATTAATTCAGCCCGGGCCGCCGGGCATCGAGTGGTGGCGGTTGGAACCACCTGTGTGCGCACCTTGGAGTATGCTTCTGATAGCGGTGGAGATGTACGGGCTGAAAACGGCTGCTGTGATCTGTTTATCTACCCGGGATACGTGTTTAAGACGGTTGATGCGATGATTACCAATTTTCATCTTCCCCAATCAACGCTGTTGATGCTCGTTTCGGCCTTTGCCGGACGGGGAAATGTATTGAACGCTTACAAAGAAGCGATTAAGAAAAGATATAGGTTTTATAGTTATGGAGATGCAATGTTCATCATTTAGCCGCTGGCCGCTTGCTACTGGCTTCTGGCAACGGGTAGCCGGCCAGAGCCAAAAAGCCAGAAGCCAACAACCGGTAGCCAATAATAATAGGTGTCAGGTGTCAGGAAAAAATTGGTTTCAGGTGTCAGTCCTTGGCCCGGAGGGCCTATCGTTGGCCTTGAAGCCTATGGACTGGAAGCACTCCCATAGAGATTTCAGATTTCGGTATGATGCGTAGTGCCCTGACACCTGACACCTGAACACTGAAACCTCTGAACCCAGAACCTTTGAACCTGGTGCCAGGTACCAGAAGCCAGAATATGTTTAACTTTGACATAGTAGCTCAATCTTCTACTACCCGCGCTCGGGCCGGTGTCATTCAGACGGCCCGCGGCAAAGTGGAGACCCCTGTTTTTATGCCGGTGGGGACCCAGGGCACTATAAAATCGCTGACGCCCGAAGAACTTTTGTCGGCCGGGGCTCAGATTATTCTCGGTAATACCTATCATCTTTATCTCAGGCCAGGCTGCGACGTCATCGATCAATTTAACGGCCTTCACAGATTTATGAACTGGAGCGGTCCGATCCTAACAGACAGCGGCGGCTTTCAGATTTTTTCACTGGCCAAGCTGGCTAGAATTTCTGAAGAGGGCGTGACCTTCCGATCGCATATCGATGGAGCCCGTCATCTTTTGACACCTGAAAAGGCGGTCGAAATTCAAACCTGCCTGGGTTCGGATGTCCTCATGTGCCTGGATAATTGTATTCAATACCCGGCCGAGCGCGAACACACCCGTAAGGCGCTTGAAATCACTACCCGGTGGGCAGAGCGCTGTAAAGCCGCCTGGCAGGGCAGATCAAATGGCAACGGTGCACTGTTTGGCATCGTTCAGGGGGGAATGTTTAAAGATCTGCGGGAAATCTCTGCAGAATCTCTAATCCCTTTTGACTTTAGCGGCTTTGCGATCGGCGGGTTGAGTGTCGGGGAGCCGGTGGAGATCATGCTGGAAATGGCCGATTATACCTTACCGAAACTGCCGCATGCAAAGCCCAAATATATTATGGGCGTGGGGACACCCGAAAATCTGATCGAACTGGTGGCGCTGGGAGCCGACATGTTCGATTGCGTTCTGCCGACCCGCAATGCCCGCAACGGACAGGTTTTTAGTCAGCAAGGTACGTTGAACATCAGCAATGCGAAATACCGGTACGATACGAATCCTTTAGAGTCCGGCTGCACGTGTTATACTTGCTCGAACTATTCCAGGGCGTATTTGCGTCATCTCTACATGGCCAAAGAGCTCCTGGCTTATCGACTCAATACCCTTCACAATGTTTATTTTTTCCTGAATTTAATGAAACAGGTGCGGGAGGCGATTGTAAAGGATGAATTTGAATCTTTTCGAAATAATTTTTATAGAAACCGTAAAAACTGAGTTAGAGGCAAATATATAAGGATCCACCACAAAGCACACGAAGATGCACGAAGACAATTATAAGATTTTTGAATTGCATGCTTCGTGCCCTTCGTGGACTTCGTGGTAAAATCTAAATATGCACTCACATTGATTCCACTTAAACTACTTGCCAAGAGGAGATGTTATCATGAGAGAAAAAGTTGAGGAGGCCATCAATAAAATCAGACCCATGCTCCAGGCGGATGGGGGAGATGTCGAGCTTGTTGACATCCAGGAAGGTGTTGTTACCGTCCGATTGCAGGGGGCCTGTGCGGGTTGCCCGATGTCGCAGATGACCTTGAAAAACGGAATAGAAAAAATATTGAAAAAAGAAATTCCGGAAGTCGTATCCGTAGAATCGGTACCCTAGTGGGATCTCCCACAAAAGTCGTGTGGTATATATTAGTGCAGTTGAGTTCTTTAAACAACACAATGTCTATGGTTTCAACGAACAGAGGACAGAGAACAGAATACAGAGGACAGAACGGCCGCTTTATCTTCCATTTTTCCATCTGTCATCTGACCTCTGACCTCTGTCTTCTGCTACCAGATACCTGACACCTAAAATAAAACCGTGTTATGTAAATTACTTGCGGGACGCAACATTAGGGGCTTGCCATATGATCATGTTGCAGCACTTCAAAAGGAGTACCTGATGAAAATATTAAAAATTGACCACCTCGGGATTGCTGTGAAAAGCATTGACGAGGGCAAAAATTTTTGGACGGATGTTCTGGGCCTTGTGTTCGAGGGGTCAGAAACAGTGACCGAACAAAAAGTCACCACGGCTTTTTTCCCGGTCGGTGAAAGCGAGGTGGAGCTTTTAGAATCCACCGCGCCCGACGGGCCGATTGCTAAATATCTTGAAAAAAAAGGCGAGGGAATTCAACACGTCGCCTTTCGGGTAGAAAATATCGAAGCGGCTTTAAGCGAATTAAAAGAAAAAGGCATCCGCTTAATTGATGAAAAGCCGCGTATCGGTGCCGGTGGCGCCAGAATTGCCTTTCTGCACCCTAAATCCACCAATGGGGTTCTATTGGAATTGTGTGAAAGAGATTAAATTTAGGTTGAGCTCGTTTGCCGGTTGCAGCAAATCTGCCGCTTCAGGGTTCAGGGTTCAGGGTTCAAAGGTTGAAAGGCCAGAAGTTCTGTCCTTCGACATCTGACCTCCTTCTGCCGTTATCTAACCTCTGAACCTGGAACGTTGAACCTTTGAACCAGGCGACTGACACCTGAACACCGAAACCTTAGTTGTAATGATTAATTTAGAATAATCCGTTTTGTGGAAAAATGAGTTA
>Ga0255055_10000237_pt1 | contig 43121 bp, 34 predicted proteins | sample JV7_2_27_MG_FD_188633 | JGI IMG/M metagenome (GOLD analysis project Ga0255055, IMG submission 188633) | Seawater microbial communities from Jervis Inlet, British Columbia, Canada - JV7_2_27 | ecosystem: Environmental > Aquatic > Marine > Inlet | place: Canada: British Columbia | collected... | reverse complement strand
CGCCGTGCTGACCTGGTCGGAGAGAGGGACAAGCAGGGCCGCCGCCCGTTGACTTGGAGGGACGTGGACCTCGAGAAGCGCCGCATCAACTTCCACCACACCAAGGAGAAGAAGAAGCGGACCGTGCCAATCAACGATGACCTGTTGACGGTGCTCAGGGCTCTCCCCTCCCGACTAGCGAAGTCCGAGGTCTTTTTGGACGAGAGGGGCAAGCCGGTCAACCCGGACCGCGTCACCCGCCGCTTCAAAGCTGCGGCGAAGGATGCCGGGTTCTCCGAGGCCGCGGTCCTGCGGTTTCATGACCTTCGCCACACCTTTGGAAGCACTCTGATCGATCGGGGAGTGGACATTTACACCGTGAAGGAGCTCATGGGACACCACAGCGTCACCATGACCGAGCGATACCTGCACGGGAAGGAAGAGAGACTACGTCTGGCCGTTGCCAAGTTGAGCGGAGAGGCCGAGGCACACTAGAGGCACAGTTGGACCCATTTCGCTAATCGGCAGTCATCGTGGCATTCTTGACACTTCATCAAATGCTTGCTAAACAAGACCTTGCGTCTACGTGCCGGAGTGGCGGAATGGCAGACGCAGGGGACTCAAAATCCCCCGCCCGCAAGGGCGTGTGAGTTCGACTCTCACCTCCGGTACCAGCCTCCCCCTCCAGTCCGGTTTTCCACGGAAACAGCCCGCACGACGGCCGTCCGATCGACTTGCCTGTCGATGCCCGGTGCCGTATCGTCCCGTCGTACCGGCGCGGAGGGAGCGCCGGGCTGACGCTGTCCGGCCCGCTCGGAGAGCAGAGAGACGTGGAGGGCCCCTTGGAAACCGCCTCACCCCCGGTCGATGAAATCTGGAACGTTGCCGACATTTTTCCCTCCGAGGAGGGGTTCGAGAGCGCCAAGCGAGAGTTCGAGGCGATCATCCCCTCGCTCGAGCGTTGGCGCGGGCGGCTCGCCGAGTCCGCGGCCGTACTGGCCGAGGCGCTGGAAGGCACCGACGACGCCTACCGCCGTTTTGCGGCCCTACGTTGCTATGCTTCGCTGAAATCCGACGAGGACACCCGGATCGCGGCGTATCAGGCCATGCGGCAGGGTGTGGATCTGCTGGCGACCGAGCTCTCCATCCGCGTCTCCTACCTGCGGCCGGAGATCCTCGCCATCGCCCCGGAGCGGGTCGAGGAGTTCATCCGGGGCGAGCCGCGACTCGAGATCCACGCGTTCTTCTTGCGCGATCTGATCCGTCAGCGGGCGCACGTGTTGAGCCCTGCCGAGGAACGCATCATGTCGAACAGCGGCCTGATGACGAGCTCGGCCAATGCTCTGTACAACGTGCTGCACAACGCCGAGATGCCCCGTCCCGAGATCGTTCTCGAGGACGGCGAGAAGATCCGGCTCACGCCGGTCAACTTCCACCAGCACCGCAGCTCCTCCAAACGAGGGGACCGCCTCGCGTTGTTTCCGGCTTATTTCGGCGCCTACGCGGCGCTGGGGGGCACGCTGGGCCAGAATGTCTTCAATGCCATCAAGTCCCACCTCTTCCGCGCACGTAGCCGCGGCTACCCCTCCTGTCTGGCCGCTACCCTGGACGGCAGCAACATCCCGGTCGACGTCTACCGCAATCTGATCCGACAGGTTCGCGAGCGCTTGCCCGTGATCCATCGGTACTTCCGCCTGCGGGCCGAGGCGCTGGGTCTCGAATGCCTGGACTACGCCGACCTGTACTGTCCGATCAACTCGAAACGGCCGCCCCGTTACTCCCCGCACGAAGCCCAGCAACTGGTCCGTGATAGCGTGGCGACTCTGGGTCGACGTTATCTCGACTCGCTCTCGAGCGGCTTCGGCGAGCGCTGGATCGACTGGCACCCGGCACCCGGCAAGCGATCGGGAGCCTACGCCACCGGCTGGGCCTACGATGCTCACCCGTACGTCCTGCTCAACTTCACGGGCGACCACGAGAGCGTCTCGACCCTGGCCCACGAGATGGGCCACGCGATGCACTCCTACTTCAGCAACGCCGCGCAACCCTTCTCCACGGCCGACTACCCGGTCTTCGTCGCCGAGGTGGCCTCGACGCTGAACGAAGCGTTGCTGTCGCGGCGCATGCTGGAGCTCGCGGGGGACCCCGACGAGCGCATCTTCCTTCTCGGCGCCTATCTCGACGGCATCCGCGGAACGTTGTTCCGGCAGACGATGTTCGCCGAGTTCGAGCTGGAGATCCACGAGCGGGGCGAGCGGGGCGAGGTCCTGACCGGCGAGACGCTGAGCGAGATCTATCTCGGACTTCTTCGCCTCTACCACGGCCACGAACAGGGTGTAGTCTCGATCGACGATACCTATGCCGTGGAGTGGGCCGCCGTCCCGCACTTCTATTACGACTTCTACGTCTACCAGTACGCGACGGGCATCGTCGCCGCGACGGCGCTCGCCGAGGCGGTCATCGCCGAGCCGGCCACGACCGTGGATCGTTATCTCGGTTTTCTCGCGTCCGGCGGGTCAGATTACCCGCTCAATCTGCTGCGCCAGGCGGGAGTCGACCTGGAAAGCGCCGAACCCTACGAGGCCACCTTCGCGGCCATCGAACGTGGGCTGAATCAACTCGAGGCCCTGCTCCGATCAAGGTGAACTCCGAAGCAAGCGAGAATTCGCCCGTCGACCCTTTCCCGGCGCTGGAGAGGCGCGGCGTCGCGGTGGGCGCCGTGGTGGCGTTGTTCGTTCTCGCCGTCGTTGTGCATTCCGTGGTGTGGATCGAGTACCGCGACGACCCGTTCTTCCTGACTTATGTTTCCGACGCGCTCTCCTACCACCAGTGGGCCCAGCGCCTCGTCGAGCAGGGACTGTCCGCGGAGCCGGTGTTTCATCAGGCCCCGCTGTTTCCCCTCATGATCGCCCAGGTCTATCGATTGGGCGGACCGCTCGATGCCGCCGATCGAGCCATCCTGACGCAGATTCTGCTCAACGCCTTGGCCATCTGCCTGCTCGTGCCGATCGGCAGGCTCTATCTGCGATCGACCTCGAGCGGTGTAGCGGCGGGAATTCTCGCACTGGGCTATGCGCCTTTCGTCTTTTACGGGATGAAGCTGCTGCCGATTCCCTTGGCGGTGGCGACCCAGGCCCTGGCCCTGACCATGCTCGGTTTGGCTCGATGCCGGGGCGGCCCGTGGCTCGGGATGCTCGCCGGCGCCGCTTGCGGCCTCGCATCGCTGGCGCGCACAGAGATGCTGGTTTTCGTTCCGCTGGCGATCGCGGCGCTGTGGTCGCAGCCGTTCACTCGGGTGCGACCCTCCAGCGCGAAGCGCGCGTCCGCGACCCTGGCCTTTCTGGTCGGCCTGGCCTTGCTCGTCGCCCCGGCCACCTTGCACAACTATCGTCGGGGAGACGCCGTCGTCGTCTCGGCCGCCGCGGGCGAGAACCTGTTCATCGGCAACCAGCGCGGGGCCGACGGCGGGCACACGCCGTTGCACTCGCAGGCCGGGGATCTGTTCAGCCAGCGCGCCCTGGCCGAGCGGATCGCGGAAGAGGATCTGGGGCGCGGGCTGCGCCCGTCCGAGGTCTCCTCGTACTGGCGCGGCCGTGCGCTCGAGGAGGTCCTGGCCGATCCTCTGGCCTGGCTGGGGCTCGAGGCGAGAAAGCTGTGGCGCGTGCTGCACCCCGGGGATCCGACAGACATGTACTCCCTCCCCCTGGAGCGTGCGCTCTACCTTCCGGCGCTCTATGCCCTGCTGCTCTCCAGTTGGGGTCTGTGGTTGCTCGGCGGGGTCGGCATCGGGATCGCCGCCCGGACCCGGCCTTCGTCGGCTTGGCCGTTGCTCTCGCTCCTCGCGGTGCAGGGCGTCGTCTTGATGACCTTCTTCGTCAGCACCCGCTTGAGAATCCCCCTGCTCTTCTTCCTGGCGCCCCTCGCCGGACTGGCCCTCGTCGAGGGGGCCCGCCGTCTGCGCACCGGCCAACGCGTATGGCTTCCGGTCGTCGCGCTCGTCTTCCTCGCCGTCACCACGGCACACTGGACCTTCGGCATGCACGCTACTCCACGCGAAGCAGTCCGTGTGGCCTCGGTTCTTTCCACCCAGGAGCGTCTCGAAGAGTCGCTCGAGGTCCTCCGCCCGTGGATCGCCGAGCCCGATCCCGAACCCCTCGCGCTGGACCAGGCCGGATGGGTGCGAAGCAAGCAGGGGGACCTGCCCGCCGCACGCGCCCATTACCTGCGGGCGCTGGAATTGGGTCTGCCCGGAGAACGCGAGGCCCAGTCCCGTAGCCGTCTCGCCACGATCCACGAGCGGCTGGGCGAAACGAAACAGGCCGCAGCCCAGCACGACGCCGCCGTGGAGGCCTCGCCCTCGAGCGCCGGAGCACGCCACGAGCGCGCGCTGTTCCGCTTGCGCCGCGGCGACACGGCCGCCGCGGTGGTCGACCTGCAAGAGGCCGCGCGCCTGGCCCCGGCGTGGGACGAGCCGCGGGCCATGCTCAGGTCACTCGGGGCGCAGCCGGGCACCGAGGTCAATCGGGTTTCTCCACCCTGAGGCGACGCATCTCCGTGTCGATGACCAGCCGTTTTCCGCCGAGAAGGTCCAGACCCAGATAACCCGACAGCTGAACTCCGCCCAGACGGCTGCGTAGCGCCAGATCGGTCGCTTGGAGATCGCCCGGACCGGTGTCGAAGCTCGCGAAGGTCAGCCGCGCACCCCTGGCGATCGTCGCCCCTGCGACCCGACCACCGTAGCCTCGCACGTAGGCACCACCGATGAGCTCGAGGTCCGGCACCTCGCGCGCGTAGCCGACGTCGAGAACGCTCGTCGACGCGCCGGTATCGAACATGAACAGGCCTTCCGGACCCCCCTCGGCGCCCGCTCCCACCAGCATCTGGCCGGCGACCGTCCAGTAATCGATGCCTGCGGCCGCGTCGTCCGGGCCCGCTTGTAGAATGAGGCGCCCGCGTGCCAGATCGATCGTGACAAGGTAGCCGTCGAAGATCGACAGCCCGAGCACGCCGTGGAACCGACCCGTGGAATCGAACTCGCTCTCCGTGGTCGTGGCCAGTGCGCTGCTGAAGGAAAGTCCCCCGACGTCGAAGAACGGGAAGAGCCCACGCGAGGAGGCGTGGCGTTTGTCCCCTCCCCCGCCGAATGTGGTCTCCTCCGCGACCGGCTCGAACCCACGCTTCCGCGCGATGCGCCCCACGAGAAACAGGCCCGAGCTTCCGCTGTCCAGGAGCAGTCGGACCGGTTTTCGCTTTTCGCCGACCGCCACCTTGACCACCGCACCACCCACTCGACCGCCTTGGATCGCCAACATCGTCAGCGGAAGCTCGACACGTTCGGGCCGGTCGACCGGCACCCACACTTGGCGATCGCCCAGCGATCGCAGCGTGCGTAGCGTGCCTTTCGCGGCCTCGATCCGATCGGGGTCGTCGCCGGCCGAGAGCTCGAGGTAGCGTTCCAGCCGCTGCATCGACTCCTCGCGCGTGGTGGTCGCCTCCGCGGCGCGAAAGAGCACCCGCCGGTCCGACGGCGCGATGGCGAGCGCGCGATCCATGAGCTCGATCGCTTCCTCGGAGTGGCCGCGCGCTGCGCGCAGAAGAGCCAGCACGCTCAGAGACGATCCGCGTAGCCCCTCGAGTGCTGCCAGTTCCGACAGCAGCGCATCACTCTCCGCCAGGCGTCCGGCGCGGTACAGTGCCTCGCCCAGCAGCCCGGCGAGCCCGACCCGCCCTGGATGGTGCTCGTGGCAAACTCGCGCCACCTCGAGCGCTTCGCCCCAGCGGTCGAGCTCGTTCAACGCCGCCACGCGCCCCGCGACCGAGCATTCGTCGCAGTCGGATCCCTCGAGCAGCTTCGCGAAGATCCCCTCCGCCTCGTCGGCCCGGCCTTCCATGAGGGTCCGTGTCGCCACTTCGCAGGCCGATTCGAGCTCTCGTGCGCTCAGCGCGCCGCCGACCGGCACCATTGCGACCAGCGCCATCGTTGCAAGCACGATCCAGCCCGGGTTCGGGCGTCGCAGGACTCGCGCTGCACGATCGACGATGCCGTTGAAATCGCCGCCGCCGTATCGGGCGATGAGCTGCTTCAGACGTGGGTAGGGTTGCCCTTTCGGACCGCGCAGTAGAGCGCGCAGCCGGGCATCCGGCTCGACCGTCGTTTCGCGGCGAGCCTCGCGCCGTTGGTCGTCGGTCCGTTCCATCATGGACACGATCAATCTATCACGTGGACGGATCGGGGTCTGGCCCGATTGCGCTCGGGGCTCAGCGAATGTAGTAGACCACGCCGGCGACCAACGTGGCGGCGACGACGACGTACCCGACGCGGACACGGAACGGGTAGCGCGCCATGCGGGCGACGATGTGATAGGCGTCGGCCCAGGCCTCGAGATCGTGCCGTGCCGCTCGTCCGAGCAATTCGGTGAATAGCTCGTCTCCTCTCTCGACCAGAGCGGGCACGCGCCAACTACGTCCGTCGTTGTCGATCAGCAGGGCCGCCGGCATCCAGTTCAACGATCCGCCGAACGGCCCGGCCCAGTCCAGCCGCTGGATCTCCTCCAGCTCCAGACGGATGCTTCTCGAGCCCGCGGCGATCACGATTGCGTCCCGGGTGAGCCCGAACGTACAGCGCACCTCCCTGCCCTTGCGTACGATGCCAACGGCGAGAACTGCCCCGACCAGCACGACGAAACGACGTACGTGGGGCAACAACGGGTCTGCCGAGGTCTCGATTCGAAATGCGCCCAGCATCGCCGCCACCAACACCGCTGCAGCCAGCCCCCGGGGCAGCCAGCGCGCGGCACCGGAGCAGCGGTAGATGCGATCCGGCCCCGGATCATCGGATCGCGGAGGGGACGTCGCGGGATTCGTCATTTCCTCTCCTCGCGCCCTCCGCGCGGCAGATCGATCCGAACCGGTGTGAAGTCCACGGCGTCGGCCGCCACGAACCGGAAGTCGATCCCGCGCCTTGTTCCCGTGACCGCGAGAGCGTGGTCCTCGCCGTGAAGATGACCGTAGACACAGATCCGCACCCCCGCGGCAGCGAGATGGTCGACGACCTCCGTCGGCTCGCGCCCGTCGAGCCACGGCGGGTAGTGCACCATCGCCAGACGGGGGCGCTCGCCACCGAAACGCCGCCTCGCCTCCACGATCGAGAGGCGCAACCGTTCCATCTCGCGCCGGTATACCCTTTCGTCACCGGGCTGTGCGAACGGATCCTCCGGCGAGGTCCACCCACGCGCCCCGACGATGACCCAGTCTTCGAATTCGAGCGCGTTGTTCTGCAACGCCTCACAGCCGGGTGGAAGCTCGGCGCGAACCCGAGCCAGACTCGACCACCACGAATCGTGGTTGCCCCGCAACAACAGCTTCCTCCCCGGTCGCTCTGCAATCCACTGGAGATCCACGGCGGCCTCCTCCAGGTTTCGAGCCCACGACAGATCGCCGGCCAGCAGAACGGTGTCCCCGTCGCCGACGGTCGCATCCCAGCTCTGCGCCATCCGGCTCGCGTGGTCCCTCCAGAGCTCTCCGAAAACGTCCATCGGCTTGTTGCCGGCCCCAGAGAGGTGCAGATCGGCCAGCGCGTAGAGTTGAGCCATTCGTCTCCTCGTAGAACGACCCGGAACGCCGATTCTACCCGACCGGCAAGCCACGGAGTGGCGACAGCCGGACGGCAACGTAGAATGACCGGAATGAGGCTTCGGATAACACAGAGTTCCAAACGGCGAGCGCTCGTCCTGCTCGCGGTCGTGAGCTTGGTCGGTGGGGCCGGCACGGCGACCGCCCAAACCGAGCTGCCGGGCACCGAAGCGTTCAACACGATCGACAGCGTCGTGGTCGTCTACCCCTCGGGGCCCGGAGAGGACGTCGAGATCAACCATTTGTCGGGTCTGCGGCGCGCCGGGTTCCTCAAGAACTTGCTCGGTGTCGACGCCGAGTATGCGGCGGATGGCGAACTCACCGAAGCCCAGCGGTCGAAGCACCTGTTGCTTCTCGGGTGGAACAATCGTCTGCTGGGCACCGAGCAGGCGCCCTCCCTGTTCGAGTACTCGGATGAGGGCGGGACTTTTCTGGACTCGGTGAGCATCGGGCCGGGTGAGGACCTGATGTTCTCGACGGCCTCGCCCTACAATTCCGAGCGTCGTCTGTTCTTCTGGTCGCGCATCGACCTCGAGCTGGACAAGTTCTCGGTGCTGCCGTTTCTGGGCTCCGACTGGGCGGTCTTTCGAGGGTATGAAGTGGTCCGGCAGGGCATGTTCCTCGATCGCGCTGCCTGGCCTCCCCAGCGAAACCCCTACGCCGAGGCCGCGCACCCGAACTTCCGCGACGCATACGCCGAGCGCGGAAAGTCCGAGCACTATACGATCCACTATCCGCCCGGCGGGCTCTCGGAGGAGGAGCACCGGGCCATTCTCGAGGCGCGCGAGCGTGCCCTGTCTGTGGCCATCGCCGGACTCGGCAATCCCGGCGACGGCTTCCATATCGATCTGTACGTCTTTACCGATGCGGAAGACAAAGAGGTCCTCACGGGTGTCCCGGATCCGGTTCACAGCCTGGGGCGCCGGCTCGAGCTTCACATGCAACGGCAACACGCCCATTCCGACAATCCGCACGAGGAGATCCATCTTCTGGCCCAGTACCGCTTCGGGCCCTGTCATCACACCGCCTTACACGAGGGACTGGCCATGGCACTCGAGCGGCCGGCCTCCGGGAGCGAGCTGGCGGTCTATGCAGCGGCTCTCGTGGCCCAGGATTCCGTCCCCTCGCTCGAGGAGCTGCTCGACGAGGAAGGGGTGCGCGTGCTGAACCGCGGCGGTCTGGGTTTCCCGGCCGCCGGCATGATGGTGAGCTGGATCCTCGAGCACGGTGGCACTTCGGTTCTCGGCGAAGTCTATTCGTCCGAGCCCCTGACCGAGACGGAGCTTGCGCGGGCCATGGGTCTGGCACCCGATCAGGCCGATACGGCTTTCGCGAAGTGGGTCGGTGCGCTCGCGGCGAAGGGTGAGAAGGAGTACCGATTTCGGGAGGCCAGGGCCGAGGCGCGGCGCTTCGCTCAACTCGAGGACTGGGCCGGAGCGGTCGAGCAGCTGACCGCCGCTCTGGAGCTGCGCCCCGGCGACGTAGAGACGCTCTACAGGCTTGCCCTGGTCGAGGTGCGTGCCGACCTTATCGCTCCGGCCGAAACCCACCTCCGCCGCATCCTGGCCGCGGAGTCGGAGCTAGCCCCGACCGATCAGCGTCTCGTCATCTTCGCCAACTATCATCTGGGCCAGGTTCTCGAGCGGAGCGACCAGCCCGAGGAGGCGAGGAAGCACTACCTCCGCATGCTCGAGTATCCGGACCGCCACGACTCGCATCGAATGGCGCGCGAGGCCCTTTCGACCGAGCCATCCGTAGAAAGCCAATGATACTGATGGGTGGGAATTAGCGGCGCTTCGAGATCAACCGGAAGAAGAGATTCAGGACGCCAGCCGCCGTAGCCAATGCGGCTGCGAGACTCAGGACCACCGTAAATACGAGAATCAAAACTTGCATATCCGCCTCAACGCTCCGAGCCGTAGCTCCATCTCCCTTTCGCCTATACCTGAGCGGCACCGAAGCGTATCAGCAAGAATCGAGCCGTACAAGTAGTCAGCGGCAAAAATTCCTACTGCTCAGTGCCTTAGGAGATATCGTGCCTGGCGGAGGTGAAGTCAAGCCGCCCGTTCGATCCCAAATTCGTGATCGGGCGTGCCACGACAGACACGCTTCTGTGGCCCCCCAGCCACGGTCGGTGACGGCGATCCGGGGGTCTGCGCTCAGTCTCCGCCGATTCGGATCTGTCCCAGATCTCCGAGCTCATCCTTGAGAAAGGTCTTGAGGCGCTTCATCAGCCGGGCCTCTGCCTGTCTCGCAGCCTCTCGCGTGGTGCCGAAACGGTCCCCGATTTCCTGCAAGGTCAGAGGGCTCTCGCTCAGGATGCGCTGATCGAGTAGCAAAGCGTCCCGCTCTCCCAGCTCCTTACGAAAACGCCCGAGGGCATTCTCTGCGCGTGCCTGAAGCTGGCGTCGACTAACCTCGGCCTCGACGTCCGGGCGCGCCGAGTCGGGGAGCATCTCGGCTCCCGGTCGCTGGTCCTCGCCCACCGGGGCATCGATCGACACGTCGCGCGAGTCGAGTGCGGCCTGAACCTCGCGAACATCCTGTTCCGAGACGTCGAAATGCTCCGCCAGAAGCTTGGGCCCGACCTCGAAGCCCTGGCCTTGCAGCCGTTGCTTTTCCTGGTGCAGATTGCGGAGCAGCTTGCGCCGGGCATTGGTGGTGCCGACGCGTACCAGACGCACGTTGTCCAGCAAAAACTTGACCATGTAGGCCCGCACCCAGTACGCCGCGTAGGTTGGAAACCTCACGCCCAGCTCCGGATCGAAGCGCTCGATCGCCTGGAGCAGCCCGACATTCCCCTCTTGGATCAGATCGAGCAGGTTGCGCGCGGCGCGCCGGAAACTGAGCGCAACGCGCACGACGAGCATCAGATTGGCGGTGATCAGCCGGAACAGAGCCTCGCGGTCGCCGGTGTCGCGGTAGCGCCGGGCGAGCAACCGCTCCTCTTCCCGCGTCAACGGGGGATACTTGCCGATCTCCGCCCTGTAGCGACGGAAAGGATCGAACGGGGCGAGCGCCCGCTCTCCAACGGGAACCAGGGCCGCACCGCTCTCCGGCCGAGGGACCTCCTCCCCATCCGCGCCGGTAGGTGCGCTCTCGGTTTCCTCGTCGAACTCGTCGTCGTCCAGGGGGTCGGCGATCGTCTCGGGGTCCAGCTCGACCCGCTCGTCGGACTTCATCCGTAGAAGATTAGCACGTGAACGGACCGCCGGATGGCGGCGGGATCAGCGGCCGCGCTGGTCGAGGTACTTCCAGGGATTGACCCTGCGCCCGTCGCGGAAGACCTCGTAGTGCACGTGCGGTCCGGTGGAGCGGCCGGTGCTCCCGACGCGTCCAATGACGTCACCGCGGCGCACGCGCTGGCCCGGCCGCACCAGGATCTCGCTCATGTGACCGTAGCGCGTCACGAAACCGAATCCGTGCGAGATGTCGATCATCTTGCCGTAATCGGGCATCCGAACGGCCTTCGAGATCACACCGTCCGCGGTGGCTACGACGGGTTTCCCCGCGTCTGTGACGACGTCGATCCCCCGGTGGAACTGGCGCTCTCCCGTGAACGGGTCCTTGCGCCAGCCGAATCCGTGGGAGAACCAGCCTTCCACTGGCATGAGGCTCGGTGTCGAGGCCAGCAGCCGGATGCGCTCTTCGAAGGCGACGACGATCTCGTCCATCGACTCGTCGAGACCCTCCGCGCGGCTCTTGAGTGCACCCAGTTCGTCGTCGAGCAGCGACCGACGCGGCCCTCGACCCTCGATGCCTGCTCCCGGTCCCCCTGCTGCGGGACGGGACGAGGGCAGATCTTCGACGCCGAGCGCCGAGGCGATGCGCCCGCTGCGCGACTGGAAGTCGTCGAGCTGACCCGCGATCTCGGCCAACGTGCGCTCGAACCGGTCTTTCTCGTTCCGGAGGTCCTGGTTCTGACGGACCAACTCCTCGAGGGCGGCTTCCTGGGTGTGAACCCGGAAGAGGAGGTGCGGTGAGTACAGTCCGGCGGCCGCGGTCAGGGCAAGGATGACGACACAGCAGAACACGAAGGCTCGCGAGAGATGGAGCTTACGGAAACGACTTCGTGCGTGCGGCAGGATGAGGACCGTGTAGAACCGGCCGTTCCTACGCGGCCTCGATCGGGCCAACTTGATTCGGAGCTTGCGTAACATCTTCGTCGAAGTTCCTCGCGTTGCTCACATTCAACCGGCAGCCGCGCACACGGCTGCGGGGGAAAACTTAACATCCGGTCCCTTCCAGGTCAAATACGACTCGCGTCGCCCCTTTGCACCTGGATTTTCGATATGCTTTGATGCGGACGTTTCGCGAACGACGGGTTCGATAAGGCGCCAGGATTGGACCTCAGGAAGCTCGCCTCCGGCTGTGTGATGATCGGGTTGCCCGGAACCGTTATCGATTCCGCGACCGCGGCGCGCCTGCGCTTGCTCGACCCCGCGGGGGTGATCCTCTTCGCGCGCAACCTGATCGAGTTCGTCCAGACACGCGAGTTATTGCTTTCCTTCGGCCGACTGGTCGAGCGCCCGCCTCTCATGGCGATCGACCAGGAGGGAGGTCGGGTGAGCCGCCTCGAGCCTTGGATCGGGCCGACTCCAGCCGCGGCGCGGCTGGCGGAGGCCGGCGAGGAGACGGTCCGCGCCTTCGGTCTCTCCACGGGGCGGGCGCTTCGTTGCATTGGCTTCAACGTCGACTTCGCCCCCGTCGTCGACCTCTCGCAGCCCGGCGCGCGCAACGGCATCGCCGACCGCGCCTTCGGGACCGACCCGGAGAAGGTCGCACGCCTTGCCGGGGCGTTTCTCGAGGGTCTCCAGAGTACGGGCGTGGCGGGGTGCCTCAAGCACTTTCCCGGTCTGGGCGACGCGACGGTCGACTCGCACGAGGCCCTGCCCACCGTCGAAACGGATCTGCACGAGCTGGAACGCGTGGATACGCTCCCCTACCGGCGGTTGGTCGAACGTGCGGCGTGCGTCATGGTCGGTCACGGCCACTATCCGGCTCTCGACGGGACCGAGCCGCGGCCCGCGACCTGCTCCTCTTCCGTGGTGAGCGGCCTGCTCCGGGACCGGTTGCGCTACGGCGGGATGATCGTCAGTGACGATTTCGAAATGGGGGCCGTGGCAAGCCGCGACGCCGAGGGTGCCGCCGCCGTCGAGGCGCTGGCGGCAGGCTGCGATCTGGTTCTCTACTGCTCCGACCTCGACCGCGCCGAAGCCGCCGTCGAGGCGCTGACCGACGCCTGTGCCCGCCGTCCGGAACTGCGCGCGCGCCTCGAGCAAGCCGCCTCGAAGGTCGAGCGCTTGGCGTTGGAGTGGCCGGCCGCGCCAGCCGGCGGCGCGGACGAATGGAGCAACGCGGTCGGCGCGTTCGAGGCCTTCCGACGGATCGTGTAGCGGCTCGCGCTCAGACCACCGAGCTTCCGGTCAGGATACGGAAGATCTCCAGGTAGCGTGCCCGCGTGCCGATCACGAGTTTTTCCGGTAATTCGGGCACCGGCGGCTGCTTGTTCCAGCCGATCTCCTCGAGGTGATCGCGCACGTACTGCTTGTCGAACGAGGGTTGGCCACGCCCCGGCTCGTACTGGTCCGCCGGCCAGAAACGCGACGAGTCCGGTGTCAGCACCTCGTCGGCCAGGACCAACTGGCCGTCGTCCATTCCGAACTCGAACTTCGTGTCGGCAATGATAATGCCGCGTCCGCGGGCGTACTCGGCCCCGGCCAGATACAACTCCAGCGTCTTGTCCCGTACCTGCGTTGCGAGTTCCGGGCCGATCAATCGTTCGACCTCCGAGAACGGGATGTTCTCGTCGTGCCCGTCCTGAGCCTTGGTCGCCGGCGTGAAGATCGGCTCCGGAAGCTCGGATGATTCCAGCAGGCCCTGGGGCAGCGGAATCCCGCAGACGGTTCCCCGCTCTCGGTACTCCTTCCACCCCGAACCGGCGAGGTATCCACGGGCGACACACTCCACGGGCAGCATCTCGAGCTTGCTCACGACCATCGAACGACCCTCGAGCTGCTCGGCAAACCGCGGTAACGGATCCGGAAACTCGGCGACATCGGTGACCCGAATATGGTTAGGGACCAGATCCTCGAAGCGATCGAACCAGAAGACCGAGATCTGGTTGAGCACCTTGCCCTTGTCCGGAATCGGGTTGGGCAGGATGTAGTCGAAGGCCGACAGCCGGTCGGTCGCCACGAGCAACAACGAGTCGCCCAGGTCATAAACGTCCCGGACTTTGCCGCGACCCACCAGCGTCACTCCGGAAATGTCCGTCTCGAAAACAGGAGGAGGCGTACTACCCTGCATCTTCAATCCCTCTCTTTGCCTGTTCCATAATCGGTGGAACCATCTTCTAGCGCCCGTCGTGCACGACCTTTCCGCCGACGATGGTCATCACCGGCGCACCGCGCAGTTCCCAGGCCGCGAAGGGCGTGTTGCGACTCTTCGAGCTGAAATTCTCGGGTTCGATCGTCGTCCTGCGGTTGAGATCGAGCACCGTGATGTCGGCGTCGGCGCCGCGCCGCAGCGTACCCTTGTCCACGCGCAGAATGGCCGCCGGCCCCGTGGTGAACAACGAAATCAGGCGCGGAAGATCGATCAGACCCTTGTTAACCAGCCGGTCGAGACAGACCGGGACGGCCGTCTCGAGGCCGATGATGCCGAACGGTGCCATCGAGAACTCGACGCACTTCTCGTCCGCGTGATGCGGAGCATGGTCCGTCGCGATCGCATCGATCGTCCCGTCCGCGATGCCCTTGACCATGGCCTTGACGTCACGTCGCACCCTTAACGGAGGGTTCATCTTGGCGTAGGTGTCGTAATTGCCGACCGCCGTGTCTTCGAGCACCAAATGGTGTGGGGTCACCTCGCAGGTGACGCGAATCTTCTGGCGCTTGGCCCTGCGCACGAAATCAACCGCGCGGGCGGTGGAAATGTGGGCGATGTGCACGTGTCCACCCGTGTACTCGGCCAGCAGAATGTCACGTTGGACCATGATGTCCTCCGCGACACCGGGCCAGCCCTTGAGTCCGAGACGCGTGGACATCTCACCCTCGTGCATGACGCCGCCGTCGACCAGCAAAGTGTCCTCGCAGTGATCGATGATCGGCACGTCGAAGATGCGCGAGTACTCGAGAGCCTTGCGCATCACCAGGCTGGAATGAACCGGCTTGCCGTCGTCGGAAAAAGCCACCGCACCGGCGTGCAGCATGTCTTCCATCTCTGCCAGTTCCTCGCCCGCCTGTCGCTTGGTCACGCAACCGATCGGAAAGACGTTCACGGACCCGAATTGACCGGCCTGTCCGAGTATGAACTCGGTCACCGAACGAGAGTCGTTGACGGGCACCGTGTTGGGCATGCAGGCCACGCAGGTGAAGCCCCCCGCCGCCGCGGCTCGTGTGCCCGAGGTCACCGTCTCTTTCCACTCCTCGCCGGGCTCGCGCAGGTGGACGTGCATGTCGATGAAGCCGGGACAAACCACGAGGCCGGAGAGGTCGAGGCTCTTGACGCCCCTCACGCCGATGCGCCCGTCGATGCGGGACACCTTGCCGTTCTCGATCAACAGATCCAGAGTGTCGTCCACGCCCTCGGAGGGATCGACGACCCTTCCGTTCTTAAGCAGCAGCTTCACGACCCAACTCCCCGGCCAGCAGGTACAGAACCGCCATGCGGACCGCCACGCCGTTGGTCACCTGCTCGAGGATGACCGATCGTTCTCCGTCGGCCACCTCTCCCGTGATCTCGACGCCGCGGTTCATCGGTCCCGGATGCATGACGATGGCATCCGCCGCCGCAAGCTCTAGACGCTCGCGGTTGATGCCGTACAGCGTCGCGTACTCGCGCAGACTGGGAAACGATCCGGCTCGCATGCGCTCTAGCTGGATGCGCAGCGCCATGACCACGTCGGCGCCGTCCAACGCCTGCTCGACGCGGTGCGTTACCTTGCATTTCATCTTTTCCACGCCCGGCGGCATCAGCGTCGGGGGCGCACAGAGTGTCACGTCGGCTCCCATGGTCGACAGCAGGAACAGGTTCGACCGAGCCACACGAGAGTTGAGAATATCGCCCACGATCGTCACGCGCAGGCCCCGCAGCCCTCCCTTGTGCCTGCGGATGGTGTAAGCGTCGAGCAGGGCCTGCGTCGGGTGCTCGTGCGCGCCGTCTCCGGCGTTGATGATCGAACAACTGCAGTGCCGGGCCAGGAAATGGGGGGCGCCGGGTTGCGAGTGCCGGATGACGATGAAATCGGGAGCCATCGACTCCAGGTTGCGCGCGGTGTCCAGCAACGTTTCGCCCTTGGAAAAGCTCGACGTCGAAGCGGAGAAGTTGACCGTGTCGGCCGATAGCCGTTTTTCGGCAAGCTCGAACGACGAGCGCGTGCGCGTCGAAGGCTCGATGAAGAAGTTGACCACCGTACGGCCACGTAGAGTGGGTACCTTCTTGATCTCGCGTGTGCCGATCTCGGCCAGCGACTCGGCCGTATCGAGGATCAGGTCGATCTCCGAGCGCTCCAGGCCGTCGATCCCGAGTAGATGCCGGCTGCGCAGTCTCATTGGCGATCTTCCTCGGCTGGTTCGCTCGATGCCAGCCCGGCGCCGTCCGCGCGGATGAGCAGGACCTCGTCGTTCCCGTCCACTTCCTTCAACCGCACGTCGACCTGCTCATCGCGCGAGGTCGGAACGTTCTTACCCACGTAGTCGGCACGGATCGGAACCTCGCGGTGGCCGCGGTCGACAAGCACGGCGAGTTGGATCCAGTCCGGCCTCCCGAGGTCCATCAGGCCGTCGAGCGCGGCGCGAATCGTGCGGCCGGTGAACAGCACGTCGTCCACCAGTACGATCTTCGCACCGTCGACCTCGAACGGTATTTCGGTCTTCTTCAAGACCGGATGGGCCGCGATCAACGACAGGTCGTCGCGATACAGGTTGATGTCCAGGACGCCCGTCGTCGGCTCGGCGCTGTGGATCCGACCCAGCTTGGCGGCCAGCCGCAGTGCCATCGGCATTCCACGCGTGCGGATGCCAACGAGTCCCAGGCCGTCCAGCGACTTGTTGCGTTCGATGATCTCGTGGGCGATGCGTGTCAGCGCGCGGTCGATACTGGAGGCGTCCAGGATCCGGACGCTCTTTCCGGCGGGCATCGAACGAACTCCTTGGGGCCTCGCGGGGCCGGCTTAAAGGACTCGAAAACTCTTCGGAGTGGAGTCGGCCCATGCTAGCCATTGAGCGAGAAAGCGTCAAGCCGTGGCGCGGTTTGCGGACCACATTGACCGGTTCTGCAGCATTGTCTATTCTCTCCGATCGACAGAGAAGTCGTTCATGCCGCAAGACATCACGACCAGCGTTCTCCGCAACACCGACCTGGGTCACGGGAACTTCCTTCTCGAGTTCGAAGCGCCGCAATGGTCTGCGGAGATGAAACCGGCCCAGTTCTTCATGATCGGAATACCCGGCAGCGAAACGCTGCTCCGACGTCCCTTCAGCGTGTGCGGGCTGCGCGGAACCTTCGACGATGCCCCGGCCGATTCCGTCCAGGTCCTTTACAAAGTCGTCGGTAAGGGCACGGCCCTGTTGGCCTCGCTGAAACCCGGCGCACAGCTCGATGTGCTCGGCCCCCTGGGAAACGGCTTCGCGCAGCCGCATGATCCCCGGGCCCGCCCCGTGCTGGTCGCCGGGGGAATCGGCTCGGCTCCCTTCCCCGCCTTGATCGTGGAACTGACGGCCCACGGAATACGCCCGTGGATGATCTACGGCGCTCGATCGGCCGGAGACCTGCCGCTGCTCGATTGGTTCGACGAGCACTCCGAGCGGCTCATCGTCACCACCGAGGACGGCAGCGCGGGGCAACGCGGTCTCGTGACCGGACCGCTGGAGGAGCTGATCGCAGCCAACGCTTCCGGCTCGTTGCACCTGTACGGCTGCGGCCCTGAGCCGATGCTCAAGGCCGTGGCTCGGCTGGCGCTGGAACACGGAGTGCGCTGCGACCTCTCCATGGAGGCGCACATGGCCTGCGGCTTTGGCGTTTGTCTCGGTTGCGTGGTGCCGACCCACCGCCCGGGCTCCGCAGAGATTCACTATGACCGGGTCTGCGTCGAGGGACCGGTCATGGACGCGGGGGTGCTCGCTTGGTGAAGCCGGATCTTTCCGTCGAGCTGGGCCCGCTGCGATTGAGCAACCCGGTGCTCACGGCTTCCGGCACCTTCGGCTACGGGCTGGAGTTCGTGCCTTTCCTCGACCTGTCCGACCTGGGCGGTCTGGTTACCAAGGGGCTCTCCCCCCGCCCCCGGCACGGCAACCCTCCGCCGCGCATCGTCGAGACGCCCGCCGGGATGCTCAACACGATCGGCTTACAAAACGTCGGCGTGGATGCCTTCATCACAGAGAAGCTACCCGAGCTGAGGGCGTACGACACCGCGGTCATCGCCAACGTCTTCGGAGAGAGCGAGTCGGAGTACGTCGAGGTCTGCACCAAGCTGGAAGGAGCCGAAGGGGTCGCCGCAATCGAGCTCAACGTCTCATGCCCGAACGTGGACAAGGGCGGGATGATCTTCGGCAACGAACCCGGCGCTCTCGAGCGCGTGACCCGGGCCTGCCGCGACGCGACTTCGCTTCCACTGATCGTCAAGCTCTCGCCTAACGTCACAGATATCCGCGACACGGCGCGGGCGGCCGAGCAGGGCGGAGCCGACATTCTCTCTCTGGTCAACACCTTCGTCGGCATGGCGATCGACGTCGAGCGGCGCCGGCCCGTGCTCGCCCGCGGCTCGGGCGGGCTCTCCGGACCGGCCATCCGACCGCTGGCGGTCTGGCTGACCTGGCAGGTCCACCAGGCGGTCGACCTGCCGCTGATCGGCATGGGCGGCATCGTCGAAGCCGGGGACGCGCTCGAGTTCATCCTTGCCGGCGCCAGCGCGGTCCAGGTCGGGACCGCCAACTTCATCCGACCGGACGCCGCGATACGGGTTCTGCGCGACCTCGAGGATTACCTGAGGCGGCACGGGATCGCCTCGGTCCGAGAACTGGTGGGGACGCTGGAACGAAAGACGCCGGCATGAAGCTCGAACCGCGGGAGCGCATCTTCGTGGCCCTCGACACCCCCGACGTCGAGCGTGCACGCATCCTGGTGCGCTCGCTGGAGGGGCGTGTCGGTGGATTCAAGCTCGGGCTGGAGCTGTTTACCAGCCACGGTCCGGAGCTGATCGGCGAGATTCGCGATCGCGGCGGCCTGGTCTTTCTAGACCTCAAGTTCCACGACATCCCGAACACCGTGGCCGGCGCCGCCGGGGCTGCGGCTCGTCTCGGGGTTTCCTTTTTCACGCTTCACGCGTGCGGCGGACCGAAGATGATCCGCCGTGGTGTCGATGCCGCCGCGCGGGGTGCCGCGCAGGCCGGCCTGGAAGCGCCGGTCGCCCTGGCGGTGACGGTGCTCACCAGCCACGACGACGACGAGTTGGGTCTCGTCGGGCTCCAAGGTCCTTGTGAGGCGGCCGTCCTGCGCCTCGCCGCGCTGGCACGCGATGCCGGCGCGGGCGGTCTGGTTTGCTCGCCTCTCGAGGTCGCCTCGGTTCGCGAGGCCTTTCCCGCCGGCGTCCTCGTCGTACCGGGGATCCGCCCCGGCGGCCTTTCCGCGGGTGGTGGCGACGACCAGTCGCGGACCGCGACGCCGGCGACTGCGGTCCGTCTCGGGGCGGATCGTCTCGTCATCGGTCGTCCGATCACTCGGGCGGACGATCCCCCCGCAGCCGCCGAGGCCATTGCCGAGGAGATTCGCCTCGGTGAGCCACGCTGACCGAGCCGCACACGATGCCCTGCGCATCGTGTTCCTGGGCACGGGAACCTCGACGGGCGTCCCGGTTCCCACGTGCGATTGTCGCGTGTGCCGCTCGGACGATCTGCGGGATCGCCGTCTCAGACCCTCGGTCCGGATCGAGTGGCCCGGCGCGGGCATCCTCGTCGATACCGCGCCCGACCTCAGAGAACAGGCGCTGCGACACCGCATCGATCGGGTCGACGCCGTGCTTTACACGCACGCCCACGCCGACCATGTCCTGGGCCTCGACGACTTGCGTCTGTACAACTGGCGGCAGCGCGCTCCGATTCCGGTGTACGGCTCGCCGGAGACCCTCGAGGCCCTGGGGCGCACGTTCTGGTACGTGTTCGACGGCACTCCGGTCGAAAGCACCAAGCCCGCCATCGTCCGCCGCGAGATTGACGGACCGTTCGAACTGCTCGGGCGTACGGTCACTCCGGTTCCGGTCTTCCACGGGACTCTTCCGATCCTGGGTTACCGCATCGGAGGACTGGCCTACCTGACCGACGTCAGCCGGATCCCCGACAGCAGCTACGAACTCCTGCAAGACCTGGAGCTGCTGGTGCTCAACGCGTTGCGCGAGCGACCGCACCCGACTCACTTGACGATCGATCAGGCCCTGTGCGAGGCTCGGCGAATCGGCGCCCGCCGCACGATCCTCACGCATCTGAGCCACGAGGTACATCACGCAACGACCTCGGCCGGATTACCCGGGGGGATCGATCTGGCGTACGATGGTCTTCGAGTCGAGCTGGCCGAGGGGCCCGTCCCTGAGAGGAGTCGACAGGATTGACGCCCGACTTCCGTTGGAGTATTCGATCGTTCGCCGTGACGTGGTCGATACTGCTGGCACTCGCGGCACATTCCCCGAGCGTCCCTGCGGACAACGAGCAAGAGCCGGTCGCGCTCGAGGACATCGTCCGCCTCTACGTCTCGGGCACTCCGGCGGAAGAGCTGATCGATCTCATTCGCGTCTCACAGGTGGAGTTCGATCTTTCCGAAGAGATGCTCCAGGAGCTCGAGTTGGCCGGTTTGCCTCCGCCGTTGATCCAGGCCATGGTCGACCGCCAGCGCGAGCTACACCCTCCCCCGCTCTCGCCCGAAGAACCGTCCGAGGAGGAGGCCGCCCCCGGAGCCGGTCTGACGATCAGCATCGAGCTCCGTGGCTCCAGGAAGAAGAAGAGCGACGAGGACGAGGACGCGGGTGCCTCGCTGCGCGTCCTGAACGCCGTCCATCCCGAGCTGTTGGAGCAGTTGCGCGTCCGCGACGATCGGGCCGGCATCACCGACGTGGCGATCTACGTCGCTTGCCTGACGGCAACGCACGTGCCGGACCACTGGCGAGGTGAGTCGCCGCTGGGCCGGGACTTCAACAGCATGCCGCGGCACAAGCTGCTGGCCTTTCTCCCCGGAGCAACCGAGGACGGCCAGGCCGCGGCCGAAGGCGGCGTTTTGCAGAAGCTGCTCAGCGGGTCAAACCAACCTTCGACAGAGGGGCTCGCCGTGTTGAAGCTCGACGTTCCGAGCGAGATCGAACTACAGATCAACGCTGCGGAGGCCCACGACCTCTCGCTGGGGTTTGCCCTGCAGATCGACGGACGTTTCTACAGGGTCCACTCCGATGAATGGAAGAAACTCGTCCCCGAAGAGCACGACCGAGCGGTCCGAGCCGAGATCATCGCGGCCAAGGAGCTCGACCCGTGGTCGATCGAGATTCGCCTACTTCGCTGACCCTCAGTCCAGCCGCAACGAGATCAGGCGCGACACCCCCGGTTCGTCCATCGTGACCCCGTAGAGTAGATCGGCCGACTCCATCGTCAGCTTGTTGTGGGTCACGATGATGAACTGGGTCTGCTCCGCATACTCGCCGAGCATCCTGGAGAAGCGACCCACGTTGGAGTCGTCCAGCGCCGCGTCGACCTCGTCCAGCAAACAGAAAGGCGACGGCTGAAAGCGGAAGACCGCAAACAGCAGGGCGATTGCAGAGAGGGCTTTTTCTCCGCCCGAGAGCAGGTTGATGTTGGCCAGCCGCTTTCCCGGAGGTTGAGCCAGGATCTCGATACCGCACTCGAGCACGTCCTCGCCCTCCTCGAGTCGCAGATCGGCCCGGCCGCCGTTGAACAGCAGCTTGAAGACTTCTTGATAGGAGGTGCGAATCGCCTCGAACGCCTCGGCAAAACGCTCCCGCGACGAACGGTTGACGCGGCGGATCGTCTCCTTGAGAGACTCCATCGCGGTTTCCAGATCGTCGCGCTGCGTGCTCAGGAAGAGATGGCGCTCCTCGAGCTCGGCGAACTCCTCGATCGCGGTCATGTTTACCGGGCCGATCTTGTCGATTTGGTCTTTGATCTCGACGATCTCCGCGTCCAGCTCTTCGACGATTACTTCATCGAGCAGGGCTCCCGCCGCGATCGCCTCCTGGGCTGCCTGAGTGGCGTCGATCGTCAGCTCCTGGTGACAGAGCTCGTCGAGATGATCGCGCGAGGACTCGGCGCGCGCGCGCGCCAGCTCGACCTCCCGGGTGCCGTCGCGCAGCTCCTCGACCGCGTCTCGCGCCCGGCGCGTGGACTCTTCTTGCCCTCCAACCCGCTCCTGGCGCTCGGCGATCTCGTGTTCCATCTCCGCGACCTGTCCGTTCAACGCCTTGCGTTCCTCGAGGCGTTCGGCGAGAGCGGCTTCGGTCTCTCGTTGCAGCCGGCTCGCTGCCTCGGCTCGCTCGCGCGCTCGCTCGGCCTCGCCTCGGGCCGCCGCCAGCCGCGATCGAAGCTCGGCGGCCGCCTCGGCCAACCTGTGGCTCTCTCGATCCACCGCTTCCTGTCTCTGAAGGTGCGCCGCCAGGGTCTCGCGCAGGGTCGTGGCCTTCTCGGACTCAGCGTGCAGGTGCGCTTCCTGTTCCTCCCAGACGCTGGTCCTGGCTTGCACCTTCTCCTCGAGCGCGCGGCAGTCGGCCTCGGCCCGCTCGACCTCGCCGTTGAGCTCTTCTCGAACGCAGAGTAAACGTTCGGTCTCCGCATGCAGCTGCTTTAGCTCGTCGCCGAGCACGTCGCTGCGCCGGTCGGTGCGCTCGTGGTCCTCGACGGCCCTTCGAGTCTGCAACTCCAGTTCGACCAGGCGCCGCTCTCCCTCATCCAGGTCGTCGCGACGACTGCGCACTTCGTGTTCGAGCCGGGATATCTCCTCGCGGAGCGCATCCACGATCATCTGGTGCTCGGTAGCTAGAGACCCAGCCTTGTCGAATTCATCGCGCGTCTCCCGAATCTGCCGCTGGTGGGCGAGAAGTCCGTGATCGCCGCCCGGCCTGCCGCCGGCGTGGACGACCCCCGAGGCAAAGACGACGTCGCCCTCGGTCGTCAGGTAATCGGCGGCCGGATGCCGACGGTGGAGGTCGAGGGCGGTCTCCAGCTTGTCCACGACGACCGCGTCCCCGAGCCGATCCTGAATGAACCCGTTGGCGGAGCTGCGCAGGGTCAGCCGGTCACGCAGGCGGCCGATCACACGCGAATCCTCGAGCAGCGCGCCGGGAATCTCGCCCTGGCCGTTCGCCGTGGTGCCCACGGCCATCGCGCCGGCCGGTTGCGAGCGGCAGATCAGACTCGTGCGACCGGCTCCCTCGGCCCGCAGAAGCTCGGCTGCCCGACAGACATCCGCATCCTCTTCGAGGATCACCGTAGGCAGGAACGACTCCAGATAGCCTTCGGCGGCGCTCTCGACATCGGCGGAGGCTTCGATGAAGTCCGCGATCACGCCCCCGGTTCGCACATCCGCGGTCTTGTTCTCGCCGAGCAGGGTCCGGACCCCGTCCGAAACACCGGCGAACCGGGTCGCCACGTCTTCCAGCGTAGCCAGCCTCGCGGCCGCAGATTTTTCCGCCTGGCGCGCTGCGGAAAGCCGCTCGGCTTCGACCTCTTGCCGTCGGCGTTGCTGCTGGAGAAGTGACTCCGTTTCGGCGTGCGCGCTTCGCGCCTCCTCGATGCTGGAGCGTTCGTCTGCGAACTGCTCCTCGAGCGTTCGCGTTTCGCCGGCAAGCCGCGAAAGATCGTCGCGGGCCTGAGTGCAATCGGCTTCCAGGCGCTGGCGTTGCGCGGCGATTCGCTCCAGAGCCTCCGCGGCGCTGTGTTGGCGGTTTCGCGTTTCCCCCGCGTAATTCATCGCCTCGAACTGCCTGCGCCGCAGACTTTCGAGCTCCTCCCTCAACTCTCGCTGTGCCCGCTGGGAGACTTCCACCAGCACCTGCTGTTCCGACAGCTCCGACCGGATCCGCTCGACCTCGCCGCGCACTCCGCGGGCGATCTGTTCCTGTTCGGCGGCAATCCCGGCGCACTCATCCAGACGTTCCGCCAGCTTTTCGGCCTCGGCCGTCTGCCGGCTCACGGCGGCCTCGGCCTCCGCGATACGTTCCTTGCACCCGCGAATCTGCCCTTCCTGACGGTCGATCTCGATCTCCGTCCGGTGCAACCGGTCAGCCGCCTCACGCAAGACCTTGTTGGCGGCTTCCAGCCTCGATCGCTCTTCCAGCAGCTGGACTTCCCATTTGCTCAGCTTCGCCGCCGCTTCGGCCTGAGCATCGTGCGCCCGTCTCTCGGCCTCGCGGGTGCGCTCGAGCTCGGCATCGAGTTGCATCGACCGCACGCCGAAGTGCACGCGCTCTTTCGCTCGCAACTCCTCGCGCAGCCGGCGGTAGCGCCGCGCACGACCCGCCTGGCGCTTGAGCGAACGGATCTGGCGCTCGACCTCGACGACGATGTCGTTGACCCGTAGGAGGTTCGCCTCGGTTGCCTCGAGCTTGAGCTCGGTCAGTCTCCGCTTGTGCTTGTAACCTGCGATTCCGGCGGCATCCTCGATCAGCAGTCGTCGCTCCTTCGGCTTGGCGTTGAGAATCTGGTCGATCCGGCCCTGCTCGATCGTGGCGTAGGTTCGCGCCCCCACATGGCCTTGCTCGAGCAGTTCCTGGATCTGCTTGAGCCGGGTTCGCTTTCCGTTGAGCAGGTACTCGCTGTCCCCGCTGCGGAATAGCCGTCGGGTGACGACCAGCGTCCCGTTCTCGCTCTGTCCCATTCCCTCCGCGCCGCGGAGGTGGAGCGAGACCTCGGCGAGGCCCACCGGCTTGCGGGCCGCGCTTCCGGCGAAGATCACATCGGCCATCTGCTTGCCGCGGAGCATCTTCGGGCTTTGTTCGCCCAGCGCCCAGTTAATCGCATCGCCGATGTTCGATTTCCCGCAGCCGTTTGGCCCCACCACAGCGGTGATGCCCTCGGGGAACCGGACCTCGGTGCGGTCGCTGAAGGATTTGAAGCCCGAGATTTCCATCTTTTCGAGTCTGAGCATGAACGCAGAACCCCTCACTCCCCGTCGCCCACCGACGAGTCAGATCGGCGAAACTATATCAAAGACGCTGCTGGAAGGACAAGGTCACCCCCACATGCTGAGACCGGGATCCGCGGCGCCCCAATATCTAGTAGGTCGGCGGGGTCGGCCGACGTATCTCTCTCTAAAGACAAAAGAAAACGCCCGCTGGGGGGAAAGCGGGATTCCGCGACGGCCGAGGCTCAGCGGTCGCGCACGAGAACCAGATCGGGTAGCGCCGCCAGCGCGCGACGTGCCGGGCCGTCATGGAAGCCCTCCAGCTCGGCGACGGCCGCCTGGGCGTAACCCTCCGCGGTGCGCCTGGCCCGCGCGATCGCCCCGCTGTCGTGAAGCAACTGGTTCAGGCGATCGATCTCGGGTGAGTCCGCCGATCCGATCTCCATGATCCGGCGAGCCAGATCTCTGCCTTTTGCCCCCTGGGACGACGAGGATGACAACAAGTGAATGACCGCCAGCGTCGCCTTGCCCTCGCGCAGGTCGCAAGCGGCCGGTTTTCCCAGCGTCTTGCTGTTGCCGGTAAAATCGAGCAGGTCGTCCACGAGTTGGAAAGCCATGCCGAGATTCATGCCGAATCGCTGGAGCGCCCCGGCGCGGTCGTTCTCGACCCCCGTGAGCATCCCCGCCAACTCGCAACAGCAGGAGAAGAGCCCGGCGGTCTTGCGCCGAACCAGATCCAGGTACTCGTCGACCGACAGATCGAGTCTCCCCACGTAACGGGTCTGCAGCATCTCGCCCTCGGTCATCCGCAGGGTGACGTCGGCGAGTTTCTGCATGATCGCGAGACTTTCCGCCTGCAGGGCCATCTCCATCGCCTTGGCAAAGAGGTAGTCCCCGAACAGGACCGTGACGTCGTTGCCCCAGCGGGAGTTGACCGACTCGTTCCCCCGGCGCGTGGTCGCCTCGTCGATGATGTCGTCATGGATCAACGTGGCCGAGTGGATGAACTCGAGCACCGTCGCCAGCAGCACGCCGTGAGGTCCCCGGTACCCGCAGAGCTTCGTGCACAGCAGGTGGAGTGTCGGGCGGATCCGTTTGCCCCCGCCCTGACCGACGAATGAGCCGATCTCGTCCACGATGCTCAGCGAGGATTCCAGGTTGCTTCGGAAGCACGACTCGACGTCCCGGAGATCGTCGCCGATCAAACGGTCGATCTCGGACTTCGTGACGACGGGATCCGGGAGGATACGCTCGGCCCGACCGAAGCTCGTAACGTTGCTCAACGCGACCCTCCGGCCCGCTGCTTCGCCGAGCCCGCTTGCGCTAAATCGTTCCGAAACAACAAGAAATCAGGGGTGGATACTAACATCGGCGCACCTGCTCCATCAACCGGCGAATCCCCGCGCCCAGCTTTAGTGCGATCCGACGACTGTCGTGCCGTCGGGCGGGTCGAAACGGAACAGGCCCTCGGGCAACCCCTTGTTTCGCCGCAATCGGGAGAATCGGTAGAGCATCCGGTTGCCTGCCGCGTCGAGGACCTCGGCCGACTCGACGGCAAACCGGGGAGGCCGAAGAGCGATCACGACGAGATCGAACGACTCTGAGGCCGGGAGGGGCCGGAGCCTGAGCAGGTACGCCCCGTCACCGCCGTCGTCCGGCGTGGCGATCAAATCGGACTCGAACAACTCGTTGAGCGGCCGCTCGGTGGCGATCAGGACGGAGAGCAGGTCGCTGTCGTCCTCCAGACGCCCGAGAAACAGTTGGGACTCTTCCTCGAGGTAGAGCCACGTCCGGCCCCCGTCGACGATGGCCACCTTTCGGTCCGGGTCGCGATAATCCCACCGCATTCGCCCGGGGCGTTTCACGTAAAGGCGCCCTCGCTCCTCCAGTCCGGCCCCTAGGGCCCCGGAGACGAGCGCCTGCTCGAACGAACCCTGAAGATCGCGGGTCCCGTCGAGCCAGCTCTGAAAGCCCGCGACGACCTGGGGCGCGTCGAGCTCGTCGGCCACCGACGGGCCGGCAACGACGAAAGAGAGGCAGAAGACGACCCAGCAAGACAACCGCCGGCCCTCACCGGACCGCAGCGCTCCTCCGAGGATCACAGCGATACTCCTCCCCCGCTTGCCAAAGCCCGCCGCGAGTGGTAATCAGTGTGACACGAGGCCGACATGACTGCACGCTCGAGCTTTTCCGGAATCCAGACTCTTTTTCTTCTCCTGCTCCTGCCTCCGCTCCTCTCGGCGGACGCCGCGGCGCAGACCGCGCCGGACTCGGGGACTCCGCCGGTCGCTCGCGAGCGCGCGATCGAGCTTTACGAAGGGGCTCGCTACGCCGAGGCTCGCGAGCTGCTGGAGAAGCTGGACGGGCAGCAGAAGCTGGACGGGCCGCTGCTTTACCGCCTGTTCTTTTGCCAGCGCGCCGCGGGCGACGCGGTCGCGACCGAGACTCTCAGCCGTGCCATTCAGCGTCTGGAGCAGGACGCGGCGAGCTCGAGCGACCTGGAGGCACCGTTTTATCTCGTGAACGCTTACGCCTCGCTCAACCGCGCCGCAGACCTGGAGCGCGTTGCCGCCTCCGCGACGGCTCGCATCGAGAACGGGCAACTGTCCCCTCCGGCGACCGCCATGGATCGCTTCCGGCTAGGCAAGCTTTACGCGGACCAGGGACGGTCGGTCGAGGCCGAGCGATGGTACGCCGAGGCCCTGGACAGCTTCGCCGCGCAGGGAGAGGGTAGATCGGTGGCCTACGTCCGCTGGGCCGCGGGCTACCTCGCGCAGGCCAACTTCGATCGGGAGGATTTTGTCGAGGCCGAACGCTACTTCTCGATTCTCCTCGAGGCCGAAGAGCCGACGATGGGCGACCTCGACCGCCTGGCCGTGATTCGCAGCCGTCTGGGCATGTACGTCGAGGCCGCGCAGTTGTGGCGACGGGCGGAGCTGTTGGCCCCCGCGCAGGCCAACCGCGCGCGCTACTGCTACCGACTCGTCGAGACCGCCGCGTCGCTGGAGGATCTGTCCGCCGCGGCCCCCGATGGACGACTCTGGACCCAGCTGACCAAGGAGCAGCTCGAAGCGATCCTGCAACAGCAAGTCGCGGAGGTTCAGGCGGTCAGGCAGGAGGCAGAGGAATCGGCGCCGCTCGACCAGGAGCAGCGCGGCCGGCTCCAGGGCCGCCTCGACGCGGTCAGGCCGATCTTCGTCGGCGCCGCTCTGGAATACGCACTGCAGGGGTACAGTATCCGCGAGGCCGCGTTCTTCGGCGGCTACGCGACGCTGATCTTCAAGGCCAAGGAGTGGCAGCTTCCGCGGCGCTGATCGCTCGCCCTCGCGGGTCCGATCAGAGCCGGTCCGCCAGATCGCCAAGAACCGGCAGCTTGAAGCGCTCGCCCTCCAGACCCCGGATGATGCACACGAGCATCATCAGCAGGACTCCCAGCGCCACGAGCCACGTGGCGGCCCAGAACAGCTCGGTGACCCAGCTCCACTGGTACTTGTCCGAGACGTGGATGAGAGGTCGCAAGATGACGAGATAGAGCAGCGACACACTGATCGACAGGACCAGCCCCTGCTTGGCGTGCCACTTGATGAACTCTCGGCGGCCGGCTACCAGCGATACGATGGCCAGTGGGCCGAGATAGCCGAACACCAGTAGGATCCGGTCCTGGTCGCTGAGCTCTTGGGAAAGCTGCTGGGATTCCATTCGCCGACTTTATAACCTCCCCACCCCGTACCGTCAAGCGACACGGCGGCCGCCAGGACCGCGGTGCTATACTCGGCGGGATCATGCCCGAGGCCGCGCCCCTCACACCCATGTTCCGACAGTATCGGGCGCTCAAGCAGGACCATCCCGCCGCGATCCTCCTCTTCCGCATGGGCGACTTCTACGAAATGTTCTTCGAGGACGCGAGACTGGCCAGCTCCCTGCTCGAGATCACCCTCACCGCGCGCGGCAAGGGAACCGACAATGTCGCGCCTATGTGCGGCTTTCCGCACCACCAGCTCGAGGCTTACACCGCGCGCCTGGTGCGCGCGGGCCACCGTGTCGCCATCTGCGACCAGGTCGAGGATCCGAAGAAGGCCAAAGGCCTCGTTCGCCGAGAGGTCGTTCGCATCGTCACCCCCGGAACGGTGACCGATCCCGCGCAGTTGGACGCGAAGGACAACTCGTGGGCCTGCGGCGTGGCGATCGTGAATAAGCGCGTCGGCGCTGCCTTCCTCGACGTCTCGACGGGCGAGTTTTTGACCTGGGAAGACGTGGCCGGCAGCGAGCCGGACTGGGAGAGGCTGGCCGACCGGCTGCGCAGCTTCGACCCGCGCGAGATCGTTCATCCCGAGGAGTTCCACTGGAGCGAGTCGTTCCGCCGCGAGCACACCTCGCGAGCCGTTCTCACACCGGCCGACCCTTACACATTCTCTCCGACATCTGCCATTCCGCTGCTCGAGCGACAGCTCGGAGTGGCCTCACTTGACGGTTTCGGCCTCCGCGACCGACCCGCGGCGCTCGCGGCGGCGGGAGGACTGCTGCACTACCTGCAGGAGACCCAACGCAGCGGTCTGGAGCACATCAACGCGCTGAAGTTCCACGAGCCCTCGCGGTTCCTGTTGCTCGACCCGGCGACGCGGCGAAACCTGGAGCTCGAGCGTTCCCTTCGGGACGGAGGACGGCACGGAACGCTGCTTCACGCCATCGACGCGACCGTGACCTCGGCGGGTGCTCGCCTGCTGCGCCGCTGGCTGCTGGCGCCCCTGCTCGACACCGGCGAGATCGGCCGACGCCAAGAGGCGGTGGAGGAGCTACTTCGCCGAGCGGAGCTGCGCGACGTTGCGCGAGAGAAGCTCCGTGGCGTGCAGGATGTCGAGCGGCTGCTGGCCCGCGCCGTTGCGGGAACCGCCACTCCGAGAGAGCTGCTGGGCCTGCGCCTCTCGCTGGAGCGCTTGCCCGGGTTGCTCTCGGGCCTTGCCGACCTCCGGACCCGGCTGCTGCGCGAGACGCTGGACGGCGTCGACCTCTGTGCCGACCTCTGCGAGCGGCTCGGACGCTCCCTCGTCGACGAACCGCCGGGTTCGTCGAAGGACGGCGGCGTGATCCGTGACGGCTACGACGAACGGCTCGACGAGTATCGTTCGATCCAACGCGACGGACGGGCCTACATCGCCGGTCTCGAGACCAAGGAGCGAGAGACGACGGGCATCGCCTCGCTCAAGGTACGCTTCAACAAAGTCTTCGGATACTTCATCGAGGTGTCCAAACCGAACCTGCATCTCGTGCCCGATCGCTATCACCGGAAGCAGACGATCTCGACCGGAGAGCGCTACGTCACCCCGGAGCTCAAGGAGTATGAAACCAAGGTGCTCCACGCGCAGGAGCGCATCGAGAGCCTCGAACTCGAGCTGTTCCGGGCGTTGCGCGTCGAGGTCGCTTCGCAAGCGATGCGCCTGCAGGCTCTGGCACGCGCCACGGCCCGACTCGACGGGCTGGCCGGGCTGGCGGAGACCGCGGCGCGCCATGATTATCGCCGGCCCGTCGTGGACGACGGCAACGAGCTGCGGATCGTCTCCGGGCGTCACCCCGTCGTCGAGCGCAGCCTCGTCGACTCGCGTTTCGTCCCCAACGACACCCGACTCGAAGCGGGCGGTCGAGCCATCGCGGTGCTGACGGGGCCGAACATGGGGGGCAAGTCGACCTACCTGCGCCAGGTGGCCCAGATTACTGTGCTGGCGCAGACCGGCTCCTTCGTTCCGGCCGAGGAGGCGACCGTGGGAATCGTCGACCGCATTTTCTGCCGCGTCGGGGCATCGGACAGCCTGGCCGAGGGGCAGAGCACCTTCATGGTCGAGATGACGGAAACGGCCAACATCCTGCATCACGCAACGCCGCGAAGTCTGCTCCTGCTGGACGAGATCGGACGCGGAACCTCGACCTTCGACGGCCTGTCGATCGCCTGGGCTGTCGTGGAGCACCTCGACAGCGACCCGGACAGAGCCCCGCGAACCATGTTCGCCACCCACTATCACGAGCTCACCGAATTGGCCGTCGAGCTGGAGAGCGTCGTAAACCTCCGCATGTCCGTCAAGGAGTGGGGCGACAGCGTGGTCTTCACCCATCGCGTGGAACAGGGTGCGTCCGACCGCTCCTACGGCATCCAGGTCGCACGTCTGGCGGGCGTTCCGGTGGAGGTCGTGCGGCGGGCGAGCGAGATCTTGGCCAACCTCGAGCGCGACGAGTACGGTCGCGACGGATTGCCACGGCGCGCGCGACGGCACGATGGCGGCGCGCCGCATGATCGGGTCGCCCAGGCGTCGTTGTTCGGCCTGATGCAGAGCGAGCCCGACGAAGACGGCGCTGACGAGGCTTCGGCCGAGATTCTAGCGGAGCTGCGGCGTCAGGAAACGAGCCGCCTCACCCCGCTCGAAGCCCTGAATCTCCTCGCGGAGTGGCAGAAGCGCCTCAGGCGGGAATGATCGGGTGATCCGTCCCTTCGCGCTCCTCGCGGTCCAGTTCCTCGACGAGCCCCTGGACCATCTGCTGCACGAGATCCTCGACCGTCACACCCCGACGGACCGCTTCGTCCTGGTACGCGCGGTATTGCTCCTCCGGAATCTCGACGCAGATGCGCACCGTGGTCATCGTCTCTCCTTCCAACCGGGTCGATCCGCGCCTACGCCGGTATCGCCTTGAACCCGTAGCAGAGGATGCCGGACTTGCCCTCCTTGCGGATGAGCCGAAACTCGAAACGCACGTCCATGCCCGGTTGCACGTCTTGCGGCTTGCAATCGACGACCTGCATCATCAACCTGGCGCCCTCGGGCGTCTCCACCAGGGCCATCGCGAACGGTGCCTCCATCAGGAAATCGGTCGGTGGGACGTGAATCACCGTCGACGTCACCACCTTTCCCTTGCGCGAAAGCTTCGTCTCGTCGAGCTCGGTTCCACGGCAGCCCGGACAGATCGTCCGTGCCGGATACAGGGTCTTACCGCATGACTTGCAGCGACTGGCCTCGAGACGAAAACGCGTCGGCACCTCTCTCCAGTACCTCGGGCTAGGCATGATCAGACCCTCCTGAAGACGTGAACCGCGGAGCTGGCACCGGAGCCACCCATGTTCTGCGTCAAACCGACCTTGGCGTCGAGCACCTGGCGATCGCCGGCCTCGCCGCGCAACTGCTCGAAGATCTCGATCGCCTGGGCAACGCCCGTCGCCCCGACCGGATGCCCCTTCGACTTGAGACCACCGCTCGTGTTGACCGGAATCCGCCCGCCGAGTGCGGTGAGGCCTTCGCCCGCCGCGTTTCGCCCCGTACCCTTCTCGACCAGACCTAGGGCCTCGATACAGCAGATCTCCGCGATCGAGAAGCAATCATGGACCTCTGCCAGGTCGACGTCCGCCGGACCGATGCCGGCCATCTCGTAGGCTTTGACCGCGGAACGGTGCACGGCGTCCAGAACGGCCGGATCCTCGCGGTCGGCAAGTGCCATCGGCGCCGTCGCCAGCCCGCTCCCGACGATCTGAATCGGCCGGTCCGTGAAGCGTGCGGCCTGGTCCAGAGGACACAGCAGCACGGCTGCGGCGCCGTCGCTGACCGGCGAGCAGTGCAACAGTCGCAGCGGCTCGGCGACAGGTGTCGACGCCATGACTTGTTCTACCGTCACCTCGCGGCCGAACTGGGCCTTCGGATTCATTGCGCCGTGCCGATGGTTCTTGACGGACACCCATGCCAGGTCTTCTTCGGTCGTCCCGTAGCGCTGCATGTGCGCCCGGGCGATCATCGCGTACAGGCCGGGAAAGGTGATTCCGTGGTACGCCTCGAGCTCCTGGTCCGCTGCCGTGGCCAACGCCTCGGTCACGTCGGCGCCGTCGGTCATCTTTTCCACACCCGTCGCCAGCACCAGATCGCTCATCCCGGAGGCGACGTCCATGAAGCCTTGCCGCAGAGCCACACCTCCCGACGCACACGCCGACTCGACCCGGACGGCAGCGGCACCGGCCTGACCCAGCTCGCCGGCCAGCAGCGGTCCGAGATGCTCTTGCGAGACGAACCGGCCGGCGGACATGTTGCCGACATAAATCGAGTCCACCTGTTTGACGCCGGCGCTCGCCAGCGCCTCCGAGGCCGCATCGGTGAACATCCGGCGGAGACTGGATTGCCACAGCTCGCCGAAGCGGGTCATGCCGGCTCCGACGATCGCTACCTCGCGCATCGCTTCCTCCTGTTCCTCAGCTTCATCCTTCGATCTTCAATCGTTGACGATGATCTTCTCGCGGTACTTGGCGTACTCTCCGTACGTCAGATAGTGCCTCGGCCCGTCGAGCATCGAGCGCACCGTACGCGCCCGACCGCGCCGCTCGACCAGCAGGTCGGTGGCCTTGAGCACGAACGAATCGCTTCCGGCGCCGGAACCGAATGAGGTGATGAGAATCAGCTCGCCGGGGTCGGCCACGTCGAGCACCGCGGCGAGACCCGTGGGTGAAGATCCCGAGTAGGTATTGCCCATCGTGGGCACGATCCAGCCGGTGTCGATCTGCTCTTTCTTGAATCCGAGTGTCTTTCCGACCTGTAGGGGAAACTTGCCGTTCGGCATGTGGAATACGACAAAGCGGAAGTCCTCGGGCTTGAGTCCCGTTTTTTTCAAGATGCCGCGAGACGCGGCCTCGACATGCTTGAAATAGGCGGGCTCTCCCGTGAATCGGCCCCCGTGACGTGGGTAGAACTCTCCCTCTCTTCTCCAGAAGTCCGGTGTATCCGAGGTGTAGCTGTAGGTCTCGACCACCTCCGCAAGCAGCTCCTTCTTGCCGAAGATGTACGCGGCCCCACCCGCCGATGCCGAGAATTCCAACGCATCGTTGGGCGCTCCCTGCGACGTGTCCGCACCGACGCCCAACGCGTACTCGACCCGGCCCGCCTCGACCAGCCCGAGGGCGACGAACATCGCCTCCGTACCGGCTTTGCAGGCGAACTCGAAGTCGGCCACGTGAACCTCGGGACCGATGCCGAGCGCGTCGATCAGAACGGTTCCGCTCGGCTTGACCGCATAGGGGTGGGATTCGGAGCCGATGTAGACCGCACCTATTCGCGAGGGATCGATGCCGGCCCGGTCGATGGCATCACGCGCCGCCTCGACCGAGATCGTGATCGTATCCTCGTCCAGACCCGGTACGGATTTCTCCTCGAGGAGCAGTCCTCTGCGGATCGTCTCCGGATTCTTTCCCCACTGACGGGCGATCTCCTCGACCTTGATCCGGTTGCGTGGAATGTGTGCGCCGTATCCGACGATTCCCGACATGTTCCTCTCCTTTGCCGGAACGTGGGAGACCGGCGCGACAGGCGGCGGACCCCACATTTATCGATGCTATCAAAACGACGGAGCGGTAGGAGTCGAGCAAACGGCAATAAACGGTCCAGTTACTCCGTTGACGGACCGGGGCGCCAGAGGTCGCCCGAAAGACAGAGCGGGGACGGCCTCCGCGGCCATCCCTGCGCATGGTTCGGGCCGTGTCGCCACGTAGGAAGACAGGGCCGGGATCGACGATCAGTACGAAACGAGGGCTTCTTTCTCGTCCTTGTATGTTTCGAAGACCTCCTCCAACTTGGTCAGCTGGAGCAGGTCGAACACCTTGCCGGAGGGATTCAGCAACTTGACCGTCCCGTCCTTCTCCTTCGCCCGTTTGTAACAGGCAACCAGCTCGCCGATTCCGGCGGAGTCCATGTATCCGACCTTTTCGAGATTGAGGAGGATGTTCTGCTGTCCACCCTCGAGCAACTCGGAGACCTTCTCTCGAAGGAGTACGTCACCCTCTCCGATCGTGATCTTTCCGGAAAGGTCCACCACCGAGACCTTGCCGATCTGTCGCACCGTCGCCTTCATGCCTCGTACCTCCGTATTAGCCCGAATCCCCGTGCAGCCCGTGCATCAGGAACCGCTATTCGATGTTTCATGCGTCTGCGTCTGATTCAGTTTTTTGGTCAGCGTGATCTCCATTCCCCGATCGCGACACCGGCGGAACTTCACGTCGTCCACGAAGGCCCTCATCAACAGCAGCCCCCTCCCCGACGTGTTCAGGAGGTTCTCCTCGGCGGTCGGGTCGGGCTCGCTGTCGGGATCGAAACCGTTGCCCTCGTCGCGCACCCGGGCGGTGAGCTCGCGCTTTTTTGCAACCAGCGTCACGTGAACCTTCAACCCCGGATCCTGGTGATTCCCATGAACGATCGCGTTGATCACCGCTTCGCGGAGAGCGAGGCCCACGTTGAGTGACTCGTCTGGGTCGAACCCCGCGAACTCGGCCATCTTTTCCGTCGCAGCGTGCACCAAATCGACGAGCTTGACGTCGCTGGGCAAAACGAGCTTGACGGAGGTCGCGGTCGCGCTCGTGTTGTGCATTCTTCAAAACCCTGGCGACCGTAGTGGATCGCCGTCAACCCGCTTGTTTCGCCGACCCCTACCGGATCGGATCCGCTGACGGATGCCGGCGAAGCGGCGAAAAGAATACCGGCCACCCCTGACCAAGTCAACGCCGCCCGCCGCGACGACCCTCGTGCGAACCCCGAACCCACCGGCATTGTAGCCGTGAGGCCGGTATCAAGCCCCTTCGCCCACCATCCTTCCCAGCTGCGCGCGCAGGCCCTCGATCTCGCTCCGGTACGGCCAATTCGGCGGAGCGACTTCGAGCGCCTTGTTCAGGTCGTGCAGGGCGCCTGCTGCGTCGCCGGCTTCTTTCTTGATCAGCGCCCGGCTGTACCACGGTTCGGGCAGGCCCGGGCTGAGCTGAATCGCACGGTTGAAGTCCGCCAGCGCGCCGGCGAGGTCGCCTCCGGCCTGCAGGCTTGCCCCTCGCCCCAGATAAGCCTCGACGTAGGCCGGCTGGACGCGGATCGTCTCGGTGTAATCGGCCAACGCCCGGTTTCGGTCACCCAGCTTGAGGTATAGCGTCGCCCGGTTGTACCACGATGCCGGATACCGCGGCGCCAGCTGAATCGCCATGTTCAGATGTTCCAGCGCTTGGTCGTACTGGCCGTTTTCGGTGAGGATGTACCCCAGGTTCGTGTGCATCTCCGCGTTGTACGGATTGAGCTTCAGAGAGGCGCGTGTATGTTCCAGGGCCCGTTCGAGCTCTCCCACCCGCAACAGGGACTTACTCAGACTCTCGTGGATGCGCCAGTCGTTGACACGCCAGGCCTGGGGCTCGCCTTCGAGCGCCTTATCGAACTCGACCACTGCCTCGGCGTACTTGCCTTCCTGAGCGAGACGGGTCCCCCGTTCGAAGTCGACGTGATGTTCGACCGCGGGAACCGAGATTCGCTGAAAGTCGTCGTAGGCCACGTTGACGAATTCGGGGATGTTGACTGCGCGATTGGCGGCGGTGCTGTTTTCGATCAGGATCGCCGGGCTGTCCGTGCCGTCGACGTTGATGTGGGTCAGGAACATCTGCGTATAGGGTGTGTTGCTTTTCGAGGAAAACGCCATCCATCGTCCGTTCGGCGAGAAGGTGTGCCACGAGTTCATGCGGGAGGTATTGCAACGCATCGAGCGTGCCTCGCCTCCACCGATCGGGACGATCCACAACTTGCCGTCGGGACGCATCAGCTGACCGTTCGCGCACTGCACGAAGACGATCCACTTGCCGTCGCGGGTCACCTTGGGGAACGTGTTGCTCATCCCGTTGCTCGAAGCGCCGGTGATCGGCTCGGGCGTTCCGCCGCGACCCTCGTCGAACGGGATGCTGTAGAGATCGTACTGAATCGGTGTCTCGTTCGGATCGCCCGCGTAAGCGGCCAACGGGCGCCCCTCGGGATAGGCCTCACGTGCTCTGGCCCGCGCGAAGATGATCGTCTTTCCGTCGGGCGTCCAAACCGGATCGCAGTGCACGTAGTCCGGATCGTCCGCTCCGGGGAGCGCCAGAATCTGGCCCGTCTCACGCGAGTAGTAGGCCAACACGCCGCGGGTGGGATAGAAGACCTGACCGAAGCGGTAGTCCCTGAAGTTGGCGACGTAGATCTCTTCGTTCACGGTGGAGACGACGTGCTTCCCGTCGGGACTGATGCGCGAGAGAAAGCCCAGCGTGTTGAGGCCCGGCAGTTTGTCGGCGAAGGCGTTCCAGGTGATCACCTGATCGTTGCCGATGACGACTTCCTCCTCGATCGCGGCCACGGCGTAGGATCCCTTGTCGCCCGTCGGACCGTCAACGTCTATCCCCAGGGTCGCGCCGTCGTCCGAGAAACTGTGACAGTTGGCACAGGTGTGCATCTGTTCCAGAACCACGCGACTACGGGGAAGCGAGAGATCCCTCATACGCCACTGGATCAGGGGCAGGGCCCGTTTCGCCAAGGGTTTGATGACGCCCTTTTCCGTGGGCGCGGGCATCAGAGGCACGTCGCGATAGAAGATCGGCGCCCCGACCGGGTCGCTCGAGGTCGTTAGAATCATCGAGCCTGACGAGACCACGCGAGCCGGCTCGTCGGCCAGGTACCCGTAGAAGGTGACTCGCGCCGCTTTCTCCACCGACCCTCTCTTGATCGCCTCCCACACCTCGGGACTGGGCTTCCACGCCTTGGCCGAGGCCTGATACGGGGTCGGCTGGTAGATCTCGTTCGTCTCGGAGATGCAGCGCGGATCGATCTCGCCTTGCTGCGGCTTCTCTCCGGGAACCAGCACGGACAGACGCGACGCTGCACCGGAAAAGGTCACTTCCACGAGCCAGCTGTCCGCCCCGGAGGACTCGTCGTGCCACAGGACGGTCGGGCTGATGATCTCGGGAGGGAAGATCGATTCGTCGAGCGGGTAGTCAATGACCACCTCCGCCGGCTCGCTCGCCAGGCGCCCTGCCTCCAGCAACCGTTCGATCAGCTCGTGTTGAGCGGCGTCGGCGGTCGAGCCCAGACCGATTCCCTCCGCCACGGCGACGTCGGCGTAGTCGGCGGGTGCGCCGGCCCCGCAGCCAGCCAGGCCCAGGGACACGACCACGAGCGCCAACGCCTGCGTCGCGCGAGCGACCATCCGTGTAATGTCCTTCATTTCGGGGATCCCTCTTCCTGGAACAAAAGGGCGCCGTAGCGGCGGGCCGGCTGTCTTCACAATCGGGTTCTCAATCGCCCTCCGGCGTCGTGGTCACCGGCCGGCGTCGTACGCCAGGATCGGTGAGTTCACCGGACCGCGTCGCTTCCGCCTCACCCTTCGAGTCGATCTCCCGCACGATCGAGCTCAGGATCTCGGGAGGAACGCCCTGGTATGCGTCGCATTTCACGCACGATCGGTCCACGCCGCTCTCGACGACCTCAACGAGCAGGCCCTGAGCTCCCGTGGCGATCGCCGCGCGGCTCATCGGCGCGACGAGCGTCCAGTCGCCGGTGGCGTGCGACGGGTCTACGATGATCGGCAGCGGCGTGACTCGCTTCAACGGTTCGATCACGTTGAGATCGAGAATGCTTCGCGCGTAGCTCCATTGACACGCCGTCCGCACGCCTCGTTCGCAGAGAACGATGTTGCGATTGCCTTCCTTGGCGATGTACTCGGCGGCGCAGAGCCATTCCTCCAGGGTCGAGCTCCAGCCCCGTTTGAGCAGGATCGGCATCGAGGTGCGCCCGACCTCGACGAGAAGCGGGTAGTTCTGCATCGAGCGCGACCCGATCTGGAGCATGTCCGCGTACGACGCGACCTTCTCGACCAGTCGGACGTCCATGACCTCGGTCACGATGCCCAGGCCGGTCTGCCGCCGCGCCTCCGCGAGTATCTCCAGGCCCTCGTCGCCCAGGCCCTGAAACGAGTGAGGATTGGTGCGAGGCTTGAACGCTCCGCCCCGCAGTAGCTGCGCGCCGCAGGCGCGCACGGCACGAGCAATGTGGATCGTCTGATCGTAGGACTCGACGGCGCAAGGCCCGGCGATCACGACGGGACGATGGCCGCCGAACTCGACGCCGGCGACCGCAACGCGATGCGTCGTGGAGCTGTCCCCGTATTCCGGCCAGCAACGCCGGAGAACACCGAGATCGGGCAGAAGGGGTTCCGACATCCCGCTCACTCTCGCGGCAGCACGGCGATGGCCTCGATCTCCACCAGCAATTCCGAGCGGCACAGCCGGGCCTGGATTCCGGTACTCGCCGGAAGGGGGTCGAGGCGTATCGCGGTCATGAACATGGTACGCATTTCGTTGAGGGCGTCGTAATCGCGCTCGATGTCTCTCAGGTAACAGGTCGTTCGAACCACGTCGTGCCAGCTGGCACCCTCGGCAACCAGTAGCCGGGTCAGATTACGAAAGGTGCGCAGACACTGGGCTCGGAAGTCGCCCGGGTAGAGCGTTTCGCCCTTCTCGTCCACGCTCGCCGTCCCGGACACGAACAACATCGTCGCCCCGGGCAACTCGACCCGGAGGCCTCTGCTGAACGAGCTCGGCTTCGCGTAGTCGTGAGCTTCGTTCAGAATCTCCGGGGCCGAGATGGCCCGTTTGGAAATCGAGGGTCGGCCTTCGACCGGGACGAGGCCCGCCACCCCGGGTTCGGCGGGCGTGACGTGCGGGTCGAGACCGAGCTCCCGGAGCTCGGCGCGAGCTTGTGCGCTGAGTCCGCTGCCATCCTCCGTCTTTGCGCGCGGTACGACTTCCGTGTCGCTCATCCGACGTTCTCCCGGCCCGCCACGGTATCCGCCCACCGGCTTCCGCGCGAGCTCCCTCAACAGATCTCTATTCGACGATGGGTCGCATTGTGCAACCGCTGCCGCGATCCGTCGAGAGCACCACATCTCCCCGGCCCGGGCGCGCTGCCGCGCCGTGGTGCATACGAGGCCGGGGGTTCTTTGGATTCGACCCCCTGAATATACCCGATCGAACCCGGGTGTCAAGGGTCGAGGGAAGCGTAAGTTACTCATTCACAGGGATTTCCGTCGTCCGCGTGGACGCACGAACCCATCCGTTCCTCAGTCCGGTGCCAGGATCTCGGGGTGCCGGTACTGAAGTGCCTCGGCTACGTGACTCGCCTCGATCGACCCCGCGCCGTCGATGTCCGCCAGCGTTCGCGCGACCCGTCGCACTCGATCGAATCCGCGCGCCGACAGACCGAGCCGGTCGCAGGCGGCGAGCAACAGCCGCCTTCCGCTCTGGTCGATGGCCGCGTGACGCTCCAGATCGGAGCTTTCCATGCGGGTGTTGCAGGACGGCCCATGCGGGCCGAAGCGCTCGCGCTGGCGCCGCCGTGCAGCCACCACGCGTTCCCTCACCGCCTCCGAGCTCTCGCCTGGGCTTGCCTCCGCCAGCGATTTCAACTCGACCGGGGGGACCTCCACAACGAGATCGAATCGGTCGAGCAAGGGGCCGGAGAGCTTGGAGCCGTAGCGGCGCACCTGCTGCGGCGAGCAAGAGCAACGGCCGTCGGGGCTCCCGTAGTAGCCGCACGGACACGGGTTCATCGACGCGACCAGCGTGAAACGGGCGGGGAAGGTCGCCGCACCGTGGACGCGGACGACCGTGATCTCGCCATCCTCGAGTGGCTGGCGAAGTGCCTCCAGAGCATCGCGACGAAACTCGGTCAGCTCGTCGAGGAACAGGACTCCGTGACTGGCCAGGCTGATCTCGCCGGGCCGCATTCCCCTTCCTCCGCCGGTGAGCCCGACCAGCGAGATTCCGTGATGCGGCGAGCGGAACGGACGCCCCACCACCAGACCCCGAGCGCGACCGGCCACGCTGTGGATACGGGTAACCTCGAGCGCCTCTTGCAGAGACAGCGGCGGGAGGATGCCCGGCATTCGGCGAGCCATCATGCTCTTTCCGGCACCGGGGGGCCCGAGAAGGAGCAGGTGGTGCCCACCCGCTGCGGCCACCTCGAGGGCTCGCCGCGCTCCGGCCTGACCTCGTACCTCGGCCAGATCCTGGCCTCCGGCGCAGATGCGGGAGCTCTCCAGCACACGTTCCACGTTCACCGACCGTCGGACGACTGGCGAGCCGCGAGAGATGGTGACCATATCCCCGAGCGACGCCACCGGGACGATTTCGATCCCCTCGACGAGGCAGGCCTCCTCGGCGTTGGCCTTCGGCACCAGCAGCGTTCGTCGCCCGGCCTCTCGAACCGACAGCGCCAGCGATAGCATGCCGCGCACCGGGCGCACCGATCCGTCCAGGGCGAGCTCGCCAACCAACACTATCGAGTGATGATCGAGAGCAGGGAGCTGGCGGTCGGCGATGAGCAACGCCACGGCGATCGGCAGGTCCAGAGTCGCGCCCCGCTTGCGAATCTCGGCCGGGGCCAGGTTCACGATGACCCTTCTCTGCGGCAACTTGAAACCTGCGTTGCCCAGCGCGGCTCGAATGCGATCGATGCCTTCCCGCACCGCCGGGTCCGGAAGCCCGACGGCCGCGATCGTCGGAATGCCGGTGCCGAGATCGGCCTCCACCTCGACGAGACGGGCGTCGAGACCGTACAGCACTGCACCCGTGGTGCGGCCCAGCATGGTTTCACCATCCTGAGGAGGCGCTCGCGGGACCGTGTGCGGCGGGCCGGACTACTTGGAAGCGCTGACGGTCAGTTTCGTCCCCGGGTAGAGCGTAGTGCCCTCGGAGATCCGATTGAGCGAGCAGATCCGATCGACGGTCGTGTTGTACTGATCGGCGATACGCCACAGAGAGTCGCCCCGCTGGACCGTGTGGACGAGCGAGCCGCCGCTCGAGCGATCGCCGCCACGCACGACACTGAGCACCTGGGACCGCGAACGCGCGCCGGGAACCACGTTCAGGCGCTCGCCGATCTGAAGCAGTTTGTTGACGCCGATTCCGTTCGCCGCCGCGATGGCCGAAGGCGTCGTGTCGTACCGACGCGCGATTACGGACAGCGACTCACCCCGCCGAACCCGGTGCACAATCGTACCGTCGGCCGAGCCGCGGTCGCCGCGAGTGATGCGACGCGCCTGTTCCGAGGAGCGCACGCCGGGAATCACAGTCAGGCGGTCGCCCGGGTGCAGCGTCTTGTTCACGCTGACCCCACTCGCGGTGGCGATGGCCGCGGGCGAAGTCCTGTAGCGCCTCGCGATGCCGGACAACGTATCGCCGCGACGCACGCGGTAGGTCAAGGGCTCACCCGGGACCGCGCCTGTGTCGCTACGGTAAGCCCGCGACGCAGGATAAGATCCCGCGGCGACCGTGGGAATGATCAGCTCGTCGCCGACGCGGATCATCGTCCTACGTCCCATCTTGTTGGATTGCTGGATTGCGGAAACGCTGACACCGTAATCGCGCGCGAGATCGTACAGCGTGTCGCCGTTGCGAACCCGGTGACGCGCGTACAGGACGCGCTCGTTCTCCGGGACCTTTTCCAGGGCAGCGAGCGTCGCCTCGCTCGCGCCTACCGGTACGTGCACCTTCGTCGTCGCATGGGGTGGGGTCTGGTACCGGCGGAGTGCGGGGTTGAGCAGCTTGAGCCTCGCGAGATCACTGCCCGCGCAGCGCGCGAGCACCTGCAGATCGACCGCACCTTTGATCTCGATCGTCTCGTAGACCACGGGCGCATCGGCCTCGAACTCGAATCCGTATCTCTCGGGCTCTTTGGAGATCATGACAGCGGCCAGGATCGCCGGAACGTAGTTTTTGGTCTCGCGCCTGATGTGGCGGGTCTTCGCTATGCCCCAAAAATCATCCCGACCGCTTCGCGCCAGCGCACGACGGATCTTGCCTTCGCCGGCGTTGTAGCCGGCCAGCGCGAGATACCAATCGCCGAACTCGGCGTAGAGGTCCTTCAGGAAAGCCGCCGCCGCACGTGCTGACTTTTCGGGATCGAGCCGCTCGTCGACCCAGTAATCGATACGCAGACCGTAGCGCTTGCCGGTCCCCGAAATAAACTGGAAGATTCCTCTCGCGCGCGCTCTGGAGTAGGCGGTCGTCTTGTAGGCGCTCTCGACGTGCGCCATGTAGATCAGGTCGAGCGGAAGCCCTTCTTCTTGGAAGACCTCCCGAAAGACGTGCATGTACTTGCCCGAGCGCTCGAGACCGGTCTGGAACTGGGCATGCCTTTTGTTGGCGTAGTAGTCGAGCCAGAAGGCCACCTTGTCGTTGGTGGTCATTGGGATGTCGTAGCTCGGCACTGGAACCTCGATCGCTTCCGGCTCGAGGCTCAGCAGTTCGACCGACGGGGAGACGCCGGCCAGCACGTCCAGTGGGGAGCCCGTGATCTCCTCCCCCGGAAAGGGTCCGTACTCCACCAGCTCGGCCACGACTTCGGGCGACGGCTCGGCCTCGCCGTGTTCGGCCCCGGCGACCTCGTCTCCAGGTTCGGTCGACTCGGCCGTCGTTGCAGGCTCGCCCGCATCCGGCAGCACGGGCGGATTCGATGCGGTGTCGCCCTGGTCGAGGTCGGCGGGAGAGGCGCTAGGTTCGCGGTGGGCGGAGGAGCATCCCGGAGCCAGCAGGACGATCGATAAACTCAAAGCCA